>Ga0210407_10000530_pt1 | contig 42868 bp, 45 predicted proteins | sample IncBWC27MmetaG_FD_150860 | JGI IMG/M metagenome (GOLD analysis project Ga0210407, IMG submission 150860) | Forest soil microbial communities from Barre Woods Harvard Forest LTER site, Petersham, Massachusetts, United States - Inc-BW-C-27-M | ecosystem: Environmental > Terrestrial > Soil >...
GGTTGGGTCGATCGCGGAAACGAATCGCGCGCCATTTGATTTGCCGGAAGCGGAATCGGAACTGGTGGCCGGATATATGACGGAGTACAGCGGCTTCCGCTGGTCGCTTTATTTTCTGGCGGAATACGCGAACATGGTTATCGTGGCGGGGATTGCGACGACTTTATTTTTGGGCGGGTGGCTGCGGCCGGGTGCGCGGTACCACGAGCATATTCCAGGGACAGGCATCGAATGGTTGGATGCGCTCCCTGTGCTGCTGACTTTGGGCGTGGCGTTGTATTCGCTGAAGCTTGCGCCGAAGCAGCCGGTGAAAATTCAGCAAATCGTGATGGTGCTGGTTGCGGTGCTGTGCCTCGGTGTGGCTGGCGTGTTGGCGGGCGCTCTGCTGGCACCTCCGGCGGTGATGCAGGGGATTCATGGGGCGTTTTGGTTCATGGCGAAAGTGTTCGCGTACATTTATGCGTTTTTGTGGATCCGGTTTACGTTTCCGCGCTATCGCTTTGACCAGTTGATGCGGCTGGGCTGGCGATTTCTGATTCCGCTGGCGCTGGTGAATGTGATCGGCGTGGGCGTGGCGATTGTGCTGCGGCAGCAATATGCCTGGGGGCCGATCGTGTCGTTGATTCCCACGACGCTGGCAACTTTGGGTGTGGCTATGTTGCTGGCGAAAGATGACGCGCCGATTGGTGACGCACAGACGGCGGACGGTGAATAGCTAGATGCAGACGCTGAATCAGGCACTATTTATATTTTTCGCGGTGTTGGCGGTGGCTTCCGCGATTTTGATGGTGACGCGCCGGAACATTGTTCATGGCGCAGTATTTCTGATCACGACGTTGCTGTCGACTGCCGGGATTTTTCTGCTGTTGGAGGCCGAGTTTCTTTTCATCGTGCAAGTCATTTTATATGTGGGCGGGATCATGGTGCTGTTTGTGTTCGTGATCATGCTGGTGAATTTGGACGTTTCGATGCGCCAGGTGCAATTCAACCGGCAGTGGTTTGTGGCCGGGGCGCTATCTCTGGTGTTGGCCGCGCAATTTTTGTTCGCGATCTGGGCGGGACGGGGCGCGTTGCGATTGCCAGCGATGGCCACGGAGATTTCACCGAAAAATACCGAAGCGGTTGCGGATGCACTTTTTAGCCATTACATGCTGCCGTTTGAGATTGCGTCGATTTTGCTGCTGGTGGCGATGATTGGCGCGGTTGTGATGGCCAAGCGGAGAGTGGAATGATTCCGGTGGACTACTATTTGTTTCTGAGTCTCGCGCTTTTCACCATCGGCGTGATCGGAGTGCTGACGCGGCGCAACGTGATCATCATGCTGATGTCCATTGAGCTGATCTTGAACGCGGTGAACATTAACCTGATGGTTTTTTCCCGGATGTGGGGCACGGTGGACGGGCAGGTGTTCGCGATATTTATTATTACCGATGCAGCAGCGGAAGCTGCCGTGGGATTGGGAATTATTTTGGCGTTTTTCCACAATCGCGAGACGGTGTTGGCGGATGAAATGGACATCATGAAATGGTGAAGGCTTGCCGATGAACGCGCCGTATTTTCTGGAGCATATCTGGCTGATTCCGCTGTTTCCGCTGCTGACGGCGGCTGTGATGTTGTTCTTTGGCCGGAAGCTGGCGAACAACATCGTGAGCTATTTGTGCGCGGGGAGCGTGTTCGTTTCGTTTATTTTTTCACTCGGCGCATTTGTTCAGTTGGTTGCCCGGCCTGAAGGCGAGCGATTCTTCACGAAATTGCTTTTTGAGTGGGTGCCCGCTGTGACGTATCACATGTTCGACGGCCGGCTGGCGAACTTCGTGGCCGGATGGGAATTTCAAATTGATCCGCTTTCGGCGGTGATGATTCTGGTGGTTACCGGCGTGGGATTCCTGATTCACGTGTACTCGACGGGGTACATGGCGCATGAGGGCGGGTATTACCGGTTTTTCGGCTATCTAAACCTATTTATGTTCGCGATGCTGATTCTGGTGCTCGCGAATAATTTCCTGATGATGTTTGTGGGTTGGGAAGGCGTGGGGACTTGCAGCTATTTGCTGATCGGATTTTATTTTCACCGCAAGTCGGCATCGGACGCGGGGAAAAAGGCGTTCATCGTGAACCGCGTGGGCGATGCGGGGTTTTTGCTGGGAATTTTCCTGTGCTCGGCAGTGCTGGGGACGGTGCGCTTCAGCGATATCGGTCCGGCGCTGCGAGCGGGACATTTTCAGAACGGCGATCCGTGGTTGACGGCAATTGCGCTGCTGCTTTTTGTGGGCGCGGCGGGGAAGTCGGCGCAGATTCCGCTGTATGTGTGGCTGCCGGACGCGATGGAAGGGCCGACGCCGGTGAGCGCGCTGATCCACGCGGCGACGATGGTGACCGCGGGCGTGTATATGGTGACGCGCACCAACGCGATTTATCAGCTGGCGCCGAAGGCCATGTACGTGGTCGCGCTGATCGGGGCGATCACGGCGCTTTTCGCGGCGACGATTGGCGTGGTGCAGAACGACATTAAGAAAGTTCTGGCATATTCGACGGTTTCGCAACTCGGCTACATGTTCCTGGCCTGCGGTGTGGGCGCGTTTACCGCGGGAATTTTCCACTTAATGACGCATGCGTTTTTCAAAGGGTTGCTGTTCCTGGCGGCGGGCAGCGTGATTCACGCACTTTCGGGCGAGCAGGACATGCGCAAGATGGGGGCGCTGTCGAAGCGCATCCCGGTGACGTATTGGACGATGCTGATCGCGACGCTGGCGATCGCGGGCATTTTTCCGTTTGCCGGATTCGTGAGCAAAGACCTGATTCTGGGCAAAGCGTACGAACAAGATTTGCTGCTGTGGGCGATTGGATATTTCACCGCGGGCATGACGGCGTTTTATATGTTTCGGCTGATTTTCATGACGTTCCACGGAACGTCACGCGTGGACCACGAGGTGGAGCACCACATTCATGAATCGCCGAAAGCCATGCTGGTGCCGCTGGTGATTCTGGCCGGGCTTTCGATCGTGGGAGGGTTGGTCAGCTGGCCGGAAATTCTAGGGGGCAATAGCCATTTCGTGCATTTTCTTCAGCCAGTCGTGGGCATGGCGCACGAGGCGCGCGTCGAGCCGCTGAAGGGGCCGAGTTCGCGCATCGGCGAGATTAATTTGATGCTGCTGTCGGAAGGGTTGGTGGTGCTGGGAATTTTGTTTGCTTGGTATTTGTACATCAAACGCACGGAATTGCCGGCGAAAATCGCGAACAGCCTGAACGGATTCTACGAGCTGGTGTACCACAAATATTACGTGGATGAATTGTACGACGCGCTGTTCGTGAATCGCGCGAAGGATCTGGGATTGGCGCTGGGATGGTTCGATACGAACGTGATTAACGCTGTGGGCGTGGACGGCGCGGGATGGCTGACACGATTTATTTCGCGGGTTTCGATGTGGTGGGACACGTGGATCGTGGACGGTTCGGTCAAACTGGGCGCGCGAATTGTGTGGGTGCTCAGTTTTCCGGTGCGCTTGATTCAAGACGGGTTGGTGCAGAGCTACATGCTATTCATCGTCATCGGACTGATCGGGTTCCTGGGATATTACTTTTATCTGGCCAATCACGCGGTGCACTAGATTTTCATGTGGGCGGGCACGGTCTGCAAATTGCGGCAGTAGAAGAACGCGAGGGAACGGATGCCTTTTGCCGATAATCACATCTTAAGCACGATCCTGTTCACGCCGCTGATTGGCGCGGTACTGATGCTTTTTATTCCGCGCGAGCGGGCCGGCCTGCATCGCTGGATGGGCAATTTGTTTGGGTACCTCGGGCTGCTGGTTTCGCTGCCGCTGATATGGCGCTTTCAATCCGGGCCGGGCGCGCCGCAATTTCAATTTGTGGAAAATGCGAGCTGGATTCCTTCGATCGGGGCGCATTTCACGCTGGCGATTGATGGGCTGAGCTTTCTGATGGTGATGCTGACGACGGTGCTGGGCGCGATTGCGATTTTGTCTTCGTGGTCGGCCATCCACAAGCGGGAAAAGGAATATTACATTCTGTTGTTGTTGCTGCAGACGGGCATGCTGGGCGTTTTTATGTCGCTGGATTTTGTGCTGTTTTACGTTTTCTGGGAAGTGATGCTGGTGCCGATGTACTTCCTGATTGGTGTGTGGGGCAGCGAGCGGCGGCTGTACGCGGCGATCAAATTTTTCCTGTACACGCTGGCTGGGTCGGTGCTGATGCTGCTGGCGATACTGGCGATTTATTATTACCGCAACACTTTCGACGTGCGCGCGATTCTGGAGCACCCTTTCACGGCGCAGGACGGCTGGCTGCAGAAATGGCTTTTCTGGGGATTCTTTTTCGCGTTCGCGATCAAGGTGCCGATGTTCCCGTTTCACACATGGTTGCCGGATGCGCACACTGAGGCACCGACGGCTGGTTCCGTCATACTGGCCGGCGTGCTGTTGAAAATGGGCACGTACGGATTCTTGCGATTTTCCGTGCCGATGTTTCCCGACGCGACTGTGAAATACCGCGGGATCGTGATTGTGCTGTCGCTGATCGGAATTATTTACGGGGCGCTCGTTTGCATGATGCAGAAGGACATGAAAAAGCTCATCGCGTATTCGTCGGTAAGCCACATGGGTTTCTGCACGCTGGGGATTTTCGTGCTCACGCCGCTGGGGCTTTCCGGCAGCATCATTCAGCAAATCAATCACGGCATTTCCACTGGCGCGCTGTTTTTGTTGGTGGGCGTGCTGTACGAGCGGCGGCACACGCGGCTGATTTCCGAGTTCGGCGGGCTTTCAACGCCGATGCCGAATTTCGCGGCGGTGTATTTGATTATTACGCTTAGTTCGCTGGGCATGCCGCTGCTGAATGGATTTATCGGTGAGTTCACGATTCTGCGCGGTGTATTTGAAGTGAGCTGGCAGTGGGCGGCGTGGGGCGTGTTCGGCGTGATTTTGGGCGCGGCGTATTTATTGTGGCTGTACCAGCGCGTGATGTTCGGCTCGGTGACGAATCCGGCGAACGCGCATTTGCCGGATTTGAATGCGCGGGAATATGCGACGCTGATTCCGCTGGTGGTGCTGGCTTTCTGGATTGGAATTTATCCCGCGCCGCTTTTCAAAGTAGTGGAACAGCCGGTGCGGCGGTTGGTGGAATGCGTCCATCCGGGATATTACGCGGATTGGCACACGCCGGGCGAGAAGGCTGCGGCGGAAGCCGGCGCGACTACTCCGGCGGCTCCGGCCAGCCCGGCGGGCGCGCAGGCTGAGGTGAAATAGATGCCCTGGCAGAAGATCTTCGAGCAGACGCGCGGGGATTTCTTCCTGGTGCTGCCGGAAGCGATGCTGATATTTTTCGGCCTGGCGATTTTGCTGAGCGATTTTCTGCTCACGAGACCGCAGAAATCCTGGAATGCATTGACGGCGATGCTGGGTGTCGTCTTCAGCGGCGGCTCGTTGTACATGTTGCGCGCGTACGCGGCGGCGCCTTATGGTCCGACACCGGGTTTTTACAATTCCATCATGGTTGATCCGTTTTTCATTTTCTTTGGCTTCCTATTTCTCGCGTCCACTGCGTTGGTGATTTTGATTTCGGTGCGTTACATGGAGATTGAGGACGAGCAGCACGGCGAATATTACGCGCTGATGCTGTTTGCCACCGTGGGCATGATGTTTCTGGCGTGCGGGAACGATTTGGTGGTGTTGTTCCTGGGGCTGGAGACGATGGCGCTGAGTTTTTACGTGCTCAGCGGATTTTTGCGGCGGGACCGGCGGTCGAACGAAGCGGCGATGAAGTACATGTTGATGGGTGCTTTCAGCTCCGGCATTTTGGCTTATGGATTTTCGATTTTGTACGGGCTGGCCGGCTCGACGAACTTGGCGGTGATTGAGGAAGCGATCTCGCGGCGGCACGTGCAATTTCCCGGGACCGATCTGCTGACTTTTCTCGCGCTGGGAACCGTGGCGGCAGGAATATTTTTCAAGATAGCAGGCGTGCCGTTTCATCAGTGGGCACCGGACGTTTATGAGGGAGCGCCGACGGCGATCACCGCGTTCGTCAGTGGCGCTTCCAAGGCTGCGAGCTTTGCGCTTCTGCTGCGTTTATTCCTGACCGTTTTCTGGCCGGTGAATCTGGATTGGGTGCGCATCATGGAGGCGGTGGGCGTGCTGTCGTTGACGGTGGGCACGCTGGCGGCGATCACGCAGACGAACATCAAGCGGCTGCTGGCGTATTCGTCGATCGCGCAGGTGGGATACATTTTGCTGGGGTTCGTCGCTGCCGTAAAGCCGGACGGTACTTTGAACGAGCGGGGACTGCAGGCGATGGCGTTTTATTTGTTTGTCTATGTGTTCTTCAATACCGGCGCGTTCGCGGTGGTGATTTTGTTGCGGCGCAAGGGAATTATTGGCGACGAGATTGACGATTTGAATGGATTGATCGAGCGCAGTCCGGGCACGGCGGTGCTGATGCTGATTTTCCTACTATCGCTGGCGGGGATTCCGCCTACAGCTGGATTTGTGGCGAAACTTTTGATTTTTTGGGCGTTGATTGAGACGCATCACACGGTGCTCGCGGTTCTGGGAGTGCTCTATATTCTTCCTGCGGTGTACTACTATTTCCGCATGGTGGCGGCGATGTGGGTGCGCGAATCGAGCGACAAGGTGCAACCAGTGATTTCCTGGGCGCAGAAATTTGCGCTGGGGGCGATGGTGATCGTCACGCTGGCCGCCGGAATGTTTCCAGAGCAGTTCCTGCGATTGGCGACGTACTCTATAATGACGCCGTTCGGCCAATGACAAGCGGCCAGTGACCGGCAGCACAAAATGACCCCCGAAAACCCACCGCCTCGCAAGAGTCCCGGGGCAGTCACACGCCAGATGGCGCTCGCGATGGAACTCCCTTTTTTGCTGGCTGGCGGCGCGTTGGTGGGAGGGTTCCTCGGTTACCTGCTGGACCGCTGGCTGCATACGAAACCATTCTTGATGTTACTGGTGGGCGCCACTGGATTTGGAGCGGGATTGTGGGACATGCTGAAGAGGCTGCAGAAAAGTGACCGCGACAACGCCGGAAAATCCGGATGAAGAAAAGCTGGCGCGGGCCACGCAGCGGGTTGCCTGGCTGACGTTAGCACTGGGCTTTGCGACCGCGGCCGTGGTATTTTTTGCGAAATCAAATCGCGCGGGAATTGGAATCGCAATCGGCACAGTTCTGGCTTGGGTCAACTATCGGTGGCTGGACCAGTCGTTGGGTATGTTGGTGACCGTGACGACCGCGAAGCCCGGCAGCCCGGAGGCGCACGACGTGCCGGCGAGTTTTTATTGGAAGCTGGTGGGCCGTTACGTGTTGATAGCAGTGGTTATCTATGTTATTGTCCACTACTTTGCATTACCTCTAGTATCCGTTCTAGTAGGGCTTCTGGCACTTGGAGCAGGGGCGATTGTGGGCAGCGTCTACGAAGTCAGCACGGGGTCCGAATAGCGAATGAACGAGAACGTGAACTGGTTTACAGTCCTACTCAACAAGGTCTTCGGCGGCGCGGCTCTGGCTGTGCTGCATGCGGTACATGTGGTTCCTCACGACGCGGAGCATCCGATCCCGAATTTCGTGGCGGCGTCGCTGGCGGTCTGCATTTTGGCCGCGATTTTCTTTCTTTGGTTGCGGCCGAGAATCTCCGTCGACCGTCCTGGTGCGACGCAACAGGTGATGGAGATGCTGCTCACGAACCCGATGGGAGTGGGCATCCGCGATTTGCTTGATGAAAACGTTGGCCACGAAGGCCGCGACTACATGCCGCTGGTGGGCGCGATTTCGATTTTTATATTATTTGCAAACGCGATCAGCCTGGTACCTGCGTTTCTTTCGCCCACGGGTCATCCGAGCGTTCCACTAGCATGCGCCATCCTTACTTTCGTTTATTACAACTGGCTGGGAATAAAGCATCACGGGCCTCTTGGTTACGCCAAGCATTTTGCCGGTCCCGTGCCAGCGCTGGCGATTTTGATATTTCCGGTGGAGATCATCAGTCACACGGCACGCTTGCTTTCTTTGACTGTGCGTCTCTGGGCCAATATATTTGCGAGCGAATTGATCTATATAATTTTTCTGACGGCGTTCATCGCGCCAGTGATGTCGGTAAGCCACACGCATCCCATTCTGGGGATTGTGCTGGGAATTTTTCCGGCAGTAATTCCTATTCTGTTCCTGGGCTTGCATCTGTTTGTGGCTATCATTCAGGCTTTCGTATTCACGATCCTTCCCGCGATATATATCGGCATGGGAACCGCGGATGAGCATTAATCCGGCTTGATTGCCGACCAGTGTGATCCCGGCTGCTTGAGGATGACGGGAGCCACCTCCTGGCGGCGCTTTATAAAAAGGAGATGTCCATGAAGAAGGTTGCGGGGTTGTTGTCGATGTTGTTCATTGCGGCGATGGCGGCGGCGCCTGTGTTCGCACAAGCAGGAGAGGCCGGAAAGCCGCCCGAGCATGTGGCGCGGTGGATTGTGCTGGCCGCGGGCTTTTCGATGGCGATTGCGGCGGCGGCGTGCGGAATTGCTCAGTCGCGCGTAGCGGCTGCAGCTTGCGAAGGAATGGCGCGGAATCCGGCGGCGGCAGGCGCGATTCGCACGGCCATGATTCTGGGGTTGGTTTTCATTGAGACGCTGGTGCTGTTTACGCTGGTCGTGGTGTTTGCGAAGGTGGGCTACTAGTCGGGCGGTATCGAAGATTAATTGGCCCGGAAGTTCGCGGAGAGCGAGCTTCCGGGCCTTTTTATTTTGTGGCGTGGTTGGATGAGCGCCGGGGGCTGAGCACGCTCTGTGGGGTAGACGCCTGGGCAAGCTGGGGCGCAGCAAGCAGCGCCGCTACCACGCATCCTATCGATGAGTGCAAAATGCGTGTGGATCGTTGCGATTAATGCAAGGTGAGAGAGTCCACGGCGGCGCGGGCGTAGTCGAGGACGTGGCCGGGGAGGATGCCCAGGTAGAGGGTGCCGATGGCGGCGATGCTTAGCGCCAGGACGAGGGCGGGGGCGACTTTCGATGGCGTGTAGTCCTTCGATGGCTCCCAGAAATACATGGCGACGATTACGCGCAGGTAATAGTAGGCGCCTACGACGCTATTGATCGCGGCTATCACGACCAGCCAGACGATACGCGAATCGAGCGCTGCCTGGAACGCGAAGAACTTTCCGAGGAAACCGCCGGTGGCGGGCAAGCCGAGCAGCGAAAATAGGAATAGGGTGAAGCACGCAGCGAGGACCGGTTGCTTGGTGCCGAGGCCGGCGTAGTCGGTGATTTCCAGGCGCTGTTCGTCGCGCTGGCCGAGATGCGCGATTACGAGGAAGGCGCCGACTTTCATCAGGACGTAGGCGGCGAGATAAAATAGAACTGCGGCGACACCGTAAACAGTGCCTGCGGCGAAGGCGACCAGAATGTATCCGGCATGCGCGATGGAGGAATAGGCCAGCATGCGCTTGACGTTGGTCTGCACGAGCGCGGCGAAATTGCCGATGCACAGCGTGAGGACGGCGGAAATCGCGATGGGCCAGAACCACAGGCCGTCCGTAGTGCCAAAGCCGACGTAGAAAATTCGCAGCATTAGCGCGAAGGTGGCGGCCTTGGGCCCCGAAGCGAGCAAAGCCGTGACGGGCGTGGGGGCGCCTTCGTAGACGTCCGGGCCGTAAATGTGGAAAGGCGCGGCGACGACTTTGAAGCCCAGGCCTACGAAGATGAGCGCGAGGCCGACGACGGAGAGCGAATCGAGGCGACCTCGCGCGGTAATTAGTTTTTCGAGCGCGTCCCGCACCAGATCAATGCGCGTAGTTCCCGTGGAGCCGTACACCATGGCGATGCCATATAGGAAGAATGCAGTGGCGAACGAGCCGAGGATGAAATATTTCAGTCCCGCTTCATTGGATTTTACAGCGCGGCGGCGGAAGCCAGCGAGGATGTAGGTGGAGATGGAACTCATTTCCAGGCCGATGAATGCGGTGACCAGTTCGTTTGCGCCGGCGAGGATGCCCATGCCGGCCGCGGCGAATAGAACGAGCGAATAATATTCGCCGCGCTGGATGCCTTCCTGGTCGAGGTATTGCATGGAGCCGAGAATCGCGAGTGCGGCGGCGCCGATGATCACCACGTGCACAAAAATGCTGAACCCATCGGCGCTGATCAGATTGTTGTACGCCATGCCTTGATCGAGGGCCATTAGGCGAACTGAGACGAGCGCTACGAGCGTGCCCGCGAATGCCACCCAGCCCAAGATGCGCTGCTTCGCTGGGCCGAGGAACGGATCGGCGACCATGATGATGATGCCGAAGAAGCACAGGACAATTTCCGGCGCGAGGCGATGCAGGTTCTGGAGCTGCTCGGCGGGGAACTGGATCACGGCTGCACCGTTCGTGGCGCGACGGAGGTGAGCGATCGGTCATGCAAAGGCTGCGGTGGCGCCAGGAGCATCGTTTGTCCGGCGGCGAGCGCGGCATGCGGCTGCGGAGGCAGCGTGGCGTCCGCGCGCGAGAGGCCCTTGGTTCGCTGGACCAGGGTATCGGTCGTGGTCTGCATTCGGCGCGTGAAGAGCGGCGAGGCAACACCCATGAAAACGATGGCGAAGGCGGCGGTGACGAGAATCAAGCGTTCACGGCCGGAAGCATCGGGTAGCGTGCGATTCTTTTCGTTCGTGACTTCACCGAGCGCGACGCGCTGATATGACCACAACAAATATATCGCAGAGAGCACCGAGCCGCTGGCAGCCCAGGAAGCCCAAGCGTGATGATGCTGGAAGACGCCGATCAGAATCAGGAATTCACCGATGAATCCGTTGAGCGGCGGCAGCGCGAGCGACGAGAGGCACACGAACAGGAAGAAGGACATTAAAACAGGCATGGAATTCACCAGGCCGCCGAATTCCTTGATTTCGTAGGTGTGGCGGCGGTCGTAAATCATGCCCAGGCCGAGGAAGAGCGCGCCGGTGGAAACGCCGTGGCTGATCATCTGGAAGATTGCGCCCTGAAAGGAAATGGTGGAGAAGGAAAAAATTCCCAGCACCACAAATCCCAAGTGGCTGACGGAAGTGTAGGCGATCAGGCGCTTGAAATTGGGCTGAATGGTGGCGACCAGTGCACCGTAGACGATGCCGATAATCGCGAGCACGCCGATGAGCGGCGCCATGCGGTGCGCGGCGTCCGGAAAGAGCGGCAGGCAAAAGCGCATCATGCCGTAGGTGCCGAGCTTCAGCATTACTCCGGCGAGGATGACGGAGCCGGCGGTGGGAGCTTCGGTGTGCGCGTCCGGCAGCCATGTGTGCAGCGGGAAGAGCGGAACTTTGATGGCAAACGCCAGGAAGAAGGCGCCGAAGAGCCAGAGCTCGGTGTGTGCGGGGATCACAATATCGCCCCGCTGCAGCCGCCCGACGAGTTCAACCAAATCGAAGGTGCGGACGGCGCCGCTTGCTCCGCTGCTCAGATTGTAAAGCCACAGAATCGCCACCAGCATCAGGATCGAACCGAACATGGTGTAGAGAATAAATTTCACGGCGGCGTAGATGCGGCGGGTGTGGCCCCATATGCCGACCAGGAAATACATGGGAATCAGCGTCATTTCCCAGAAGACGAAGAAGAGGAACAGATCGAGCGAAACGAAGACGCCGATCATGGCGGTTTCGATCACCAGCAGCGCGACGAAGAAGCCCTTCACGTATTCGTGGATGGAATTCCAGGAACACAAAATCGCAAGCGGCGTAAGGAAGGTGGTGAGCAGCACGAGGAACAAGCTGATGCCGTCCACGCCGATGTGGTAACGGATCATATCGCCAATCCAGCGGTGATTTTCCACGAACTGGTAACCGGGAATCGCGGAATCGAACGTGGGCAGCAAGAACGCGAGCGAAATTATGAATTCCGCGAGCGAGACGGCTAAAGCGATGCGGCGAATCCAGGTGTGATCGTCCGAACGCAGCATCAGCAATGCCGGCAGACCCAGCAGCGGCAGGAAGATGATCACCGAAAGCAGATGAGATTGCATTTCCACGCTAGCGCACCATCCCCCAGAGTCCGATCATCAGCACCGTGACGCCGACCGCGCCAATCACAACCCAGGTGGCGTAACTGCGCGCGTTACCGGATTGAATTTCGCGCAGCTCGCTTCCGGATTCGCGGGCGACGCGGGCGACACCGTTCACGGTGCCATCGATCACAGTTTCATCCACTACGTGCCAGAGCACGTTCGTCGAAATCCAGAGCAGCGGCTGGATGATTGCGGCGTTGTAAAGTTCGTCCACATAATATTTGTGCAGCAGCAGTGTGTAAGGCGCGCGCAGGCTTTCCGCCAGTTTTTTCGGCGTTTGCGGGCTCTTGATGTAGAACCACCAGGCTACGAGCAATCCCGCGAGCGCGATGAGCACGGGCCATCCGGTGAGCGCGTGCAGCAACATCATCCCAGGGGTTTCCATCGCCTCTGGGGCGCCCTCGGCGATCGCCGGGGCGTAGGTGGCGAATACTGGGTGCAGGAATTTCTCGAAGTAATCCGTGCGACCGACCAGGTGCGGCGCGGCGACCCATCCGCCGACGGTTGAGAGAATCGCCAGGAGAATCAAAGGCACCGTCATGTTGTACGGCGATTCGTGCACGTGAACTTTATGCTCGTCGTAGCGCGGCTTGCCGAAGAAGGTGAGGAAAATCAGGCGGAACATGTAGAACGAAGTGAGGCCTGCGCCGACCAAGCCGAGCAGCCAGAGCCAGATGTTGGCGTTGGGGCCGGAGCGCGCGGCTTCGAGAATTTCGTCCTTGCTGAAAAAACCGGCGAATCCGGGAATGCCGGCGATCGCGAACGTTGCGATAAACATGCACCAGAATGTAATCGGGATTTTGTTGCGCAAGCCGCCCATGTGCGGCATTTCCTGGTCGCCGCCCATGGCGTGAATCACGCTGCCGGCGGCGAGGAACAGCAGGCCTTTGAAAAACGCGTGCGTCATCAAGTGGAACACGCCGGAGGCGTAGGCGCCGACGCCGAGGCCGAGGAACATGTAACCGAGTTGCGAGACGGTGGAGTAGGCGAGAACTTTTTTAATGTCCGTCTGTACCAGGCCGATGGTGGCGGCTAAGAACGCGGTGAGCGCGCCAACTAGGGCGACGACGAACATCGCGAACGGCGCGCGCGAGAAGAGGGGATTCATGCGCGCGACCATGTAGACGCCTGCGGTGACCATGGTGGCGGCGTGGATCAGCGCGCTGACGGGCGTGGGGCCTTCCATCGCGTCCGGCAGCCAGACGTATAGAGGTAGCTGCGCCGATTTGCCGATCGCTCCGCTGAAGAGCAGCAGGCAGATCGCGGTGAGGACGCCAGTGGGAGCGAATGCTTCCGGCTGTAGGTTCGCGGCTTGCTTGAAGATGGCAGCGAAGTCGACGGAATTGAATGTCCAGAAGAGCAGCAGGATGCCGACGGTGAAGGCGAAATCGCCGATGCGCGTGGTGATGAAGGCTTTTTTTCCCGCGCTGATGGCGGACTGCTTCAGGAACCAGAATCCGATGAGCAAATAGCTGCAGAGACCCACGCCTTCCCAGCCGACGAACATCAGGACGACGTTGGCGGCGAGCACCAGGGTGAGCATGAAGAAGACGAACAGGTTCAGGTAGCTGAAAAAGCGGTAGTAGCCTTCCTCGTGCGCCATGTACCCGGTGGAATAAACGTGCACGAGCAGGCTGACGAAGGTGACGACGCCGAGCATGACGATGGTGAGCTGGTCAACTTGCAAGGAGAAATCCACTTTGAATTGACCTGCCGTGATCCACGTGAAGTAGCTCTTTGTCACAGGAATCTGGTCGGCGGAGAGCTGTGAAAATTCACGTACCGCTTCGACGTAGGAAAGGAATGCCAGCGCGATGGAGCCGATGCCAACGGAATTCACAATGGGCTTGGAAAAATTCTTACCGAGCAGGCCGTTGATGGCCGCGCCCAGTAGAGGCAGGGCGATAATGATCCAGAGATGGTCGAGTATGAACATTAGAATTTGAGCAGGTTTATCCGTTCGAGGTTCAGAGTTTGTCGGTTCTGGTACACCGTGATGATGATGGCGAGGCCCACCGCGGATTCCGCGGCGGCGACCACAATCACGAAAAAGACGAAGACCAGGCCATCAAGCTGGTTGTGCGCGCGCGCGAAAGCCACGAAGGCCAGGTTCACGGCGTTGAGCATCAGCTCGATGGCCATGAAGATGGTGATGATGTTGCGTTTGACGACGAACGCGATGATGCCGAGGCCGAACAGGACAGCGCTCAGCACCAGGTAATAAGAAATGGGGACTATGCTCATTCGTCCTTCTTCGCTAGAACTAGCGCGCCGAGAATGGCGATCAAGATCAGGATTGAGGTGGCTTCAAACGGGAACAGATATTTCTGAAAAAGCTGCGCGGAAAGCTCGCGCGTGGAAACCGATGCGTTGGTGCCGCCTAATCCATTGGCAATTTGCTTGCCGATGAAGGATTCGAGCATCCAGTACGCGAGCGCGAGCAACAGAAAAATGCCGAGCGGCAGGCCGGCATATTTCGCGAGTTTGCTGTAGTCCGTGCGTTCTTCGACGCCCGCGTTGAGCAGCATGATTACGAATACGAATAGCACCATGATCGCGCCGGCGTAGACGATGATTTGCACTGCGGCGATGAATTCGGCGCCAAGCAACAGATAGAGCACGGCGAGCGAGACCATCACCAGCACGAGCGCCAGCGCGCTGTGGATAGGCTCGCGCGCCAGGATCAGCGTGAGCGCGGCCAGTACAGCGAGGGCGGCGCAAACGAAGAAAACGATGAAGGGCAGCGTCATCCGCGGTTCACCAGCAACGGCCAGATTTTCACCAGCGCCGTGATCATCAGGTTTGCGAGCGCGACTGGCAGCAGAAATTTCCAACCGAAGGACATCAGCTGGTCGTAACGCAGGCGCGGCAAGGTGGCGCGCGTCCACACGTAGAAGAACATGATTAAGCCGACTTTCAGCAAAAACCAGAACGGCCCTTGAATTATCGCAAGCACCACGGGATGCAGGCAGGCAAGGCCGATCACCAGCGCGCCCGTGGTGACGACGATGAGCTGGATGCGCGCGATGCCGCGCGCGAGGACTACTGTGTCATACGCAAGATAGACTGCCAGCGCGAGCAAGCCCACGGGCGGAAGGTAGCGCATGAACGTCCAGGATTCCGGGAAGGGAGAGAGCCAGCCGCCGAAGAACAGAATCGTCGCGAGGCAGGACACCGTGATCATGTTGGCGTATTCGGCCATGAAAAACATGGCGAATTTGAAGCTGGAATATTCGGTGTGGAAACCGCCGACGAGTTCGGTTTCACCCTCCGGAAGATCGAACGGGGCGCGATTGGTTTCGGCGACGGCAGCCATGAAATAACAGAGAAAGCCGATGATCTGTGGGAACGAACCGCGCCCTAAGTAGAAAATATTCCAGTGCCAGAAGGCTCCGCTCTGATGAGCGATCATTTCGTTGAAGTTTAGCGTTCCCGAGAGCAGCACCACACCGACGACCGCGAGGGTGAGCGCTACTTCGTAACTGATCATTTGCGCGGAGCTGCGCAGGCCGCCAAGCAGTGGATATTTGCTGTTGGAGGACCAACCGGCGAGCGCGATGCCGTATACGCCCATCGAAGTGATGGCGAAGACGACCATCAGACCGATGCTGCTATTAGCGACGATGAGCGTGGATTCCCCGAGCCATTGCACGCTGGGCGGGCCGAACGGAATCAGCGCCAGAGTGGTCATAGCGAGTGTAAGCGCCAGCATCGGCGCGAGGATGTACACGAAGCGGTCCGCGCCCGGTGGTGTAAGGTCTTCCTTGAACAGAAATTTCACGCCGTCGGCGAGCGGCTGGAGCAATCCATGCGCGCCGACGTAGTACGGGCCCCAGCGCGATTGAATGTGCGCTATGACCTTGCGTTCAAACCAGGACAGGTACGCCAGCGTCGTCATCAACACAAACATCAAACCGACGATTTTAGCTAGCGATACCACCAGGACTGGATGCTGGGTGATGAAATCCACGGCGTATCTTTGGCCTCTTTGGTAGAAGTGAGCTTGGAACAGTAACGGCCCAGGGAGCCGCTGGTAAAGAGAAAATCGTTGGCCGAAAAAACATTTCCCACCGGCACATCGTACGACGGCTCGGAAGCTTTACACGTTGCAGCGGATTGCGGCGCGCCGCCGCCGAGCAGACTGGAAACCGGCAAGTCGTAGCCCGTGACATTCTGGCGAATTTCGTCGAAAGCAGCCTCGGGTGTGCGTAGGCGAATGGCCGCGCCGACTCCCAACATGCCAAGCTGGTGCGAAAGAATGCGGATCAAGTCGAAATCGCTGCGCGGACCTTGAGGGTCGATCGAGCGATGCGTCATTTGGACTTCGCCCGCGGTGTTGGTTAGCGTGCCGTCTTTTTCGTAGGACGACGCGGCCGGGAAGACGACGTCGGCACGCTGCGCGGTTTCGGTCATGAACATGTCGTGAACCACGAGCAGTTCGAGGCGGCCGGCCTTGTCGGGTTCCGCGACGCCGAAAGTTTTCACGGGATTGGCGCCGACGACGTAGAGCGCTTTCAGTTTTCCAGTTACCGATGCGTCCATCATGGCGCGGACGGTCATGCCAGGCGCGGACGGGATTTCCGCGCCCCAAATTTTTCCGAAGCGAGCCCGTTCGCCGGAATCGTGAAGCGATGCATAACCGGGCAAACGATCGGGTAGCACGCCCATGTCTGCGGCACCGCGCGAGTTCGAGTAGTCGCCGAGCGCCATGATCTTGGTCTGGCCGTTAATACGCGCCGCGAAGGAAACCAGATCGCGCAGCGCGGGGCCTTGGATGTCCGCGCCGAAGAGAATCACGACGTCCTGTTCGGCTTCGAGCGCGGCTTTCAGTTGTACGAGCGCTTCGGTGGTGGGCGCGTCGAATGTACCTTCACTGTGTGTGAGCCAGCGGACTGCGGCGCGTTCGCCACCCTTTTCGGTTTTCACCAGATGCTTGGCCTGGCGATGGATTTTGCTTTCGACGCCGTTGATTACGTAGAGGCGCGTTTGGTGATGGCGCACGCCGGTGCGAATCTGCCAGGCGACGAGCGGGTTTTGCTGTGTGACGTCGTTTCCAATCAGCAGGACGGCGGGCGCGGTGTAGACGTCGGACATCGTGGCCATGGCGTTTCTGGCGTCCGGTCCTAGGGCCGCGGCGAGTCCGGCGTAATCCGCGGTGCGGTGGTGGTCGATATTGTTGGTGCCTAGCGTCGCGCGCGCGAAACGATTGAGCAGGTAATTTTCTTCGTTGGTGGTGTGATTCGAGCCGATCACACCGATCGCATTGGCGCCGTGCTTATCGCGAACTTGCTTCAGGCGCCGCGCCACTTCTTCGAGCGCGTCTTCCCAGCTTGCCGGCTCAAGCTTGCCATTGCGGCGAACCAGCGGCTGGCGGACGCGTTCGGCGTGGCTGGTGAAATCGAAGCCGAAGCGGCCCTTGCCGCAGAGGAATTCGCCGTTCACGCCGGAGGAATCGCGATTATTGGCGCGCAGGATTTCGTTGTTGCGGATGCTGAGGGTGGTTTTGCAGCCGTTGGAACAGTGCGTGCAAGGGTTGGGAACGTATTGCATTTCCCATGGACGCGTCTGATAGCGGTAGGTTCCGCTAGTGAGCGCGCCGACCGGGCAAATATCAATGCACATACCGCATTCTTCGCAGGCAAGTTGGCCGGGCTCATTGGGAATGATCACGGAATGCACGCCGCGCGCGCCGACGCCCAGAGCTTTTACGTCCATGCCCTCATCGCACACGCGCACGCAACGGAAGCACATGATGCAGCGCGGGGCATCGTAATAAACCAGCGGCGACCATTTTTCTTCGGGATAGTGCAGCTTTTCCTCGGTGAAGCGGCTGTGATCCAGCCCATAACGGAAAGTCATGTCCTGCAATTCGCACTCGCCGCCCTTATCGCAGACGGGACAATCGAGCGGATGATTGGAAAGCAGGAACTCGATCATGTCCTTGCGCGCTTTATGAACTTGCTCGGTATCGGACTTTACGACCATACCTTCGGTAGCGACGAGCGTGCACGCGGTTTGCAGCTTGGGCATTTTTTCCACTTCGACCAGGCACATGCGGCAAGCGGCTTGCAGCGAAAGGCCCGGGTAATAGCAGAACGAAGGGACCTCAACGCCTTGTTTTTTGGCGGCTTCGATTACCAGCGTGCCGGCGGGCGTGACGATCGGTTGCCCGTTGAGACTAAAAGTGACTTGCTTTTGTTCCGCCATGCGTTTCCTAGTGAGCTCCCAGAATCATCTCCGCGGGCTTGTGCGCGCATTTCCCGTGCAGATGGTCTTCAAATTCGCTGCGCCATTTCTTGACGATGCTGATTGTCGGCATGGCCGCGGCATCACCGAGCGGGCAGAAAGTGCGCCCGAGCATATTTTTTGAAAGTTCGTCGATCAGCGGAATGTCTTCCGCGCGGCCACCACCATCGTGGAAGCGATCGAGCATTTTGCGCAGCCATGTGGTGCCTTCGCGGCAGGGTATGCACCAGCCGCAGGATTCGTGCGCGTAAAAATGCATGATGCGGCGAGCGAGATCCACCATGCAGGTGTCTTCGTCAATGATCACCGTGCCACCAGAGCCGAGCATCGAGCCGATCTTGGCGACAGAGTCGTAATCCATGTTGACGTCAATTTCATCGGCGCTCAACAACGGGCACGAACTGCCGCCGGGGATGACGGCTTTCAATTTTTTGCCGCCGCGCACACCGCCGGCTACGTCTTCGATGAGCTGACGGAGATTAAATCCCAGTGGAAGCTCGTAGATGCCGGGCTTATTGACGTGCCCGGAAATCGAATACAGCCGCGTGCCGCCATTTTTTGGCGTGCCCAAGCTGGCGTACCAATCGCCGCCGCCGCGAATGATGGCGGGGACGGAGCTGAGTGTTTCCACGTTGTTGATCACGGTGGGGCAGCCGTACAGGCCCACGACAGCAGGGAACGGCGGTTTGATGCGCGGATAACCGCGCTTGCCCTCAAGCGATTCCATCAGCGCGGATTCTTCGCCGCATTCGTAGGCGCCCGCGCCGGTGTGGGCGGCGAGGTCAAAATCAAATCCGCTGCCGAGAATATTTTTGCCGAGGAAACCCTTGGCGTAGGCTTCGGCGATGGCGGCTTCCAGAATGTCAATAATGTAGCGATATTCACCGCGGATGTAGGCGTAGCCTTGATTGGAGCCGATGGCGCGCCCGGCGATCACCATTCCTTCGATCAACTGGTGCGGGTCCATTTCGAGCAGCGGGCGATCTTTGGAAGTGCCCGGCTCGCTCTCGTCGCCATTGGCCAGAATGTATTTTGGCTTGGGAATATCCTTGGGAACGAAGCTCCACTTCATCCCGGCGGGAAAGCCCGCGCCGCCGCGTCCGCGCAGATTCGACTTTTTCATTTCGTCGATAATCTGGTCGGGGGTCATCTGCTTCAGCGCTTTTTCCAGGGCCTTGTAGCCGTCGCGCTGCGTGTAGGTGTCGATGGAGCGCGAATTGGGGATGCCGAAATTCTTGCTGATGATGACTACTTCATTGGGATTGCGCTCATGCAACGCGCCGGAAATTACCGGGACCGGCTTCGGTTTCTTCCCGTCCTGCAACTGCTCGAAAATTACATCCACTTTTTCCGGATCGAGATTTTCGTAGAAATCGAAATTCACCTGCATGGCGGGAGCGCCGGTGCAGGCGCCCATGCATTCGACTTCTTCCAGAGAAAACGTGCCGCTCGGAGAGACTTCTTTATTGCCGATTCCCAGGCGATTCTGCACGTGCGCGTAAAGCTCGTTGCCCCCACGCAACATGCAGGAAACGTTGGTGCAGACCTGGATGTGATAGCGGCCGACCGGCTTGCGGCGCAGCATGGAATAATACGCCAGAGTTTCGGTGACCTGAGTCATGTTCAGGTCCAGACGCTGGGCGATATCCGTGAGCAGCTCGTCGCTGAGGAAGCCGAAATAATCCTGCGCGTACATCATCATCGGAATCAGAGCCGAACGCTTCACGGGGTAGCGTCCGAGCAGAGTTGTGAATTTTTCTTCGAGTCCCGCTGGCAATTGCATAAATCCCTTTTTCCGCTGGAGTCTAGCGGTCCACTTCTCCCAGGACGATGTCCGTAGTGCCGATGCAGGCGACGACGTCGGCGATCAGGCGGCCTTCCGCGAGCTTCGGCAGCGACTGCAAGTTCACGAACGACGGCGCGCGAAACTTCACGCGATACGGCTTGGCCGAGCCGTCGCTGGCCACGAAAACTCCCAGCTCACCGCGTGGCGATTCAATGGCCTGATAAACTTCGCCCGGCGGCGGCGCAAATCCTTCGGTGAATATTTTGAAGTGATAGATCAGGCCTTCGATGGATGTCTTCATTTCCTCGCGCGAGGGAGGAATAATGCCGGGCACTTCGGCGCGGAACGGCCCCTCGCTGGGAATTTTCTGCATAGCCTGCTTCACGATCTTGATGCTTTCGCGAATTTCGGCGACGCGCACCTGATAGCGCGCGTAACAATCGCCCGCGGTCTGCGTCTGCACGTTGAAATCGAATTCATCGTAGCTGGAGTACGGAAATGCCTTGCGGACATCGTAGGCAACGCCGCTGCCACGCAACATCGGCCCCGAACAGCCCATGGCAATGGCATCGGCGGCGCTGATGATCCCAACGCCCCGGGTGCGGCCCAGCCAGATTTTATTTTTGGTGAGCAGATCTTCGTATTCGTCAATGTGGCCGGGCAGTGAATCGACTACGCGCTGGACTTTATCGAGCCAGCCGGGAGGAGGCTCCAGCGCCAGGCCGCCGATGCGGAAATAGCTGGTCATCATCCGCTGCCCGGAAAGGTATTCGAAAATTTTCAGAATTTCCTCGCGCTCGCGGAAGCTGTAGAGGAAGACGGTCATCGCGCCCAGGTCAATGGCATGGGTGCCCACCCAGACCAGGTGCGAAGCGCAGCGCGTCAGTTCGGTGAGCAGCACACGGATATACTGCGCGCGCTTGGGGACCTCGATCCCGAGAATTTTTTCGACCGCGAGGCAATAGCCCAGGTTATTGGATAGCGGCGCAAGATAATCAATGCGGTCGGTCAGCGTGATCACCTGCGAATATGTTTTCGCTTCACAGGATTTTTCGATGCCGGTGTGCAGGTAACCGATTATTGGTTCGGCCTTCGCCACCAGTTCGCCATTCAGCTCGAGAACCACGCGGAGCACTCCATGTGTGGACGGGTGCTGCGGACCCATATTCAGGACCATAGTCTGCGCGGCGCCGATAGCAGTTTCGATCGTGGTGCTCATCGGTAGCCCTCGGTGGGATAATCCTTGCGCAGCGGGTGACCTTCCCAATCATCGGGCATCAAGATGCGTCGCAGGTCCGGGTGGCCCTCAAAGCGAATGCCAAAAAGATCGTAACTTTCGCGCTCATGCCAATTAGCCGTGGGCCAGACCCCTGTGACGGAATGGACCAGGGGATCGCTGCCGGTCAGTTTCACCTTTAGGCGCAGCCTTTCGCGGCGATCCAGCGAAACCAGGTGATAATTCACTTCAAACCGCGGCTCGATGGGGAAGCGGTCCACAGGCGTGATGTCCGAAAGGAACGAAAAACGCAGGGACGGCTCCGTCGCGAGATATTCGGCGACGCGCAACAGTTGTTCGCGTGGCACTACCACGGTAGTTTCGCCGCGAAATTCCAGCACTTCGGCCACCGCCGAGGCGCTCCACTCCCGGAGTTTATGGACTACTGGATTTTTGTTGGTGTCCTGGGGTTCCATAATGCGTTCGGTTTCCGAGGGACGGTAGCTCAGTGAGTCCAGTCGAGAGCGCCCTTCTTCCAGAGGAATATGTAACCCGCCAGCAAAATTATAATGTAAACCAGCATCTCCACAAAGCCGAAGACCTTTAAATCGCCGTAGATCAGCGCCCACGGGTAGAGGAAAATTGCTTCGATGTCGAACAAGATAAAGAGCAAGCCCACCATGTAGAATTGCACGGAGATGGGCTGGCGGGCGTCGCCGGTGGCCCGAATTCCGCATTCATACGGTTCGTCTTTCTCGCGCGAACGCTTGTGTTTGCCTATTACGGCGGACGCCACCACCAACGCTCCGGCCAATCCGGCGGAGAGTATAAACATCAGCAACAGCGGCCCATAGTAGTCGAGGTAGTTGCTGTTCATTTTAGTGGCGCTGTTATAATAACGACCCGAGAGCAGCCGGTCAAATGAACTCTGAATTACTTCGATTTTCTCTTGTTCTGTTTGGGCGCATGGGGGACGCGGGTAATCAACGTCAATGAGCTCTGGCTTCAACACGGACGTCAAAGTGGGAGAGCATATCTTCCACGTGCAGACCGAAGATCGCGGGCCGAATCATCCAATCATTGATACGGTGGTATACCAAAACGGACGGATTCTGCACCGGCGCGCATCGAATTACGAACAGGCCGCCGACGCGGTGCCTTTTAGCGCTGAAGAACTGCGACGTCGTGTGGAGGAGCAGCATCGCGCGGTGATTGAGGCGATTCGGTCCGGCGCGCTGGACGCGGAAATTGCGTCTGCGGAAGCGGCGACGCAAGCCAGCCGACCCAGCGGCATCCAAGTGCAGCTACTGAATCCTGGATCGTGGCTTTCGGCGGGGAAAGTCTCGCTAGAGCTGGAAGTTTCGCGTAAAGCGGACCAGCAGCCACAGGTCGGCGCCGCAGTGAGAGCCCTGATCGAAGGAGCGCTCGATGGCGGCAGCCATTCCGGCACAAGCGACAATCAGGGACGCGTGCGCATCCATTTCCCGCTGCCGCCGCTCGGCAAAGGCGATCTGGCGTTGGTGATTCAGGCGCAGGCAGATGCGTCGAAGGACGAGATCCGGTTTGCGATGAGAACGCGCGGGAAGAATCCAACGGACGGCGCGGCGCAATGACGGTGACGATCAATGGCGAGCGCCGCGAGGTGCCCGACGGCATCGCGGTTGCGGCGCTCCTCGAACATCTGGGCATGCCTCGCGACCGCGTGGCCATCGAGCGCAATCTGAATATTTTGCCGCGGGCGGATTGGAACCGGACGCAAGTGCAGCCGAACGACAGCTTCGAGATTGTGCACTTTGTGGGCGGAGGTTAGCGGACCGGCTTCGCGGCCATGATTTTTCGGGCGGGATCGTTGTCGCAATAGACGCGCCATTCGGCGACGCGTCCGTTTTTCACCACGGCTCTCCACGCAGCTGGAATTTCCCAGAAGTTTTCTCTCGCGAGTTTGCCGTTGACGGCGAACGTGCCGCGCGCTTTTCCGAACATCGCGACCAGCTCGTCGCGATCGAATTCATCCGTTACTTCGATGGCATAGTCGGGGAACATGCCGAAATAGAACTTCCAGCCCTGGCGCATTTGTTCGGCGCCGCGGAAGGAGTTGTTCAGAGCGTCCACGAAGAGGTGGTCGGGCGTCATCAGCGCCACCAGGCCGTCCACATCGTGCGCGTTGATCTTGGCGACGAACGCCAGGGCTACGTCCGCTGAACTGGGTTGGTTCATAGCGTACAGCCCCCGCACCGAAAGTGTGTTCCGCACGTGAGCATATCCACAATGGCGAACGAAGAGCCAGTGGCTTGTGGCGCGGAGAGCCTGGCGCCCGTGGTCGCGCGCTGCTATTTCTTGCGCGTGAGGTGAAACGTTTCGGTCTGTTCCTTTCCGTTTGCCATTAACGTCCAGATCTCGGAAAAGTGATCATTATCCTCGATCTTCAGCGTCATGCCGTGCATGTGCATATCGTCGTTGCTGGCCAGACTCGCGGCACCGGTGAAGGCGAACGCAAACTCATTGGAACTCGCCGTCACGGCCGGAGTCTGCAGCCGCGGCTGATTGCCCTTCGAACAATAATGCGTCAACGTCAGGCGATTTCCTTCCGGCGTGTACATCGTCACCATTTGATTGTCTTTGTCGCTCTGAAATGTCTCTTCCAGCGCAGTGTTATTCGAGACCAGGCGGATCGTGTCCTCGACCTGCTTGCCTGTGGGGTCCGTGCCGTGCCATTCGCCCACTAGCGTTTTCAACCGGTCAAACGCGTTCGAGGGAGCGGGTTGAGAACCAACCCGCGAGGCGATAGCGCCCAGCGCCACAATTGCCGCAGCCGAAATGACGATCATCTTGCGCATTGCTCCCTCCGCACGGTCTCGACTGTGAATTTTCAGATCTTCCTACTTCCGCACAGCTTCGGCAAGTTTTTCCAGGCATCCAGTCCAGCCGCGCTGATAATCGCCGCGCTCTTTCGCTCCAGCTGCGCCGAGATCGTGCGTCAGCACTACCTCAGTTGATTTTCCGTGTTCCAACAACTCGACTGTGACGATGGCTTCTTCGCTGTGAACTACAATCCGGCGAGCAGATGCCCGAGCTTGTCTTTTTTGGTGCGCAGATACGAAGCCGAATGGTGGCTGGTGCGGGGGCGGCAGGGGACGCGCTGGACGACGCGGATGCCTGCGCTTTCGAGTTGCGTGACTTTGTCCGGATTATTGGAGAGCAGGCGCACGTCGCGAATGCCCAGCGCCTTCAGAGCTTCGGCGGCAAATTGGTAGTCGCGCGCGTCGTCGGCAAAACCGAGCTGGCGATTCGCTTCGACGGTGTCCAGGCCGGCGTCCTGCAGTTCGTAAGCTTTCAGTTTATTGATCAAGCCGATGCCGCGTCCTTCCTGCGGCAAATAAAGCAGCAGGCCGGATGGCTCCTTGGCGATTTTGCGCAGCGAAAATTCCAATTGCGCGCGGCAATCGCAGCGCTCGGAAGTGAAGACGTCACCTGTGAGGCATTGCGAGTGCACGCGCACCAGCGGCGCCTTGCGGGATTTCGCGGTGGCGCGCGAGGAACGGTTCGACGCACCGTTCGAGGTGCTTGTCACGTTACCGTGTTGGATCGCCACCGCTTCTTCTCCAGGCTTGTGTCCTTCGATGCCGACAATTCGGAACGAACCGAAGCCGGTAGGCAATTGCGCGGTAGCGACGATGCGAGCTTTGCTGGACTTCCCGGATTGTTTTTTGCGGCGCATGGGAAACTTCGATTATAGCAGGGTTCGCACAATCGGCTTGAGCGCACGACTTCGCCGAAATCCGCCCCCATCGACAGCGTAGACGATGCGCCATCATGCGAGTTCGACTACAAAGTCAGCGGCTGATGATGAGTGGTTGGTGGCTAGAAAACAACGTTTCAGGAGATCGCGGACACACCACGACGCGACAGCACTGAACGCTCGCGTCCCTTTACATCGCTGGCTGCTTTGGCTAACTTAGTCGGTGCGCTGCGCAGACAGCGCTCCGCGAGCAAAATGAACACATTTTTTGGCCCGGAAGAGTTGATATTCGCGCTGGTGCTGAAAGTCGGCTTCGCGGCGTCGCTCGCGGCGCTGCTGGTGCGTTTTCGCTCGTTCCGCAACCTGCTCTTCACCGAAATCCGCGATTCCGACCAGAAAGTAATGTTGCTGCTGTTCCTGACGCCGCCGATGGCGATTGGCGTGTTTCTGCGGCTGCTGGGCGGCTACCGATTTTTCGATTTGACGCTCGAAGGCTCGTTCCTGTTGGGCTTGATCGGCGGGCGAGTCGTGGGGCTGCTAGGCGGATCGCTGATCAGTTTGCCGGCATTTGGCAATCACGAATGGCTTTCCAGCCCGGTGGCGGCGCTGGTGGGGCTGATTGCGGGGGTGGTGCGCGAGTCTATGCCGGAGAAAGAGGACATCTGGCATTTCGGTCCGTTTCTTTTTCTCAGCGTGCCGGAGTGGATCTGGAGATTGATTCGCTACGGCAAGGGAAATTGGGCCATGTTGCCGCTGTGGACGTGCGTCGCCGTGACGGTGGGGGAAATCGAATTCGCGGACATCGGCCACGTGCCGGAAAAATGGCTATTTACTTATCGTCCCAGCAATTGGGGCTACTCGCTGTTGGTGGTGATGTCTTCGATGATGTGCGTGGCAATGGCCATCAAGATCTGGAACAACACGCGCATCGAAATGAACCTGGAACAGAATCAGCAGTTGCTGCTGAAAGCGCGCATGGACGCGCTGACCAGCCAGATCAATCCGCATTTCCTGTTCAATACGCTGAACACGGTTTCTTCGCTGATTCGCTTCGATCCGGACATGGCGCGCGGCGTGGTGCTGAAGCTTTCCAATATTTTGCGGCGGCTGCTGCGCAAGCATGAGACGTTCGTCCCGCTGCGCGAGGAACTTGAATTCATTGACGATTATCTGGATATTGAAGTGATTCGCTTCGGCCGCGACAAGCTGCAGATCTTCAAGGAAATTGACGAGGAAACCTTGGAGGCCTTCGTGCCCAGCATGCTGCTGCAGCCCATGGTGGAAAATTCTATCAAGCACGGGTTGGCTCCGCGCCTGGAAGGCGGACAGATTCACCTGCGCACGCGCCAGTCCAACGGCCGCCTGCTGATCGAAATCGAGGACAACGGGATGGGAATTTCGCCGGAACGCCTCGCCGCGGTGTACGGCGGAGGAATCGGCATCAGCAACGTGCACGAACGTTTACGCTTGCTCTATGGCGACCAATTTAAAATGGACATACGCAGCCAGGAAGGGCAAGGCACGCAGATTCATATCGAGATTCCGGAGCTTGCCACGGCTGAGCCCTTTGCAGAGTTGTAATTTTACATTGTCTTGAGGTGTCATGCGGAAACGGGCGTGACGGCGAAACCGATTTTGCGCCGCGCCAAGCCGGAGCAAAACGGACGCAACCGCAAAGAGGCCGAGCGACATCGTATCCGGGAGCGAAATGCGCTTGGCTGTGATAGCCGAGCGAGCGCGGGCAAATTTTGCGGTGTGCTGTAGAGATAGCGTAGAATGGCGGGGCCAAAATCCCTTTCAGCGAACAGGTGGAATGATCGACGACCAGGAAAAAAGCAGCGCGCGGCCCGCAATTATATTGCTCATAGTGGTGTTCCTGGTTGCCGGCTTCAGCGTGAAATACGGATTGCAGACGATGACGTGGGTCGAAGGGAAGCTATGGAGTTCGGATAATCCCTGGCTCGCGAATGTTCCGCAGCCTCTTTCGCAGCCGCTGTCGCCGCTGCCGCCGCTTCCTGGCGCCGCCAAGCCCGCTCAGGTGAAGGCGTACAACTACGAGTTCAATTCGCCGTGGCCCGGCAACCCTACCGTGAAGGGCTCGCTCACCTACACGGAGTTCCGCTACGATTCCGGCCCGGTAGTCGTTTTCTTCGATCCAGATTCGCAAGTGGACACGATGCACACTTTAAAGACGTCCAACCCCACCGAATATCAGAAATTCGTAACCGTGTTCGGCGATAAACCGCTCAATACGAATTTCGAAATCTATCAGGGGGTTTACCAGACGACGCCCGCGCAGCTCTCGCCGGTGATGAACCCGCCCGATGCGATGAGAATGAACGTGCTGTTGCTATGGAAGCTGTCCTTCGGCCTCGATCTTCCCTGCGACGGCGAGCTTTATTCTTTTGATTGGAGTAATGCGAAGGGGTTTCAGTTCGGAGATCCTGACAAGAAGGTTCCGGTGGCGGTCCGTGCATTCGATGACCGCGACCACCAGTTCCGATTTATCTTCACTGCCACCGAAGCAGCCGCCGGCAGAATCACGCAGAACGACATCAACACAATCATGCAGACTTTACGAGTCGAGCCGTTCAGCGAGCGTTGACGGCGCTGGCGGTGGGTTCTACGGCCTCGAGTACCTTCCGGTAGTAGGCCTCATACATTGGAATCACGTCGTTCGCGCAATACTTCGCTTTGGCGTGTATGCGCGCCCGCTTGCCCATACTTCGTCCGCGATCCGGCCGGGTAAGTATTTCCAGGGCGCGTTCGGCGCCAGCCTCGATGTCGTGCGGCGCGATCAGGTAGCCGTCCACTCCGTCGGTTACCACCTCCGGCACGCCGCCCACGTTTGTCGCTATTACGGGGACTTCGCAGGCCATCGCTTCCAGCGCCGCCAGTCCAAACGATTCCTCTTCGCTGGGCAGCAGGAACAAATCAGCGAGCCCGAGTTTTTCCTGGACGTCGTCCTGCTTGCCCATGAAAAATACGTCCTTCGAGAGATTTTTTTTCCGCACGATGTATTCCGCCGCGCCGCGGTCTGGCCCATCGCCCATCATCACCAGTTTTGCCGGGATCTTTTCGCGTACCAGCGCGAAGATCTCCACGACGTCGGTGATGCGTTTTACGGGCCGGAAATTCGAAAGGTGCATCAGGATCGGCTCGTAGTTCTTGGCCCACTGTTTGCGCGCAGACTGGTCCGCGCAGCGCATGTACTGATCGCAATTCACGAAATTAGGGATCACTTCGATCGGACGCTTGATCTCGAATTCGCGAATGGTGCGCTCGCGCAGGTAATTTGAAATGGAGGTGACGCCATCGCTCTGCTCGATCGAAAATCGCGTGATGGGCAAATAGCTGCGATCGCTGCCCACCAGCGTGATATCCGTGCCGTGCAGAGTGGTGATGAATGGCAGCTTCTTGGGCATAGCCATCATGCGCGCCAGCAAAGCGCTCACCGAGTGCGGAATGGCGTAATGCACATGCAGCAAATCCAGCGACGCTTGCTCGGCCACTTCGGTCATTTTCGTCGCGAGCGCCAGCGTGTAGGGCGGGTGGTCAAAAAGCGGGTAGGATGTCACCTCTACTTCGTGGAAATGGACGCGCTCGTGCGCGGAGCTTAACCGGATGGGCATCGCATAACTGATGAAATGGATTTCATGCCCGCGCGCCGCCAGCTCGATGCCCAGCTCGGTAGCCACCACTCCAGAGCCGCCGTACGTTGGATATCCGGTGATTCCGATTTTCATGGGACCTCCCGGCACTGTAACAGCCATCGCGCGCGAGCGGCAAGCCTGGCCGTCCCGGTGGGCTCACGTGCGCTGGCTTCGGTCAGCTTGCACCGAGGACGGCCGGATGCTAGATTCGCGCCTTCCGGTCTGACATTAGACGGGCCAACCGGTCTTCTCGATGCTGCGACTTTCAGGCAAAGTGGCGTTCATAACTGGCGGCGGCACAGGTATCGGCCGGGCCTGCGCGTTGGCGTTTGCGCGGGAAGGAGCGCAAGTGGCGGTTGCTGGCCGCAGGAGGGAACCTCTCGACGAGGTTGTGGCTGAAATTTCAACGGCGGGCTGTAAATCGCTCGCGCTAGCCTGTGATGTCACCGAGCGTTCCTCCGTGGAGGACGCGTTGGCACAGACGGAGAAGCATTTTGCGCGCCTCGATACGATTGTGAACAACGCCGGAGCGGTGGTGGTCGCGACCGTCGAACACACCTCCGATGAAGATTGGGACCGAGTGCTCGCCACGAACCTGACCGGAACATTCTTCGTTTCGAGGGCCGCGCTGGCCCCCTTGCGGAGGGCGGGTGGCGGCTCGATCGTCAATATCGGCTCGGTGCTCGGTCTGGTGGCGCGCAAGGACCGCGCGGCCTACTGCGCGGCTAAGGCGGGAGTCTCCGGCCTTACTCGCGCGATGGCCGTAGACCACGCGCACGAAAAAATCCGCGTGAATTGCATCTGTCCTACGATTGTGGAAACCGAGCTGGGCATGCAATCGATTCGGCGGACTGGAAACGCAGCAACCGAGATCCAAAAGCGCATCGCGGAAATTCCCATCGGACGCCTCGGTAAGCCCGACGACGTGGCGATGATGGCGGTGTATCTCGCCTCGGAAGAGGCGTCATGGGTTACCGGCGTGTCATTTCCACTCGATGGAGGCCTCACGGCATACTGATATGGCGCAATCGCGATCTCACTCTCAATCGCTCAAATCCAAATCGATAGAGCGTATGGCCGCCGAAGAGATGCGCTGGCGTTTGCGCGAAAATCAAACGACCAAACATTTTGGATTCGCGCTCGTCGTGGCAGAGCGCGGCAAGGTCGTCCTGCGAATGCGAGTTAGCAAGAAACATTTGCAGGTGCACGGCGTAGTTCACGGCGGCGTATTGGCGGCGCTGGCGGATACTGCCGGAGGGCTGGCGACCTATATGACGTGTCCGCCGGGCACACGCGTCGCGACCATCGAGATGAAAATTAATTATCTGGAAGCCGTCGAGGGTGGCAGCGTCACCGCTGAGGCAATCGTGGTGCGGATCGGCCGGCACGTCGCCGTGGTGGATTGCGATATTACGGACGATGCACGCCGCCTGGTGGGTAAGGCTCTAATGACTTTTTTTGTGGGACCATTCCGGAGGAACCGCAAGAAACGGCCCGGGTAGCGCAAGCACAGAACGCCGCGCAGCGCCCCCGTGCGCGCCACGGCGCAGCTCAATATTCACGGATTATTATTCACAGGTAATTATTCTTCAGAGCTGTCCGTCCCGCCCGAACCATTGCTTCCACTGGAACCATTGGTGCCGCCGTGCGCCGCGTCTTCACCCTCTTTATATAGATACTTGATGCAGTGCTTGTAAACGAGCAAGTTGGGGCTGCCAAAGCGGGTCAGCTTGATGCAGTCGCGGTCGTACCACTCTACGCTACCGCGCAAGATCTCACCGTCGTTCAGCACCACCGCTACCGGGGTCCGCGATTGCATCTGTTTCACGTAATAGAAATTTTCCGCGTGAGTTTGTTCAGGCGGCGCGGGTTTCTTGCGCTGCGCACCCTGCGCCGGAACGGCTTGAATCGGACGCGCCGGGAATTGTTCTTTTACATCCGTAAGAGTAGGACGAAAAAGTTTACGGTTCACCATAAGGGCTCCTTGCGATGACTACATCCTGTTATGACTGTGGAAAAACGTTTTAGGTTGCAGATATTTTACAAAAAAACTTTAAATCGTCCGGCCGCTCTGGCGATCACCCAACGAAAGCAGAAGCGCGTCCAGCCCCAACTGGCGGCTAATATTCCGCTTAAGCCGGTTTTCCAGGCGATCCAGCCCTTGGGTGGCCCGCGAGACCCACTCGAAATCTATTTTCCTGCTGAGTGTTTCCAATTCACGGCGTAAATCGGGATTTCGAGCGAGACTGCGCTTCGGACCTTGGGATAGTTCAAGAAGGTCTGTGAGCAAACTATAGAACAGCGTCAGGATATTTTCAAACGATTCCTTTTCTTGTTTGGCGAGCTGGGCGGTCGCAGCGAAAATTTCCGCCGTCTTTCCGCCGTTGATTGTTTTCTCCAGCAGGCTCAGGACGCTGCGGCGCAAGCGCGTGGATTCTTCCAGGTTTAAAGCCAGCGCCATGCCCGGGCTGCCGTTTGAAAGTTGAGCGGCGAGTTTGCGTTCTGGCGCCTTGGCTTCGGTGCGCTCAGCGAGAAAAGATTCGATTTGCTCCACCGCGACGGGCGCGAAATGAAATTGCAGGCAACGCGAACGGATTGTTTGCAGGACGGAGTCGGGAGTTGGCGCCAACAGGATCAGCGTCGCGCTTTCCGGCGGCTCCTCCAGGATTTTCAGGAACAGGTCGGCGTCGTGCCAGCGCATGGTGTGCGCGTCGTCCAGAATAAAGACGCGCCTGCGTCCTTGCGGCTTGAAGTACGCCGCGCGTTGCACCGCGCGCAGCTGGCCCACGCGAATCATCGGGCGCGCGACGGGCGCCAGCCGCCGCACCGGGTCGGGCACCAGCAGCCACACGTCCGGATGCGTTTCGATAATCAGCGGCATGCGCTCGACCATCGCGGCATCGGCGCTCTCGCCGCGTTCCGTCAGCCCTGCCGAAATCAGCGTCGCGGGATCGACGAGCGCGGCCATGCGCTGGCAGGATTCGCAGTCGCCGCAAAAATCATCCTGCAGCCGCTGGCAATTCGCGGCCTGCGCGAACATGCGCGCGAGCGTGTACTTGCCGATCCCGCGCGGTCCGGTGAATAGCAATGCGCCCGGCACGCGGTCGCGGCGCAGCATTCCGCGCAGCGCTGTGACGATGCGTTCGTTGCCGAGAAATTCGTTGAAGCCCATGGGATCAGCGGCTGGCGTGGAGCGTGGGAAACACTCGCGCTTCGATCGCCGCCAAAATCTCCTTATGAATTTCTTCTGGAGCGCGCAGGGTTTCGGTGTGCTCGTCGTAACATTCGATCTTTACCCAATTGGGTTGGCGCATGAGCTCGTCGTATACCACCGAAGCCCCGCGCAAATGCGCGAGATCCGCTTCCTGCAAGTCGCGGCGCAGTTTGGTGTATAGGCGCTTGGCTTTTTCGCCCACCAGGCGGTGAGCTTCTTCGGCGGGCACGCGGAGGTAGATGACCAAATCCTCGGGCGGCAGCGCGTACACCTGATACTCAAGCTCTTTGAGCCACGCTAGAAATTCGCGGCGCTTGGCTGGCGGAACGCGGGCGCCCTGATGAGCCAAGTTTGATGCGATGTAACGATCGGCTAGCAGTGTTTTTCCCGCGGCGAGATCCGAGTCTAGCGCTGGACGTGATTCGCGGCGATCTTCGGCGTAGAGCAGCGCGGAGAAATGTGGATCCACGGATTCCAGCGGGCCGAACTCTCCATTGAGGAAACGCGCCACCAGTTTGCCGAAAAATCCATCGTAGCGCGGGAAGCTTACTTGCGTGAACGCGATGCCTCGCGACGAAAACGCGCGCGCGACCATTTCCAGCTGCGTGCGCTTCCCGGAGCCGTCAATTCCTTCCAGCACGATGAATTTGCCGCGGGCAGGCATTGATTTGAAACACAGTCTAGCATAGGCGGGCGATTCGTCAGGCCTGGCCCGTGGCTGAAGCTAAGAGACAGGTTTTCGCCATGTTAGAATCGCGGCGATGATTAACCAATCGTCGCCGATCGCCGCGAACTGGGCGCAAATTCAGGAGCGCATCGCGCGAGCTGCCGAGCGCTGCGGCCGTCGCGCGGATGCAATCACCGTGGTGGCGGTGTCGAAAACTCATCCGGCCGAAGCAATCGTGACAGCGTACAAAGCTGGGCTGCGCCACTTCGGAGAAAATCGCGTGCAGGAGTGGGAGTCGAAGCAGCCGAAGGTGGCGGATCTCGACGCGACGTGGCACCTGATCGGCCACTTGCAGAGCAACAAGGCCCGCCGCGCGGCACACCTTTTTCGTCGCGTAGATTCGCTGGACGATCTGGCGCTCGCAAAAAAACTTCACGCCGCGGCGGATGCGGAAGGGAAGTGCCTGCCGGTCCTGATCGAAGTACGTCTCGGCGACGAAGAAACGAAGAGCGGTGTGGCCGAAGCGGATTTGCTGTCCCTGGCGACAAGCATCGCGCCCTTCGCGCATTTGGAACTCGCAGGGCTAATGACCATTCCTCCGTTTTTCGATGAACCCGAGCGCGTGCGCCCTTACTTCCGGAAGCTGCGCGAATTGCGCGACGACTTGAGCCGGCGGCTTGGCCGCGCGCTGCCGGTCCTTTCCATGGGCATGAGCCACGATTTCGAAATCGCCATCGAGGAAGGCGCCACCGAAATTCGTGTCGGCACGGCGCTATTCGGTCCTCGCGGGTCCGCGGCCTGATTCGCCGGGCATGCCAGCTGGTTTTCCTCTACTTCCTCTATTTCCGTTTCTTTCGGCCCATCCGCGAATGAACTCCGGGACGCGGAACTTTCCTCTTTACCACGGTTACCGATTTTGCCTTCTTGCGCGATTTGGCCGCGGACGCGCCGCTGGTAATCACGTGCTTCGTCAAATCGAGAGTGAATTGATCCATGACCGAACTGGTGCGCGTAGTTTCATCCACGCCGCGAGATTGGCATTGAATTGATTTGGCGCTGATCGTGAGCCGCAGGAACCCAAAAACATTGTCGTTGTAGGCGATCAGCGTAAGCTGGTTCCCCTTGCCGTCATTTCCCACGGCACCCGGCTGCGGCAACGCGCCATTTTTTCCGGTTTTCGGCTTGCTCAAATTGAAGTAGCCGCCGTTTCCCGCAACGAGGTAGGGAATTTGCCGTCCGTCCGCCTTCATCACGCGCGTATACCGTTCGTAGAGGTGCGCGTGGCCGGAAAGCACCAGGTCCGGCCAAATGCCCGCGGTCTGGCACGCGGTGTCAATTTCCGCCAGCATTTGCGGGCTGGGAAAATGTTCGCTGCTGATCGTAAACGGCGGATGATGCACGGCCAGAATCAGCGCGAATGGAGCGCTGCCGGATTGTTTGCGTTGCGCTGCTGCGGCCTGCAATTGCGCGAGCAGGAAATCAGTTTGCTGCGCGCCGGCCACTCCGCCGCTCAGGACTCCCGTCGTTTCGCTGGTATTCGAATACAAGCCGATGATTTTCACGAAGGGAGCGTTCAACGCGAAATAAACGCCCCCTTGCGTCATGGTGGTGCGTGCAAAACCTTTGGCGGATGGATCCTTCGCCGGCGTCTTCGAGCAAAAATTTTCATAGAACGGCTGCAGCGAATATTTTACCGGTTCGCTCGGAAATAGCACGCCATCGTGATTTCCGGGGATGGCGAAAATCGGTCCGGCGTAGTCCCGGTAGGGATCGTAGAACTGATCGTAATAATAATGTTCCTGGCCAAAAAAATAGACGACGTCTCCCAGATGGAAAAGCAACGCGGGTCGCCCGCTGCTGTAATCTTTTCCCGTCAGATCATCGGCCATCGCATCAGCAACGGCGAACTGGTGCGAAGGCTCCTTGACGCCCCCAGTATCGCCGACGGAGTGAAAAACGATTTGTCCCGAATTTTGGATTTGCTGAACAGCGGCGGTTCCCAGGACGTCAGCGAGCGCCATAACGGGCGGATTTTTCCACGGCGCGGGAATCGCTTCGATCACGGGAGTGGTAACTACCGCGGAGTCCGCATAAACATCCTTTGGGTCGAAAGTGTTAAAGTTATCGGGAGACGGTTGGGGATTCGCAAAAGCAAAGCCGGTGCCAGACATTAGTGGCGTCCTCCTTCTCGGGCGTGGGGTCTGATGCGAAACTAGCAAGTATATCGCTACTTGACGTCTCTGAGCCGTTATAAGTTGCGCTGGCGCCTGGGCGCAGGATTGGCGTGAGCCGCTAGGAAATCGCGAGACAAATGGAAATCGCAGCCGGTGACGGAGGCGTGTCATTTTATGTGCAGGTGCAGCCTCGCGCGAGCTGCGACGCAATTGAAGGCGAGTACGCGGACGCCTTGAAAATTCGCCTGACCGCGCCCCCAGTGGACGATCGTGCGAACGAAGCCCTCGTGCGCTTGCTCGCGGAGCATTTGAACGTGCCGCGGGCGGCTGTTAGAATCGTGGCCGGCGAAAAGAGCCGCAGAAAACGCGCGGTCGTTACCGGTGTGAAACGCGAACAGGTGCTGGCGCTGCTTTCCGCAGCAAAACGCCCGGCGAAGAAAGCGAAGGACTGACGAAATGCCCGATATCAAGGCCATTCAGACTGCATTGCGCGCCGCCAAGCTCGATGGTTGGCTTTTTTTCGATCATCATCATCGCGATCCAATCGCCGGCAACGTCCTCGAACTCGATCCAATCGCGCTGGTCACCCGGCGCTGGTTTTATTTCATCCCCGCCAAGGGTGAAGCACGCAAGCTGGTGCACAAGATCGAGCAGGGAACGCTGGATTCTCTCGGAGGCAAGAAATTTCTGTACGCTGGCTGGGAAGAACTGCACAAAATGCTGCCGAAGGTGCTTTCCGGAAGCAAGATCATCGCCATGCAATATTCGCCGGAAAACAATATTCCCTATATCGGTTTGGTGGACGCCGGAACGATCGAGCTGATTCGCAAGCTGAAGAAAAAAGTCGTGAGCTCGGCGGATCTCGTGCAGAAATTTGAAGCCAGCTGGTCAGAAGAACAATTCCAGGGGCATCTCGATGCCGGTAAGATTGTGGACCGCATCACCCGTGAAGCATTTCAACGCGCCGCGAAATTTGTGCGGGAAGCGAGGCCGCTCACCGAATACGAATTGCAACAATGGATCGTCGAGCAATTTCGTACGGGCGGACTCACGACCGCGGAGCTGCCCATCGTGGCTGTGCAGCCGAACAACGGCAGCCCGCACTATGAACCACAAGCGGAAGGCTCGCGCCCCATACGCGCCGGTGATTTGCTGCTGCTCGACATCTTTGCGAAACTGAATCGGTCAGGAAGCGTGTACTACGACATTACCTGGGTGGGCTATCTCGGCGAGCGCGTGCCCGAATCGTACGCGAAAATTTTCCGCATCGTGAAAAACGCGCGCAACGCCGCGATTGAATTCGTCAAGGACGCAGTGGCGAAAAAACGCGCCGTGCACGGCTGGGAAGTGGACCGTGTGGCGCGCGAGGCGATTCGAAAAGCCGGTTACGGAAAATATTTCGTGCACCGCACCGGGCATAGCATCGGCCAGGAACTTCACGGCAACGGCGCTAATATGGACGGCCTGGAAACGCGTGACGATCGAAAAATCACGCCGCACACCTGCTTCTCCATCGAGCCGGGAATTTATTTGCCGGAATTCGGAGTGCGCAGCGAAGTGAACGTTTACGTCGGCGAGAACGAAGCGCGCGTTACCGGCGCCATCCAGGAAGAAATTCTTCCGTTGCTGGCCTAGGTGACCGTGAACGAAGTACCCGGCAACGAGGCGACGTTCGGCGACGCGCCGGTGAATGAAACAACCGCGAGTCAAACCGCCGGCAGCGACACGCTTACGGAGCAACCGCCGGCGGCCTACACACCCGCTGCCCACACGATTACTCCCTCGCATTCCGTCGCGCCGAGTGCCGGTCGAGCCGCGCTCGCGCTGCTAGCGGCAATAATGGCGTGGCTCGTGCCGGGCCTCGGGCATCTGCTGCTGGGCCGCTGGGGCCGCGGGCTCCTGTTCTTTGTTGCGGTCGGCGGCCTGGTGGTCACCGGTTATTTGCTGCGCGGCAACGTTTTTCCTCCGCATTCCGGAGATCCGTTCGGCACGCTCGGTTTCCTGGCCGATGCCGCTACCGGCGTCTTCTATTATTTTTCGCGGTTCTTCGAGGCCGCCGGACCAGACGTCTCGCGCGCCGCGGGAGATTACGGGACGCGCTTCATCGCCGCAGCAGGAGTGGTGAACGTGCTGGCGGTGTTGGACGTGATCGAAATCGCGACGGGCAGGAGGAGCTGAGTGATTTGTGGCGCGTTTATAGTCAGCAACAGTGCGCTGCAGCTCAGCCATCTCGGCGCCATGCTGCTATTCGCGCTGCTGGTTTCAGTGGTGCTGTCGTGCCTGACGCAGCGCACAAGATCGGGCGGCGCAAAATATGCGCTTTGGTCTTTCGCGCTTTTCGTGCTGGTCGGCGTAGGCGTGGCTTGGCTGATGTATCCCATCTCGCGCTGAAGAATTCCGTAGTGGCGCAAGTGACGGAGCGCGTGCAAGCAAATCGTTCCGCCGCGATACATCAAGTGCGCCAGCAACCCGTCCCTGCGCGCCACGTCGAGCGCGCCAACAGGCCGTTCCCACGCAACGCACCAGCCGCGCCCAAAGTTTGACAGTTTTTTTCCACGGATGTTACAGTCAAACAGGCGCCGAGGTAGCTCAGTTGGTAGAGCAGCCGATTCGTAATCGGCAGGTCCCCGGTTCAAGTCCGGGCCTCGGCTCCATCCAACCTTCAGCTAGACAAGCAGTTGCGAGGCTCTAGTTTGGAAGGGTGCCGCTGTTTGTTGCAAGGTTGTTGTTAGATGAGTTTTTTCGCATCTCCGCCCCGAGCAAATCCATCGCGCTGACGCCCGACGCAGCGACGCTTTTCACGTACACATTCATCGTGAGTCCGATGTTGCTGTGCCGCAAAATCGCCTGAATCGTCTTGTCGTCTACGTGGATTGCGTGAAGGTTGGTCGCCAGTCCGCGGCGGAAGCCATGCCAGCCGCGCCACTGGAGAGTTTTGTCGAGTTCGAACATGTGACCTTCGGGTTTGTGGTCTTCCTTCGACTTCCCGCACTTCACACATTTTTCGATCGCTGGAATAATCACGCGACGCGCGAGATTGTCCAGATTAAGCGGCTTTTTGTTTCCGCCTTGGAAGATCGGGCCGACCGCCAGCTTGCCCATTCGTTTCCGGTGATCTTCCAGCGCGTCGGCCAGCTCTCTCACGACCGGAACAGGAGCCGCGCTTCGCCGCGTTTTTGGTGGATTGATAATGCTGTTCCACACGCTGCGATTGACGCACAGTTCCTTCCCGTTGAAGTCCGACCAACACAAGCCGCGAATCTCGCCTTTGCGGAGACCGGTGTACGCGGCCGTGAGGACTACAGTGCGAGCCGGTTCGTCGAGTGCCGCGAGCATCCCCGTCAGTTCCGAGAGAGTGTAGGCGTAAGTTTCCGCGGGCTCTTTCGAGCGCGGAATGCTCACGTCCTGAATAGGGTTGATGTTATCGAGAATTCCCAGGCGCTTCGCTTGTTTGAAGACGCCCGAAAGAAAACTCTTGATACGTTTGAGTGAGTTGCGGCCCAGTTTCGTATCGCGAGCGATGGCCGAGAGCATTCGTTCGCCGTGGACGGTTCGGAATTGGCGCAATGTGAGGTTGTCGAGCCGATTTTTCACATGATCGTTCCACACGTCGCGGTAGCCTTTGAGCGTGCTAGCGCGTAACTGTTTTTCCGCGTACTGCGGCAGGAAAATAGTTTCGACAAAATCCGCGACGAGCATGGTGCTCGACGGATTGAGGACGCCGGCGTTGACCGGCGCGAGAATCTCCTGAACGAAGGTTTTGACGCTCGCCTCCGTCCGGTAGTCTCCGCCGTACTGAACATCCAGTTTTTTGCAAATCAGCTTCCGCTTGACCGTCCCATCCGGCTTCAGCACGTCATCGCAGTAGCGCAAGAACCACGACTTGCCGCGATGAAAGAGGTAGCCGTTCTGTTGACGCCTCTGTTTCATTTTTTTCCTCCAAGGAGTTTTGACCGCATGTAGTCCGAAACAGAGAGACCCTTTCGTTTCGCTTCCGCCACTAGCTGTCGTTGCTCCGCTCGGGTCACACGAACATTGAGTAACACCGATTGGCGCTCGGCCGCTGGTATTGGTGGTCTGCCCCGTCTCGTCTTCATTGGAGATAATGTCTTACACTTAATTGTCCGCGTCAACATGTTTCATTTTCCCCCGGCGCGCATCCACTCGACTACATCCGGCCAGGCGAAGCGCAGATACCGGCCGACCCGCAAAACCGGGAGAGGCTTGCCGACGCTCCTCGGCCGCGAATCGGTGTTTTTGTAAACCCAGGAGACATCGACCTTGAGCCGCTTGGCCAGCTCTGCCGGCGTCAGGATGTCTTCGGGTTTTAATGTTTGCGCCGAGTTCATCTGCAATGACCTTGCTACGCCTCTCTAACCGGATGATTCCACGAGCCCGATTCGCGACAAGCGGTCACGCGAACCGCTGGTCAGGACCGACCTCAAACTCGATCGTCAGTTTGCGACGCTTCAGGATTTCGGAAATTTGCGGCAGATCCTGAGTAAAGACTCTGGAGAGCGCTCCATTGAGTTTCTGGATATCTTGCTGTGCGGTGCCGATTGACTCGCCGTCACGGTGTATGTGGCCCGCAACAAATTTCTCGATTGCCTGGCCCATCGCAACGTGGTCCCTTGGGAGACTATCGTGGGAAGAGCAGCCCTCACACCGGAACCGAACTCCAGTGATATCGGTAAGATCGACAAATTTTTGAACGCTCATTGATTTTTCTCCTTTTTACAACGGGGATTCTACTAACCATCGCTCACTGGGCGCCCACTGACCGCCCACTGAGCGACCGCTCGCCCAAAACCCTACTCCGTGAGCGAGCGGTCGCGCACCGCTGCGCTTGTCGCTTGCGGATGCGCTCCTCCAAACCGCACTTATAGGCTGGGCGCTCATCGACCATCCACACGTTTGCCACGGCGCAACTGAGCGTCGGCGCGATAGCGTTTGGCAGTAGACAGGGCGATATCAATTTTCGGGGCCATTGCGGCGAACCTGGCAACGATTTCGTCGCCGGTAAGGGCGGGCTTTTCTTTGAGCCACTCCGCGACGACGGCCACGCGCTCGGCGACGACCGTAGGCACTGCGGGCGGAAGGCCGAGACTAAGGTAGCGGTCATCTACGAGGTCAATCAGTTGTTCCGAGGGCAAGCCCGGGACGCGTCCGAGTAATTCGAGTTTACGTTGCGTCGTTTGGTTTGGGATGCGCACGAGGTGCAGGATGACGTCAACGAGACCCGATAATTGAATTGAGCTGCGGCCGCTGACGCCGACATCGCCACCGGATTTCCTATCATGGCGCCCAAGCGAGAGCGCGAGTTTATTTCGCGTGGCGACGTTGAGCGACAAATTGCCCAAGCGATTCACTTCGGAAGCATCGCTTTCATCTTCCAGGCGTGCGATCGTGTGCCAGGTGTCGAACACGAGGGTGTTGTAGGTGCCCTTTTCGACGAGCTGTTTCTCGAGTCTCTCCAGAAAATCGGAGAAGATAAAGCGCGACCAGTATTCGCGAGTGATCCAGCGCAACTCTTCGATCGGCTCCGAGCCAGTAAAGCCGACTTCACGAGCCTGCATTGCCAGACTCGCCGCGGACTGCTCGCTGACATAGACGACGCGCGTGGGCTGCGTCGCGATATTCAGGAATGGCCGTTCCATGCGGCTGGCGTGAATTCCTTCGAGCAAGAATCTGGTCTTGCCGAGTTTAGGCAGTGCGTCGAGGATGGAACTAAGGCCAACCGCAGCGAAGGGCCATACCAGCCAATCAATTTCGGCGTCTTGCACTGCAAACAGTTCGGCGGTCGAAAGTGATCCTAACTGCGTTTCAGTTGATCGAAAGTCCGAAACTTCGATGAGCTGCTTTACCGTGGCTAGTTGCGCGTCCAAGTCGCCGTCGTTGGCACGAGCGATTAGGTTTTCGGCGAGGTCAATGCGACGCCGGCGGGCGGTATAGCTGCGAAGCGTTTCACAGTAGAACAGAATATTGCCAGGTGTGCCGGTGCCTGCTTCGCCCGGCAGGGTGCTCAGATACTGCATGCGTTCGTTGCTAGATTGTTTGTCCTGTTCCAGTTGCTCGATCACGGCGATGACTTCCGACGAACCTGCCGCGCGCATCGCCGAGAAGATGGCGATGTTCGCCGGAACGTAGAAGTCCACCGGGTTGAGCATGTCATTGACATCGCCGAAAGTTTCGGGAAAACGCAACAGCGTTCCGAGGATAGCTGTTTCGGCAGGCGGTGAATGGGGAAGTGGGGGAAGAATCGCCGCATCGTTTCGGGCAATGAAAGGCTTTTTCGAAGCCGCGTCCCAAGTTCGGAAGCGCCCACGAGAAATACTTCCAGTGGTGTCGTAACGTGGTGTTAGAATCACGGCGAAGTCTCCTGTTGTTTCCCAAAACCCCGGTGCTGCCCGGGGTGTGTCCGTGGTCCGCGCGTTTCTGGCGTGACCTTTCAACGGCGTTGCAACGCATACCGCAAGCGCCTGATTCGCAAAGGCGAAATAGCGAACAGCGGTTACGATATCCGCGCGTCAGGCAGACAGTTCGGCCAGGACGCGCGCTGACTTTTTTCGCGAGACATCTACGAGGACCTTTCGAATGACGGCGATTTCGGCTTCCGTTAGTTCCGCCATCCCGAGCTCGCTGTGTGCAATCCGCCACCGATGAATCCCGGTTTTCGTCGCCAGGGCGTGCTGACTCAGACCCGCATCGCGCCGAAGCCTCTTTAAGTTTTTCATCAACCACCTCCTACCAATCAACTGCCAGCCTATGGAACCGCCGTGTGCGCGACAACAACAATGTTGAATGCCGGCAGGTCTCCCCGTATACTGCTTTTCGTCATGTCTTGGTGGACAAAAGCCGACATCGAAGCCAAAGAGCGAGTCGTGCGGATGCTCAATAACAAACGGCGGAAGGGCGATTTCTCGCTAGGCTCTGCTCGTCATGCTCCGTCCTACAGTGAGGAGCAGATTTCTAACTTTGAACGCGGCCTTATGACGGGCGAAGATCTCAAAGCCTTTCGTGGGAGGAAACGCGAAGCTTGGAACAGCTTCGCCGGAGACTATACCGAAATTCGTGAGCAGTTCGCTCTGATTGAGAAATGGCGAAACGGTGCGCCGCTGCCGCGAGATGTTCGCAGGTGTCAGTTCGAGCGATGCGCACGATTCTTTTTGGTGAGCAAGAGGCCGGGACAGCTCTCATGCTCGACGAACTGCGGAAGCTATTTCCGAATCCAAAAAGCCAAGCGGCGCGATCTCGATCGAGTCAAGGTTGCCATGAAGTCGATTCCCTCGGCTGCGCCTGACTGGAAAGAAAGAGTCGCGCGTAAAGCGCGCGTGACACCGAACTTCATCACCTATGCGATTCGACGAGGTGAACTAAGGGTTTCTGCGCTGACATCGATCAAAACTGCAACTCAAACTAAGGTTCTGTTGACTCCGAGACTCCGCGCGAGATAGATTCCACTCACTAACATGTCACTCAGTCTCTTGATGATTTCTACAGTCGGTGTCCCAGCGCTCGCCATGATTCTCCTGGCAATTGTTGAGGCGATGGATGCGTCGGCGACCCCTTGGCAACAAGTCAAGAGAGTAGGCCACGACCTTTGCGTCTTGAGCATCGGCATAGCGGCGAGTATGTTCGGGAACGGCAGGCTTCAAGGACACATTGAGCCGGTCGCGGCGGCAGTTGCAACATCCGTAGTCGTGATTATTAACTTGATCTTGGCTGCCGTGGTGATCTTAGTGGACTGTCGCTGCACCAAGTGCACTGACTGGGGCAAAGGCTCCCTCAGCATATTCCTGGGCGTGGTGACTGTGGCGATACCGAGCGGAGTTATAATCTATGTGGCGGGGCTAACATGAGAGAGATTTTGGTCGTGGTCGTGGCATCACTGGGAAGCGCCGCCGCGCTGACGGCGCTCGCCAATATTTACGTGAAATTTGCCCAGAAACGAGCGAGAAAAGCGGTTCCCTACGCGCAGCTGCGTTCGTCGGCAGCGGCTGATAACGGCGCGGTAATTAATTTCGCGATCCGCTTCGCTGCCGCTGGGATCACCGTCGCAGTGTTGTGCAGTGAACCTGTGCTACAAGTCTCGGTGATTCGCGGGGATCTGCTGAACGGTGACG
>Ga0210407_10000531_pt1 | contig 42763 bp, 31 predicted proteins | sample IncBWC27MmetaG_FD_150860 | JGI IMG/M metagenome (GOLD analysis project Ga0210407, IMG submission 150860) | Forest soil microbial communities from Barre Woods Harvard Forest LTER site, Petersham, Massachusetts, United States - Inc-BW-C-27-M | ecosystem: Environmental > Terrestrial > Soil >...
CGCAGCCCCGGTCACCACACCTTCAAAAAGGGCGAGCACGCAGCGCATCTCCGTCACCTGGTCAAGCGCGGCAACGATATGCATTTCGGAGGTGCCGGGGTTGGTGAAGCAGGCGTCAACGCCTCCAGCGACCAGTGTGCGGATTAAGCTTTCTGCACCATTCATGTTGAGTTGGGATAGATCCTTGGCTGACCGTGTTTGAATATCGCTTTGGCCGCTAGGCCGAAGCTTCACGCAAGTAACGGGAAATTACCGAGGCGAGGCTCTCAAATTGCGTGCCAAGGATTCCCAAATGATCGCCTGGTACAGTCTCGACCTGGAACTTAGCGGCTAAGCGAGACCAAACTGCGGCGGGATCATCAGGGAAATCCGAGAGGGTCTCAGCCCTCACGAACTTTATCTCGCCGCTGTAGTAGCGGGGTCGATAGCATGTCAACGATTTGTAAGCGCTCTCACGGGCGCGTCGCATTGCGGGAGTGTGGGATGCTCCCGCCGGCAATTGAGTTGGTGGGTTCCGAATCCCATCTCGAGAAACATACGGCCGGCGCTCCGACGGGTGAATGATGTAGAAAAGCGCATCGCGTATCGGCAACCGTCCAACGGTGGACGCGCGATGAGTGGCCAATCGAGTACCCAGACGAATGCGCTGTCTCAGCGAAAGAAACCGCGGGTGCGGGTAGCTTTCGAGCATGGCGAGCAACGCAACCTTCTCTCCTTGATCGGTCAGGCGCTTCGCAATTTCGAGAGTGACGAGCCCGCCGAGAGAATAGCCGATCAGGAAGTAAGGGCCGTGAGGCTGCAATCCTCTAATTGCTCCGAGGTAGAATTCGGCCAAATCCTCGATGCGGTCAAAAGGCTCGTCCACGCCATCTGTTCCCTTCGCTTGCAGGCCATATATGGGACGCCGCGTCTCGACGTGTTTCACAAGTTGGAAAAAGTCCATCGCCGTGCCACCGAGACCGTGCGCAAGGAAAAGCGGCGGCGCCTCAGTTCCAGCTTTCAATTGCAAGAGCGGCGGAAATCGGGGCGCAGTGGGCTCATCCAGCACAGCGGCGAGAGAAGCGATCGTCGGGGCGCAGTAAATCGTTACCGGAGCTAATTCTCGGCCGCAGACACGTGTTATTTCCGAAAATAGCTCAACAGCCAGCAGGGAATCGCCGCCGAGATCGAAAAAACTATCTTCGACGCCGATGGATACGCGTTGCAGCACACGCTGCCAAATTGGAGTGAGTACATCGGTCATTGCCGAGGTGGACTTGTGGATCATGGGACGACCGGCAGGGTGAAACGGAAAAGTATTGTTCTTGGCGGGAGACAATTCATCCCCGATCCGGCGGCGTTCGGAGCCAAGGGCCAAACACCATTGCAATCATGAATGCGCGAAAGACCAATAGAGTTCACGCGCTCTGGCATATGAAGGTCCAAATGGAAGTGTACGATCATCGATCCGAGTCACTGGAACAACTTTGGAATAGTTTCCGGTAGAGAATATCTCATCTGCGGTCTGAAAGTTCTGATAGCTGAGGGTTTTTTCAACCACGGTGATGCCGCTATCGCGCAGTAACCCAATCACACGCTGGCGGGTAATGCCGGCGAGAAAAGTGCCATTCGGAATTGGCGTGTATACCACGCCGTCCTTGGCCATGAAAATGTTGGACGTTGCCAGCTCCGCGACATTTCCGAGCACGTCGCACACAACGGCATTGTCGAAGCCTCGAGCGTGCACTTCAAACAGCGCACGCGCGTTGGTCGGATACAAACATCCGGCCTTGGCATCTACCGGCATCGTTTCTACAGTTGGCCGGCGAAATGGAGACAATGTGACTGAGAAGCCTTTCGGGGGGCGCATCGGTGCTTCATAAATCGAGAGGCACCATCGCGTCGATTCGGGATCGTGCGCTTGAACCCACGGGCCTTCTTTCTCCGCCCAATACATGGGCCGGATATAGAGCGCGGCGTCTCTGTCGAATCGTGTGAATCCTTCGCGCGCGAGTTTGACCCAGGATTCTGTAGAAACGATTGGTTTCAGGAAGAGTTTCGCCGCGGATTCATTGACGCGTGCGCAATGAAGTTCAAGATCGGGCGCGACCCCTTCAAAATACCGCGCGCCATCGAAGACTACTGAGCAGAGCCACGCGGCATGCGTGCGTGGCCCCATGATCGGCACGTTGCCGTCGTGCCATGCACCCTCAAAGAATGTCCAGGTCTTTGACCAACCATCTCCGGGCAGCAATCGGCTCCTCCGAACGTCCTCGCGCTCGCGAGTTTCGAGCAGGGCTAACTGTTTCCGTTCCGTTGAACTGCGTCGCTGATGGCCTTTTCGAGAGCAGTGGCCAGGTGCTGGACGAAGGGCTCGACAAGCATCCCGGCGGGATAGGAGGGAACCACAATGACTTGCTGTCCTCCCTGCGCCAAGCGATCCCATTTGGCGCCGGGCGTGTTGAACATCCGATACTGCTTCAAGGGGCGGAAATCCGTAACGGTTCCAACATAGGACTTCGGAACGTAGCTCGCAGACGCACGGTCATTCATTTGCCAAACTTTGGCGAGCAGCACGGATTCCGATGAATCGGCGCGCGGCGCACTGGAGAATTTTGCGAGCAGCATTCCTCGCCACACGGGAATGCGAGCTCGAAGGATGTCCACCTTCTCTCGGAGAAACTGGGCCTTGCCCTGGCGATTCAGGCGAGAAAAATTGGCCGCGTGAAATACGAGTCGCTCCACGGCATGGTAGCTCTTGTCCAAGATGGAAGCTTGTGGGACTTTGGACCAGTCCATCGTGTCGAACAACGCCAGCAGAGCGACCTGCTCGCCCTGTGCCCTAATCTGCTGAGCAACTTCGAATGCGACGGTTCCTCCCATGCAATAGCCACCGAGATAATACGGCCCGTGCGGCTGTTTCCTGCGAATCTCTTTCGTGTACAGCGCTGCCATGTCTTCAACACTTGTTAGCGGCGGACAGCTCGCGTCCAAGCCGATAGCCTGCAAGCCGTAGAACGGCTGGTCGGGACCTAGACGTTGCGCGAGCTCGCGATAGATGAGTACGGTCCCGCCAGCTCCATGGATGCAGAAAAAGGGAGGGCGTGACCCGGATGATTGGATTTCGACGAGGGAAGACCAATCCGCCTGCGAATCTTCATGTCGCAAGATCCGGGCAAGCTCTTGGATGGTCGGAGCTTCAAAGAGCGTAGCGAGTGGCAGCTTGACACCGAAGACCTTTTCAATTTGCGCGAACAGGTGCACAGCTATGGACGAATCTCCGCCCAGATCAAAGTAGTTCTGATCGGGAGCAATGGAGTCGACGCCCAGTATCTCTTGCCAAATCTGCGTGAGTTGTCTTGAGGTAACGTCACTCACTGGGACTTCGTCAATCTTAGGCATCGACGCTGCTCTCGTAAGGGGCTGGCCTCACGTTTGCGCTCACATTCACCGCCTTTATGGCGCCTTCGTACACGGATCTTAAACCGATATCAGGGTCATTTAATGCAATCCATGGACCATTTTAGACCTTTCGCAAATATATGTAAATAATGGAGATAGAATAGTCGTGTTGCCTTGGATGCCACTTGGCCGTCACTCGATGGAAACGATTTTCCTGCGTTCTGCTGAATGCTCTTGGAGGAGCATGTCTGCGTCGGTCCTTCCCGGACCGAAACAGCGCTGCGAATTCGCTTCAGCAGAACTGGCCAAAGAGCGCGATTAAGCTCCAAAAACTCGCCTCTACCAACTCCGCCCCTGGCCGGGTGCTTTCCGACCGTCCCTAGTGCTGCTAAGCGCGGACGTCGAGTCGACATTCGAGCAGCAATCGTGATAGCGACCGCTGTTCGAAGCTGGCACTACGATGCCGGCGCCCCTATCAGAGAATGCTCTCCTCGGAGCCGCTAAGATATTAGACGAACGGCCCTGAAAAATCGGTACACATAGGAGGCGATCAGGCGCAGCCCTTGTCGGCCCGTTACCACGAACCAAGCGCGCCTGCCGAACGAGCGCTTTCCGGCAGCCTTCCACATCGACCACACCATGGCGACACGTTCACGGTGACTAACCCGAAATCTAACTCCTTTTGAGGCGATGAGGTCGTAGGTTTTCGCCTCCAGATAAATGGATCGAATATCCTTGCGGAGGCACGCCAGCACGGACAGAGGGATCGCATGTTCGACGGTGGCATTCGGGACAAAGAAAGGAAGTTCCCCACGTTGCATCAAAGTGGCCATCAAGAACGTGTCCTCCGCCCGGAGAGCCACAGGATCAAATACGCCACTTTCAACGTCAACAGCCGTTTTCCGTATCGCGAATCCCGCCGTATTCAAGTATCGAATGCGGCCATCCGATTGCAGAAAGTGCTCCTGCAGCATCGCGAGCCGCAACTCTTCGGCTCTTCCAATTGTCCCTAAACAATCCCCCACCAGATGGAGCTGAAAATAATTGTATTGAGGGAAGTCGGCGATTGTCTTGGCCAGTGCCGCAAGACAGTCGGTTTGCATCCTGCAATCGGCGTCCACGAACACGAGAACCGCGCCTTTGGACGCTTGCACGCCTCGGTTTCGCGCGGTTGAAATTCCCGCGTGAGAATGCCTGATAATCGTCAACGGGCAGCTCTCAGTCCACCTGCGAATAAATTCAGGAGCGGCTTCAGCGCTGCCGTCGTCTGCGATGATTACTTCAAAACTCGCGCCATTTTTTTGCTGGACCAAGGACCGCAGGCATTGATCAAGTGGCGCCCAATCGTTATAGACGGCTATGATGATGCTGAATAGCGTGGTGGTTGTTGAGTTGTCCTGGTGCTCAATCATGCGTCTGGGCGGCGGAGTGGTGACGAGCTTCGTCCGTGCGGTCGCCTCATACTGGAGGGTACGCTAAGAACGCGCACGAGACCTTTACGATCGCCACGGGTGAATGATACACAAAAACACTGCGCTGACGTAGGTACGCCCGTACTACGTGTTTGTTCGATATGCCAATACTAGTAATTCCGAGAACGCTTAATGAGAACCAATCACGATCGTCTGAGACCCGAGAAATGAATTCGACAACTGAATGGGCATCTCCGCTGGCAACACCGGAGCTAGCACCTGGCGAAATCCACGTATGGCGCGCTTCCCTGTCCGCGGATGAAGCCATGTTGCGGAGTTTCGAGGCCACACTCGCGGACCAGGAACGGGAGCGTGCGAGGCGATTCATTTTCGCACGGGATCGCGATCGGTACATCGCAGCTCGCGGGGTTCTTCGTGACTTGCTTGGCAAATATCGGCGGCGTGCACCAGAATCGATTGAGTTCGTATATGGTCCGTTCGGCAAGCCTGACATTGCGAGCGCTGCTCCTCGCCCGGAGATTCGTTTCAATCTTTCGCACTCGCACGGACTCGTCGTCGTCGCGATCGGACGCGAACGCGAGGTCGGTATTGATGTCGAGTTGATCCGGCCCGATTTCGCAAGCGAGGCGATTGCGAAGCGCTATTTCTCTGCGAAGGAAATCGATGAGCTGAGCAAACTGCCGGCGGAATTACGAACCGAAGGGTTTTTCCTCTGCTGGACTCGAAAAGAGGCTTACATTAAGGCTAAAGGCGACGGCCTGCAGATTCCGTTGGACAGTTTTGATGTTTCACTTTCGCCTGGCAGGCCTGCGACGCTTTCCAGTGTTGACGAACCGCGGTGGGGCATCAAGTCGTTGGCTCCGTCGCTGATCTCGGAGCGCCACTATGCCGCAGCCATAGTAGCGGAAGGAAAGGATTGGACGGCACGCTACTTCGAATGGAAAACGTCGGATGGAGCAGCGCAAGCCGAGGATTGAGATCGGTCGTCTTACACAGGTGCTACGGCCGATCGGAAATGGAACGGGGCGAAGGAAGAGCCGAACTACACAGGGCGGCGACCTTGGATTCGAGGAGAGTCAAATGCTGTTGATGCTTTCGTTTCGTTCAATACCTTGTGGGCTAGCCAGCGGAACGTTGCGCAAAATCCCTCTACTCAGTAGCCTCGCTTGATAGCCAGATAAGGAAGCAGCGCCAACTCCGCTAGAGTGGGAACGATATCTTCCGAGTTGAAGACGGATTCAATTTCAAAGTCCATCAGAGAACGCAAATATGCCCTGGGGGTGAGGCGCCCCGCACAAATATCTCCAAAGCTCGTTGGCAGGTCCGTGACCATACGTATCCATCCCACACCTGAACGACCGCGGCACGTTGCGACAGGATCTCCGACTTGATCCGCATACAAGAGGTAGGAAAAGTCCACGCCCGCCGGCGATCCAAGCGCGTGGAACCCCCAGGTCCTGGCATTGACGTCCAGCAACTTGTATTTCCCGTCCCTTGGATCAAGCTTAAATTCAACTTCTGCCAAGCCATAGTAGTTAATCGCGCGCAGAAACTTCAGCGTGAGCTCCTCCACAATTGGAAGCTCGACACTCTCAACGAAGGTAGCCGCCCGGCCAAACTCAGGAGGATGTTGACGCCAGCGTTGCGCCTCCATGCTGCCCAGTACGATGCTATTCTTCATGAACACACAAGACGAGAACTGGCGCGTGCCGTCTCCGGGGATAATCTCCTGAACCAGGACTTCGTTTGATCCGACATGGCCCGAGGCCCGCTGAAACATTTCCTTCAGCTCAGCGCGATTCTTCGCCCGCCACGCTTTGGCCTTCGTGGCATAGAAGAAATCCTCTTTCACGGACGGTTTGATCGCCAGAGGGAATTCCGCGTCGATCTGGTCAATGTCCTCAACCGTGTGTGGGCACCATGTGCGGGGAATGGGAATCTCCAGCTTCTGTGCCAAGCTGTAAGTATTCCATTTGTTCCACGCCCACTTCGTTACTTCCCAGTCTGGCGTCGGAACCCGAAAAACCTCCGACAGCGCTTGCTTGTGGCGAGAGAAAGCAGCCACGTGTTCATCACGAGTAGGGAACAGGACCCATCCATTTAGTTTCATCCTGTGCCCCGTCTCGATCAGGAAATCGACCGTCTCCTTTTCCTTGCGGAGATTCGGAGCGCGCACTGTAAAGGTCGTATATTTTGAAAATCGTCCGATGGAATACTCGTCGTCGACAACGCAGAGTGGAATGCCGCGGCGTCCGAGACTCCGAATGATACCTAGTCCGTGGAAGTCACCACCGACGATAACTGCACCGACGCGATTGCCGGACGGTGGTCCCAGCCCTTCTGTATGACTTAGCACGGCGCTTTTCACAACGAAGCCACAGAGGCTGGCTCGGACCCGTTGCGGGACGCGCGAGCGGCGATATTGCGGGCCAGCCTTCGCGCTGCATAGTCCGTACCACAAACAAAAAACATTAATGGCCCGAAATTCCAGGAAGAGGGGGCGCCCAGAAAATGAAGGCCCGGGATCGATGATTCGAAACCAGGCGAAAGCTTCGGGAACCCATTGACCTGCACCAATCTTGCGCTCAGCTCGGATGGTAAGAACGGATAGCGCGCAACATCCACCCGATAACCCGTTCCGAGCAGAGCGTGGTCCATCTCTCGAGAAGTCCCGTCGTTCAATCGCAATCGCAGCTTGCTGCCTGACGGTACCGCGGACTCTACAAAGCGTCCCGCGGAAATAGGAATCGTCTTGAAGCGATCCACAAGCCAACGCGCACCCGCAGGGCGCAGAGCTCGCCTGCGAAAAGCGTCTTGTACACTTCGCGGGAAATACTTCACGGCGTCCGGAACCGCGACAATGCGACTGACGCCAGCAGGGCCGATGTCAAACGGAGAATACAGGAGCTTGGCAATGGGGCCGAGTTTTTGCAACCTGGCGCGCCATCCAAGCCAGTGCACATCCGGGGCTCTGACGATCACTTCGACCTCTCCTCCAGCTTCGTGTATCAGTGCGGCGGACTCGAGCGCGCTCTGGCCAGCACCGATAATTGCGACCCGTTTCCCGACGAACCGGCGTATGTCTCTCTGGTCGGAGACGTGTGTGGCGAGTTCAGATGGAAGTCCTGCGAACGGCTCTGGCCGGCGGGCAAATGAGCCAATTCCTGCGGCGATCACAACCCGGCGCGACTGCAATTGCTCGCCGTCGCTGAGAGTTACGCGGAAGCCGTCAGAAACTGTCTCGAGTCGAGTGATTCTACGCCGATCGATCTCCGGGACGGCTTGGCGCTGGAACCAAAGCCCGTACTCGACAAACCGATCGAGCGGAATCGGAGTCGGTATTCGAACTCCGAGGTTATCGGCAAACGCGTCCATCGTGAGCGCTGTTCCTGGATCTGAGATGTGCGATGCCGCCCAGGGTGACCGCAGCAGCATACCTTCAGGCATGTGCGCCTTCCAGAATTCCATCGGTTCGCCGAACACGCGAACGTCAAGACCTGGAATGGCTCGCAGGTGTGCCGCGGCGGCCAGTCCGTATGGACCCGCCCCCAAGACCAATACGTCGCAATCCGTCATCGCAACCTCGCAACAGCAGCAAATTGTGCCTGAATCATGCTGAAGGCATGATTAATTTCCTTCCGTCCGCCGTTCATAATTCGCCCGCGAAGCCACTTTTCGTCTCATCTGAAACCAAGACAGAAGGTTTGGCGGTACGTTCTGACTTCTGCAGCAACAGCAGAACCGGGAAGAGAAGCGCGAGAGCCAATAGAAAGAAGACGAATCCTCCTTCATGGTGGAGACGACCGGTCAAAAAACCGGGGTCCACGTAAACGCTGAGCAGGGTAAGCGTCGCGATGCGGATGCCATTTTTGATGATTGCCAGGGGAAAAGCGAGCAACACGAAAACAAACATCCTCGACGTTGTTCGCAGAAACAGATGGGCTGCGAGCAGGCACGTAATGAACAGAGCGACGCTCGAACGGATGCCGCTGCATTCCCGCGCTACTTCAATGGTTACGCCGGGCACTGCCAGGATGAATCCCTGGCGCAACACCGGAACACCGACAGCCTTGAAAAGCAAATAGGCGATCTCGGTTGACCCTTGCTGTAGTAAGTAAATGCTGCGTTCTAGGAGTGCTGGCGGCAGCGGCACCATGAGCAACAGGAATAACAGTGGAAAACGGGCTCTGCGCCAAGCTGCGACGCCGTAGCACAACAAGAATCCGCCGAGCCACAGCAAAACAATGGCGAGCGTTGCGCCGGGCAGAAATTGTTCCGGATCCTGAACGGACCACTGCCTGGCCATTAATAAATACAGAGCGAATGCTGCTAGAACGAGCGTCGCGCCTCGAACAGGGGAAGGTCGAACCACCTGGAAGATGCGCGATCGCTCGGTCCACAGCAGATAGATGCTCACCAAGGGAATCAGCAGAATGTGTGAGGAAGCTTCATGGTTTAAGGAAAAGAGCACCAAGGCATGGAACGTTCTCCAGAAAATAAGGACGGAGAAGGTCACCAAGCCGACGAACGCAGTGTGCGCCCGCGCATGCCGATTCAAAGTGACTTGCAATGTCTCAGTGGTCATAACGGGTGTCTCAAGATTGCCCGAATCTCGCGCGAATCGATCGATCGTGTTTGGTTGCAACGATGCTCACAAGCCATTTTCTACCGTATATTTGATCGCATCTCCATCCAAGGTCGCGTAAGCGATACGCGCGCGATCAGATCCCGGCCCCTCAATTTTCCAACCATCGCCGGCCGGAACCAGTTTCATCTGGCTTCGAGCCCTCCACCATTGATCGACTTCCCCGGGCAATGCCATCCAGACCTTTTCGTGTTCAACGATTTGTCGCAGATACGCGAGCAGGGACTCATACACTCTCCGTGCCTGCGGGTTCATCAGGTAATCGGGATGTGCGATGAAACTGACCAGCCCGTTTCTTTTCCGAATTAGGGCGATCTGCTGCTTCCAAAGATCAATCGAATAGTCGTTCAGTATCTGGAAGAGCGAGTAATCCTGGCAGGTGGTCAGAGGAATCTCCAAGATCTTTCCGACAAAGTACGGGAATACCGTACAGCAGCCGCCGCGCTGAGGTTCCAAATGTGCTACGTTCGGCATGGACATGTCGTAGGAAAACTCGTACGCATCGTACCAATCGAGATTGCGATACATGACTCCTGCACGAAATCCCTTCGCATCGAATTTCTTGATGTACTCATTAATCTTCTGGGCGCGCTCGAGGAACAATACGCGCTCTTGGTACAAGTGCCCATCATGGTTCAGGTCGTGTACGTTGAACTCAAATCCGCGGCTTCGCATCTGTCGAACAAATTCATCGGAAACTTCGTAACGTTTTTCCGGGATCACCTGGAAAGAGGCCTTGATTCCATACGAATGGTCAAGATTGATTAAGTCGGGTGTGAAGTCCCGGCCTGCTGCGGTTTCCACGTCATGCGTCATGATCAAGCTACTCGGCGCACCTTCGGGCCAGAACCAGATGAACGGAACACGCCGCACGCCGCCAGCTTTCATCGCAAGCCGAAGAACTTCCTCGTGGATGTTGTCCACTGTGAAGTCCACCGGCCAGTTTGGGAATTGCAGTTTTCGCCATCCGCCCAGATAGACTTTCTGAAGGTGCTTGCGAATGGACACGGGCAGCAGATCGCGAACGCCGTAGTAGGCCTTGCGAACTAGCGGATGATCGACAATTCGACCTTGTCTTGCCCCCGTGTGGTTTACATACCGCTCTGTGCGGAGATTCTCGACGATTTGACTAGGGTCAAATGACAAGTGAATCTCGGAATCTTGCAGGGAAGCACTCTTTAGGGCATCGTGGAGCGCTGCACCCTCGACGCTGGCCGAGACGCCTGACGTAGATTGTCCGTAACAAGTCACGGCCGGACCGAATCGAAAGAATCCCATTTGCCCCGATGGCCGCTCCGCGCAGACCTGGCCAAGCCCATCTTCGTGCACGCGATAATAATCAGACAGTATGTGATTCAAGGTTCGGTCTAGGCTCATTGTTCTGCCGTGAAAAAACAACTGTTGCAACAGTTCTCTTCCAGTCCTCGCCAGACTCTCAAAATAATTGCCGCGCGGGTCTCTAACCGATGTGTCGGTAAACGAGCCTTCCGGTCGCCACGAGCAATCTCTGCGGCAAGTGAGAGAAGACGCGTTTCGCCAATTTCAGCATCCGGCTGTCAGCCAAGCCAAGGGATGGAGTATCGGGAAATTTCCAGTAAGTCAATTGTTTGTGGCGCGAGACCCAGTGATCCTTGAAAGCCAGCAGCCCCGCGTTGTCCACCTCTGTCCGTCCCAGGTCAAATTCGAGCGCCCCGTTCGATTTCGCCGCAACGATGGCATTCCACAACAACCACGGCGTTGCTGCAAACTTGTTGAATCGCGCGTCGGAACATCCATACTTGAAGTAGCGGATCTTTCTGAACCCCAGAGTAAGAATCGCAGCGATCGGGATTTCATCAAGATATGCCACGCGGATCTCAAGCGCCTTGCCTTGGCAATGAAGCAGGTTCTGAAACCAAGCATAGGGGGGTGGAGGAAGGTGATGCCGGCTGCGCGTGATCACGAACAAACCGTAGAAATGTCGCAGAAGTTCATCCGAGGCCCCGCATCTTTCGACCAGCCCAGCTCTTTTCGCACGCTTAATCCTGCGCTGAACAGAATCCTTATCGAGTCCTCGAAATAGATCGTCGACATCCGGGCGCAGGTCTATTAAGTGCAGAAAGTATCTCGCAGCCGGACGAAAACCCATCCCGGCGCCCGACCGTCCAAAATCTTCGCTGGCGGGACGAACCTCTAGGTACTCGCCATGCTTGAAGTCGAAAGCAGCTTGCGAGCCGCATATCAGGGCATTCATTTCTTCCGCGGAGTCACAAATCGGCTCGCAGTGATCTGAAAAAGGCAGCGATACCAGGCGCTTTCCGGTGAGCCAGCTCTTGATACCACAGAATACCAGCCCATTCTTGAGCTCGGCGGTCGGCGATGATGTTGTGAAGACCACCGGCTGATATCCATACGTGCGAGCTAGTGCCTCAAGCCAGCTCCGTTGATGAAATGCTGAAGCTTTTGGGTGTTGAGCTACTAGTTCGTCCCAGCGGTTATCCGTGAGTGGATCCACAATACTGATGTCGACACCCTTCATCTGAGATCGCATCGTAACTCTGCCGTTCGAATCCGCCGCGACGAAAGCACTTGTGCAGAGGTCCGGAGAGTCAAAGTACTCTTTAAAGTCTTGGTTCGTACCTGTCCCGTCCTCTGGAAGGATGAGTGGATCGTATGGCGGAAGCACGTCCGCAGTGCTCCGATTAACCCGCCGTACTTTGGACGTAACGTCGAGAGCGCCCAGGGGGATCGTGGCGTACTGACTGATAAAACGGGAGATACGCATAGATGCCTTAATGCCATAACCCCTTGCGACGCAATTTCGCCTCTGCTACATGTCGGGAGGAAAGCCGTTACCAAAGTCCGGAATCAGGGTCGTTCCAACGACGCTACTTTAATGGTTCAGACACCTCGAAAACGTCCAGCATGTTGCGCCTTTGCTGATGTCTCCTTTAGCGAATGTCGGCAAATTAACGCTCCGATGGCGAAAAACAAATCGCGATGATGGATCGATGAACGCAACTCGGATCGGTCACCGTGCCGCCTTGCTCAAGGCTCTGTTGTAGGCCGCGAGCAGATTCTGGACGGAATACTCCCAAGCCAGTTCTTTTTGCACTCTTGCGAGTCCAAATTCGCCCATCCTTTTCCTTTCGTCCTCATTCTCGAGCAGCCATAGAATTTTCGCGGAAAAATCCGCCACCTGGTCCTGGACGTTGGCATATAGAGACGCCTGCTGGGCGCTGATTTTGCCTTCCTTCAAATCGAACTGCACGATGGGCTTGCCCACGGCCATATATTCCATGATTTTGTGCATCGTCGAGATATCATTCATTTCGCATGGCCTGTCGGGATTTACGCATACGTCTGCGGTTGAAAGAATCTCCAACAATAGTTCGAAGGGCACCCTTCCAGTGAAGTTGACGATATCCTCGAGATTTTTGTCTTTCACCATCTGCTGGAGTTCAGCCAGTCCTGGCCCTCGTCCGACACAGGTGAAATGAACGTCGCGACGACCCAAACTCTTGATATGCAGAGCAACATCCAAAAGGATGTCCAATCCTTCTTGGGTGCTCATCGTTCCCACGTAACCGACAAGGTAAGGCTTGTTATACTTCAGCGCGGGGTTCGGTTCGACGGCTTTAAACGATTCGCAATCGGGACCGTTACGGACGATGAATACATCCGCCGGATCAAGTCCGCCTCTGGTTATAGCGAGGTCTCGGTAACTGCCGTTGGTGGTCATCACAACGTCACTGGAACGGTAGCTCATTTTTTCGAGCCAAACCTGAACCTTGTAGAGAAATCCCCGATTATTATATTTCGCTAAGTACAGTTCCGGACTGGCGTCGTGATGATCGAATATAAACTTGACGCCCAGGAGTTTAAATGGCAACGCCACCAAGAAAATATTGTCGGGGGGATTACACGCTTGAATGACGTGAAATCCGTGTCGCAGATAGATCCACCAGGAGTAAAGAAATTCCCAGAACAGCGCGCAGCTGTATTCGAGCAAGTATCCGAAAAGGCCATGACCTTCTTGAGGTAGCCGGTGCCGGTAGATATGAATCCCGTCAATCACCTCGTGCCCCTGCTCTTGGCCCTTGGTTCGGGGACACAAGACAGTCACCTCAAACCCGTTTTTTTGCAGTGAGGAAGCCTCCTTCCACACCCGCGGGTCGAAGGGAACGGACATGTTTTCGACGATGATGAGTACTTTATTCTTCATGTCTAGGATCTCATTGTCCTGCAATCGTTTGTAGAGTGGGCGCCAGTGCGCAAAATGTCACCGCCTGGCGCGAGTGCAACGTCTGCGTTCTACTGACCAGCCAAGGCCAATACCGACGGTAGTGCGTGTATCGAGTGCGATCTAGCGTATTAAGGATGGATTCGCTGGCGACTTCCTCGGCCCGAGACGAGTTCTCTGGATCGCGGTCGTGCGAGAATCCTAGGTTACCTCGTTCCTGAGAAAGCGATTATCACCGACGCTCTTAATATAGTACATGAAACAATCCAGTGCGTTAGCTGTGTAAGAATCGTCGACCTGATGCAGATTTGCTCGCTCGCCATAATCCCACGACGAGTTGACGCTTTGATTTTACGCCAGCCTCATTACCAGCAAATACCGTCATACGTGCCATTTTCGCTCCTGCGATTCGTAATGCGAACAAAATCAACCAAACATTGACCATCGCGTAAACGGTCCGGTACAGAATGAAAGTCTGGATCGTTATTGCCGATTACGATCGTCCGCGCATGATCCAAAACCGCATCGATACCGTTGACCATCAACCTTGAAATGTGCGGAATGTGGTTCAGGATAAAGTCGCGGTTGGCACCGACCAGCCGAGCCAGGTTCACGTTCTTGTCAAAAATGCGCAAGTCGTAGCCCTTGCCGATCAGGCGCTCGATCGTTTCGATCATTGGGCTCTCCCGCAGATCATCTGTCCCTGCCTTGAAGCTAAACCCCAAGATTCCAACTTTCTTGTTTCCCGCTTTGATTACGAGATCCAATCCCCTGGAGATGTGCATTTCGTTACTGGATAGGATGGACGTCAGTATTGGCAACGCCAAGTCGTTTGTTTTAGCCTTGTAGGCGAGCGCGCGTAGGTCCTTTGGCAAGCAGGAGCCTCCAAAGGCAAAACCGGGCATAAGGTACGCAGGTGAGATGTTGAGTTTCTTGTCTTGACAGAATATTTTCATAACCTCATGCGCATCGATGGAAAAGGACTTGCACAGAGTCCCGATTTCATTTGCAAATCCGATCTTTAAGGCATGCCAGCTGTTATCGGTGTATTTCACCATTTCTGATGTTCTCAGATCCGTCCTTATCAGTGGAGCATCCAGGTGTGCATGGAGCGACGCCAGAACGTCGCCACTCGCCGCGTCCAACTGACCAATCACGATTTTGGGAGGGGAATTAAAATCATTCACCGCTGAGCCTTCACGGAGGAACTCAGGATTATTGCAGACCCCGAAATCACTACCCGCCTTTTTTCCTGAAAACTCTTCCAGTGCGGGGATCACTACGCCGTGCATTGTTCCCGGCAAGATCGTGCTACGGATGACAACGGTGTGTCTGGCTTTCTTGGTCTTGAGCGCCTGGCCTATCTGTTCGCAAACGCGTCGCACGTAAGAAACGTCGAGGTTACCGTTGGTCTGGCTCGGGGTACCGACACAGACGAAGGATAGCTCTGTTTCATGTACCGCATTGACTTGGTCCTCGGTAGCCCTGAGTCGGCCAGTTCGAACTGCCTGGGCAATGATGTCACCAATCTCTGCCTCGATGACCGGAGACCGACCTTCGTTAATTAACTCGACCTTCGTTCGAAAGGGGTCTACGCCGATCACGTCATGTCCATCTTGTGCGAGGCAGCCCGCGGACACGGTACCGACATAGCCTAAACCGAAGATGCTAATTTTCAAGGCAAGCTCCTTGCTGCACGACGGCTGGTATTAGATGTATTGCCACATCACGACAACGTCGGTTCACGCAAGTCCAGGCTAAGCCCAGCAGCGCGAGTCATACAAATAGTCACCGCATGGCTACGAAACGCCGCAATCCTTCAAACATTTTACAGAGATAGGAAAAAGCTCCTCAGCCGTCCGCGCGACGGGAATGCCGTTCAGAGGTAGTGAAGTTCCCGAGCTCTCAAAATGAGTTGAACCGAACAAAACTGGTTTGCAGCCCGCAGCCAGACCTGCTTCGATGTCAGACACTGAATCGCCGATAAAGATGGACCGGCTCAAGTCAATATTAAACTTATTAGCCGCACCAAGTAGCATTGCGGGCCTGGGCTTTCTGCAATCGCAATTTTCGTCAGCACGATGAGTACAGTAGAAAACTGCAGCAAGAGAGACACCATCAGCGAGTAACGTCTGCTGCATTTGAGCAGTAATCTCTTGCAGCGCGAGAGGATTTAGCAGGCCCTTACCCACTGCAGCTTGGTTCGAAATTACGATCATAGGCAGGTGTAGCGAAGAAAGCTGTTTCAGCGCCGCCTGAATTCCCGAAACAAACAAGAACTGCGACCAATTCAGCACATAGTCCCCGGGTCTGCGGCAATTGATTACCCCATCTCGATCCAGGAAGATGGCGGGTCCAGGAACATCCAGTTTTTTCTCCGAAAAGGCAATTTGCATCATGAGCGATTGAAACCCGAAAATTACTTCGGGAGTTTTGCTCCCCACGCACGGCTTCCAATATTAGAAAAGTACCTCTTCGACTAGTTCACAAATCAAATGGCCGGTTAGGATCTGGCATTCTTGGATTCGGGGCGTTTCTTCCGAAGGAATGCAGATCGTGCAGTCCGCGATATTTTTCATGGTTCCTCCGGATTTTCCCGTGAGTGCGACAGAGAAGATGGACTTCGAATGTGCTGTTTCCAGCGCCCGGATCACATTCGGGGAATTTCCGCTTGTGGATATGCCGACCGCAACATCTCCCTCTTTGCCCAATGCCTCTAGCTGCCGGGCAAACACGATGTCGAACCCGTAATCATTCCCAATCGCGGTCAAGGATGATGAGTTCACACTCAGCGCTAACGCCGGCAGTGGCCTTCTTTCCTTCAGAAAACGGCCGGTGAATTCGGCAGCCAGATGCTGCGCATCCGCGGCGCTGCCTCCATTTCCAAAGAAAAATACCTTCCCTCCCTGCTCAAGGGATTTGGCGATCCGCATCGCGACTTGCATTACCAATCCCTGGAAGTGCTCATCCTTTAGCAATGTTTGCTTGAGTTCGACACTGCGCCCAATCCTGTCGCGTAGCAGGGCGCGCATGCCGTCAAGGTTATTTTTGAGTTCCACAGTATTCCCACCTTTGGCTTCCATTCGAATCAATCCTTGGATTTCTTAGGCACGTGCAACGTCCTGGGTGGTTCGATATAGCAAAAAACAAAGACTTCTGAAGAGCTGCGAAGAAGCCCAGCGATGCATCGGAGTATTATCCCAGCCCAAGTGAAGTTGACGGCTGCGGAAGGAGCCATCCGGTTTTTGCCAGCGGGTTAGGATCTGATTTATAACCACCGACAAGTTTTGATCCAACTTCGGAAAGCGTCCTCTCAGCAACACGGATAAGTTGATGCACTCTGCGTAATCGTACAGTTCTCGCCGATATACTGTAAGGCGAGGAGCACGGGAAAATGGTTTTGGCACACCGTTTTCATCAAACAGATTCTTGGTGTAGTAATCGATTCCCTTCTCAATGGCCTTGGTACACCCGGGGTGACCGGTAAGTGCCTCAATCTTAGCTAGCGCCTTGAGCACAAAACAGGTATGAAAATGATCGACAAAATCTCGCCTGCCGTCGGTGGCATAGCGCCATGAGCCGTCCGGGCTTTGGGCCTCAAGCACAAAATTGAGATTTCTCTCCGCGACTTTTGCGTATTTTTCGTCTGAGAAATCGAATGCCGCACACGTCAGCAGAAATGCGCGATAGGCATTTGCATTCACGACACCCACGGAGTTTTCAGGGAATGGCGTGTAAGAACACGAAGAGGCAGTGTCTGAAGCTTTGAAATCTTTGTAGTCGAGGAGTCCATGTTGGGCGATCGATTGCATGATCTGACGCCATTTGGGGTTTGAGTCAAATTGATAAACTTCGCGAAAGGCTTCGTATACATACGGAACCGTGGTTATGAGCGGCGTTCCAGACACGATCGTGCCGCGCACAGTTTCCCAGTTGAACGGGTAGCCCCAGCAATAGTTCTCATACCCGGGACACCGTGTCTCGAGAAGAACTTCGAGGAAGTGCACCGCCCGCTTGTGATAATTCTCCGGCTGAGAAAACTTTGCCAGCAGGCCGAAACCCATCGCGTAATGCGCATCCGCAATAGGAAAGCGTTGCGGCTTCCAGAACAATCGCCTGGCCGACGGAACAAACGCCTCAGAAAACACCATCGGAGAGACTGCAATGGTTCCCAGAATAGGGTTTTTGTAATATAGCGCTTTGGCCGCCCGCGTCAGATCGCTGGAAAAATAACTCTGGAAGTCGTAGGAAACTTCTCCATAATTTTGCAACCAATCGATAAACCGCAGAACCGATTTATGAACTTGTTCCGTGGGAATCACATTTCCCGCGACTTCTCCCATTGCAGGAGCGATGGGTTTTACCTCTGTGCTCATTAAATCCTCTCGTTTCGTCGAAGGTTCTTATTCGTCACTTATTTAAATGCAAGCCAGTTTGTAATTCGCTCCAGCTCGGCCAGTCTTCGTATGAAGGCAGCTGGAGTCTCGAAGGAATGCCTTCATTGTTGAGGAGCGACCGAGCGCGTCCGGGCTCGTTTCAGTAATCTTCGGTCACGCTTTCTGAGTCGATGCCGGCTGCAGTGACCCGGTGAGCTGGTTCCTCCACCACTCCAACATGTCGCGTACGGTTGTGCGCAACGGAATTCCGGGATTCCACGTGCAGCGGCTCCTGAACTTGGTCATATCCCCTGCAATGACCGGCTCATCGCAGGCCCGAACCAGGCTGGGTTCTCGCTCTAGCTCGAATTTCACTCCAACTTGAGAACGAATCTCCTCGATGATCTCCTCTATCGAATAGATGCTTTCGGCTCCGAGGTTGTAAACTTCGCCCGGCTCGCAATGCTCCGCCGCCAGCCAAAGCCCTCGAACCTGATCGCGCACATCGATGATCGCGCGCCGGGTGTTGGTGTTCCCCACTTTCATCACGGGAGGGTGAATACCCAGCACGATTTCAATCGCCCGCTTGGTGAGATCGGAACAAACATCATCTTTTTTCCCGGGGCCGGTGGTGTTAAAGATCCTGATGCGTATGGCGGGAATTTTGTAGTTTGCATAATACTGAGCAGCGAGCAAATCCTGAGCTACTTTGCTCACGCCGTAGGGATGCAGCGGCAAGAGTGGATGGGTTTCCCGAACCGGCAAATCCTTGCTGGCAACAAGGCCATACTCCGCGCTTGAGCAGGCGACCACGACCGTGGGCGAAAGTTTGAGCGTGCGGAGAGCTTCAAAAAGATTGATGGTGCCCCCGGCGTTCGATTCGAAGGTTTCTTGCGGACGGGCCAAGGAGACGGTTGGATAGCTTTGAGCGGCGAGATGAAAAACGCGTTCTGGCGCAAATCTCGCAATGAGCTCCGAGAATCGCGCGCCGTCCCGCACATCACAGCGTTCGAAAGCAGCGTCAGGCCAGGAATTCTTGGGCTCGCGATGATCAAGCCCCAGCACGGAGCAGCCAGACGCGATGCATTGCTGGGCCAGAAAAGGAGCTATAAATCCTGCTGCACCTGTAATCATTACCTTCATGGTTGGTCCTCGTTTTGAATTATGGATTCCGCCGATTCAACTTTGGCCAGGAGGCCTTGTGCCTCTCGGTAGCGTTCTGGCGTGCCGATATCGATGCATCGGGCAGGAGAGACAAAAGCCTGGATGTGCTTCCCGCTGGCGAGCCACTTGGGGAAAAGATGCTCTTCCAGGGAAATGTTGACACCCGATGCTATCTCCTCCACAAGAACCTTGTTCAACATGTAGATTCCAGCGCTGAGGTAGGACGACCCTTGTACGAATTGTTTTTCCGCAAAGGCTGTTACTTTGCCATCTTGATCAAACACGACCGATCCAGCATCGCTGCGGGATTCAGGTATCACTGCCATGGTCACGTCGGCTTTGGAATTAAGATGCGCCAACATCAATTGTTCCAGATTCACATCGGTATAACTGTCACCGTTTAAGGCAAGAAAGTTTTTCGTTAGGACGTGCGCTACCGACTGGCGCAGCGCCCCGCCTGTCCCCAAAGGCATCTGCTCAAGTGAGTAGCAAAGCTGCAATCCGGATGTATTCCCTCCAAAATGTTCACGGATTACCTGCTGCTTCTGACCCACACTCAGAATGATGCGAACCAAACCTTGCCGTTTTAGCTGATGAAAAAGGATCTCCAAAAACGGGCGTTCACCGATTTTCGCCATCGGTTTAGGCGTTTCTCCAGTGATTGATTTCAGCCGGAGCCCTGCTCCACCCGCCAGGATCACCGCATCGGGCATTTGAAACATCGGCTAAACCTGAACCTCTTCGGCTTCCTTGTAAGTGGGCTCTTGCTCATAAACGACAACCTGGCTTCCTCGAGCAGGGAACGTAATTGGCACGCACAGCAGTTTGCTCAAACGGCTGATCAAGGCTTTTCGCCCTTGCGGAGGAACAAAGAAAAGCATGAAACCTCCACCACCGGCGCCGAGCAATTTGCCTCCAATTGCTCCCGCGTCGAGGCCAGCCTGGTAGATTTCATCAAGATGAGGATTGGAAATCTTATCCGTCAGGGATTTCTTGAGCTTCCAGCTCTCTTGCAGTAAGCGCCCGAATTCGAGGATCGACCGGCTCGTGTTGGTGATGATCGCTTCAGCTTCAGCGACCATCTGATACATTGCCGAAAGCTCTGTCTGCCGCTTATGTGTTTCTTTGATCTGCACTTGTGCTACCTCTGAAGCAGTGCGCGCAAAGCCTGTGAAGAAGAGCGCCACGTGATCCTGGAGCTCTGCAATCCTCTCGCGAGGAGCGAACACCGGTTGCACATCGAAACTTCCATCACGATGAAAGTTGACGCGATTCAGTCCGCCATAAGCAGCGGCGATCTGATCCTGCGATCCCACGGCCTCTTTTAGCACTTCCTGTTCAACATAAATCGCATCCTGGGCCAGAGCCTGCTTATCGCGCATGCGATCTTGCAGGGCATAGAGTCCAAGCAGAAGGCCGACAGTGAACGCGGAACTTGTCCCCAGGCCTGTGCGAGCGGGCAAATCAGCGACGTGGTGAATCTCGACGCCTTCCCGGATTTTCAGAAATTGCAGGCAGCCTCGCACCGAAGGATGCTCGATCGCCTCATTGCTAGCAACGTTTTCGACCTTGGAGTAGGAGACGCGGCTTCGATAATCGAAGAAAGGCGGCATCCGGCGGCAGGTGATGTAGCAGTACTTATCAATAGCTGTCGAAAGAACCGCCCCTCCGTTTTGATTGGACCACACGGGGTAGTCCGTTCCACCACCGAAGAAGGAAATACGGAGTGGAGTACGCGTAATGATCATCGATTTGCTCCAGGGAATCTCTCAGCCAATTGGAAAATCACAGGGACAAGCCTCATGTTCGCTGACTTTTTTATCGACATCAGGCAAGCACTTCTGAAAAAGTTCTCGAGTACCACAATCATTTGCGTTCTATGCATTCGACGACTGTGGCTGGTCATCTTGCTTCTGACTGGGAAGCGAACTGAACCTGCCTGGTGTTGTTGGCAAGTTGTTCGAAAATGGAATCCATGATCCCGGCGGTTAGGAGAATCTCTCGATAGGAGATAGGCAGGGGGGCGCCGTCTCGAATCGAGTTGTAAAATGATTCGATAAGACACTTCATGCCCGCATCCATGTGAAAATCCCGCTTCAAGAACAATTTAAGATTGGTCGCGGCGTTTCCAAGATACTGCTTCGCGAATATACCCGCAGGGATAAACTTATCCGCATAGCTCTTGAATCTGTCCCCAGGAAGCTTGATCAGAATTTCATGTTCCTGATCAAGGAGCAGCCCGTTCGCCGGACCGTAAATTCGAAACTCATGGAGTGAGGGCCGCATCTGGGAGGAAAAGGTGAAATAGGCTGTTAAGCGTTCTCCTTCACTGAGGATGACCCTCAGCTCATCCACGATCTCATTTTCATCGATTCGTTTCAGGAGCGGGCTCGTAAAACCGTAAGCAATCACCTGCAGCCCATCGCCCGTCAGGAACTCGGCAATTCTCGCCACTCCGTGGCTGATGATATTCTGAAGCAGCTTGCCCGGCAGTTTTCTTACCCAATGTTGTTTGTCGCCCAACAGTGCTTTTGCATAGCTCGGGTCGCTCAGATTATAGGAATAGTAGCTCTCCATGTGTACCGGAGATCCCCCAAGGTAACCACTTTGCACTAACTTTCGCATTCGCCGAGCTACGTGGCTGAACTGGTAGTTGTGCCCGACCGTTAGTTTCAGGCCTTTGCTTTCCGCCAAGGACACGAGCTGTTTCGCCTGCTCCGCGAAGACGGTGAAAGGCTTTTCGATGTAGACGTGGCAGCCATGTCCCAGGCAGTTCCTGGCGATGTCAAAATGAGTTTCGGGCGATGTGGTAATGTGCACCACATCGGGCCGAGCCGCATCGAGAAGATCCATCACATCCGTGAAATACGCTTTAATCGGGAAACGCTCGTAGAGCTGCTTTGCCATGAGGACTTCACGGTCGCACACGGCAACAATCTCGCATCCCTTGATCCTCAGGATCTGCGACACATGGCCGTCAGCAATCTTTCCGCATCCTATGATGGCGACTTTAAGCACTGTGTGCATCCTGCCCGCAAGCGGCAAAATATTGCTTCAAGGCTTCTGAGGTCGAGATGATTGGCACCCAGCCAAGCTTGGATTTCAGCTTCCGGTTGCTATAACGAGTTTTTTTCCAATAGGCGTGCCAGCGATTCCGGTTAAAGGCGGGCGGCAACTGCCCTTCCGACCAGTGCGAGTATCTCTCCCACAAATAGCAGAGGGCATAGCTGGCGAAGTGGGGTACGTAAATCGAGCGGAATCGCCTGACACTCCTTTTGTGAAGCCGCAAAAACTGGCGGCTTGAGGGAAGATCATCATCCACTACGTTGAATGCCTCACCCTCAACACCCGGAACTAGCCCTGCGAGCACGATCGCCTCTGCGCAGTTATCCACATAGGTAAACGGTATGGGATTGGATCCTCCCAGGTGAAGGAAAACTCCAAATGTACCCAAACCTACGCGACCCGTTATTTCTGCTTTGCCTTCACCATATACACTGCCCGGCCTAACCACAACATAAGGAATTCCCAAAGTCTTTCCATATTCACGAAGAAGCTCTTCCTGCTTCACTTTCGCAAAGGAGTAAGCCTCTCCGCGTTGTTCGGGGTGTTCTTCTACTGGAGACGATTCGTCAAGAATGCGCCATTGGCGTTTTTGACGGTTTGAATAGACAGCAAACGAGCTGACAAGTACGAAGCGTGTCAGACTGCCATTCCGCGCACACGCATCGAGCAGATTGCGTGTTGTAACAACGGAATTCAGGACGGCATTCGGAAAAGATTTTTCGCTAACGCCTGCGGCCAGATGGAGGACGAGGCTCACGTTCTTGCAGGCCTCTTCACAGTCCTGACGCGACAGCAGGTTACCTTTCACCAGCTCGATCTTAGCGCCTTCCGGCCGTCGCTCGATGACAGCGTTCAATTTACTGAGGTTGCTGGACGACCGAACCAGACAGACCAAGTTTCGGAATCCGCGTTCCAGCAGGCGTTCCAAGACCCGGTTGCCGATAAAACCTGCCGCACCGGTTATGAGGACGCGCTGATCGCGAGCAATCACGAAGTTTCGCTGCTGGTCCGTTTTCGAATCTACGCTTCCGCGCACTCCGGGTCCTTCGCTCGCGGTGAGAATTTCATCCACCGTGAGCCTCCGACTGCCTTTCATTCAAAAGTTTTTCCGGTGTTTCCTGATGGAGTAACTTTGAATAGACGCCTCTGGTCAGTTCTCCGACCACGTGCCAAGAATTGCGTTCGTTCGCATAGCCTATTATTCCCCGCCGCCGGCTGCTTAATTCCTTGTACAGATCACTGGCGAAATAATTTTCAATGACTCGGGCCAAGTCTTCCGAGCTTTCCGGTGCAAAAACGAAGCCAGTCTTGCCCTCGACGACGTCCTCTTTCAGAGCCCCCACATCCGCGGCAAGCACTGGCAAGCCAAAGCTATACCCAAGAAAGAGAACACCACTCTGGTAAATATATCGGTACGGGAGAACCATGACATCCGCTGCTTTGAAAAAGACCTCGGTCTCCTCATCCGGAATATATTGCGCCCTCAGCAGGATTCGGCCGTCCCGAACGTCGTCACGGATCGAATCAAGAATCTCTTGCCAGTATTTTTCGCAATTCTTGGGTCTCCCTGCGACGACAAGACGATATTCACCGCCCTTAAGCGCGACCTTTTGAAATGCGGCAACGAGATACTCCAATCCCTTATATGGGGCGATGTGGCCGAAAAACAAAATCACCTTTTCATTTTCACGGATGCCCAGCCGTACGCGCGCCTCCCGCGAACTTAGATCCGTGTTGGGCACTGCATTGTTAATCCCAAATGGAATAACGGTAGTGCGGTCCCGGGCTATCCCAAAACCCTCGATGAGTTCCTCCCTCATTTTCTCTGTGTGAAGGAAAAGATGGTCGGCGAGTTGATATTGCAGACGAAGTGTTAGCCGGTTCCACCACGAGTCGCGAGAATCCCTCGTCTCGGCATTCACGTTGTGGACCGTGAGAACCACTTTTTTCCCGAGCCAACGGTAGTAGAGCATCAGGATGGTGCGGTCAAAGTGCTTGAACTTGTTGTTCCAAAGAATGTGAAAAATCTTGGGTTGGGCTCCAGCCGCGTATCGGATGAGTTTGAGATAGTAGAGTAGGACCCTGAGCGCTTTCCTAAACCGGCTTACATTTGGGTCTTGGTCGCCACGCAGATTCAGGAAGTTCAGCTTTGGCGAACCGTGAAATTCAGGGCAATCAAGCTCATCATTGCCGATCACATCAAGCACAACTTCTTCTGCGGCTAACTCCGTCGCCAATCCGAACGCATAAGGTTTATCAGCCGCGCCGGTGAGCAGGGACACTTCAATCCCAAGCGCTTGTTGTGGGTGCTCCGCGGAGTTCGTACTCTTTCCCCCTGAATTCATTGGAACTTCCATTCGGTCTGACGGCAGCTCGGGCGTGCTTCGTGCTCGAAGACTGCTTTGTCCCGTCGCATCATTCCAGATCGGAGTGTGCACGGGATCCAGCTTTCAACCGTGGAGACGGGAATTTGCATCACGGCAAAGGGTTTCATCCGAGCTCACAGGTCGGCCACGCAAATCTTCTCATTGATAAACCTACAACACTTCCCGCAAGGTTGGCTCGTAGCGCATCCATTCTTACCTAGAACCGCAAGAATTCAATGGGTGGTCGGTCTGGCTCGGATTGGAGATCAGAGATATTTCGATCCAGTTGTCAATGAGTGCACTCATTCGCGTTAAATGTATCCCTGAGGCTGGACTGGCACCGTGTTTTTGTTGGGGGACGGAGCAGATTCCGCGGCAGTCCACCTTGTCATTGCCCAGGAGTTTTGCTGGCCTTGACGCGCGGGCTACCGCCATTAAACCACGAGCAGGACCTGAACTTGATGTGCAATTATCTCGCCAGAAATCCCCAAAAGAACGTGAGAGATGAAGCTTGTGTAGCTACTTAACGTGCTGAAAATGAATAGCTTATTTCGATTTCCCTGGCCATGCTCCCGGTTCGAAGATAGCCTCTCGAAACATGGGCTGGACCGCCCATTCCTGCCACCCAGACAGGGAAAGCCGCTGCCACAAATGGTTATAAGGATTCCCCTCACAAGAGTTTGTCGCGGGCAGGGCAAGCGTTTGGCCGCCACTAAAGCCAGTCATTTCAGTCGAACAGGGGAGGGATAATACCGGCCATGGGGCACCAATTCTCCCTTTGCCCCGTTTGCCGGGGGAGGCTAGATCATAGACACGTGCGAAGACTCCTCGATGGGGGAATGAGCGTCTGGGGCGAGGAATCTTCACTTCAGAAAGTATTCGGTGAAAATTACGCTCGTTCCCAGAATCATATCCATTTTCCTGTTCGTGCGGATTGTGGGGAGCCGGTTAGGAGCATTCATCCTATGGCCACGCGCACTGTTGCCGCCGTTTGTTTGTGTCTGTCGCGCCGTTCGGGATTTATTTGAAGAACAGGCCAGAAACCACCGCGTTGGCGCTCGTGGTCGTGGTGGTCACAACGATATGGACATGGCCTGATAGCTGCCACACCAGATAGTCCCCGTTGTGGAAATTGGTCATATTCTGGGTGTTCAGCAAAACCCCGTTCGCATCCTGAATGATCACCGTCTCCGCCCGCTGGGTAGTGTCCCAGTCCAGACAGTAGAGCGCCAACTGGTGTTGCTTCCCGTCGTTGAATACCATATCAATCGCGAAGGACGTAGTGGGGTTGTACCAGGCGCCTGCAATCCGGTTCGTGCTGGTTGCGGAAGTGTACAGCGCCCGCGCATCCGTGGTCGAGCTCGCCCAAGTGGCAGCGCTTGTACCCGAGGGGGTTACCGTCACAAAGCTGGGGTAGGCCACCGTACCGCCGATGACGTTATAGCCACTCGATCCGTAAACGCCCTGCCAATTGCCTTGCGTCGTCGTGTCCAAGTTCGCGAATGTCGCTGTTCCTGTAGTAGTACCAGCTGCAGTATCGAAGAACAAACCAGAAACCACCGCGTTGGCGCTCGTGGTCGTGGTGGTCACAACGATATGGACATGACCTGACAGTTGCCACACCAGATAGTCCCCGTTGTGGAAATTGGTCATATTCTGGGTGTTCAGCAAAACCCCGTTCGCATCCTGAATGGCCACCGTCTCAGCCCGCTTCGTACTGTCCCAGTCCAGACAGTACATCGCCACCCGGTGTTGCTTCCCGTCATTGAACACCATATCGATCAGGAAGGAAGTAGTGGTGTACCAAGTGGCTGCAATCCGCGTCGTGCTGGTTGCAGACGTGTACAGCGCCCGCACATCCGTGGTCGAGCTCGCCCAAGTGGCAGCGCTTGTACCCGATGGGGTTACCGTCACAAAGCTGGGATAGGCCACCGTGCCGCCGATGACGTTATAGCCACTCGATCCGTAGACGCCCTGCCAATTGCCTTGCGTCGTCGTGTCCAAGTCTACGAATGTCGCTGTCCCTGTAGTAGTACCAGCTGTGGAAATTGGTGTCACCGAGTTCGATGCAGCCGAGGGTGCACTGACCCCTATGACATTGCTTGCCGTCACCGTACAGGTGTAGGAAGTGCCATTGGTCAGACCAGTCACCGTGATCGGACTGGCTGTTCCGCTCACACTCAGACTTCCGCACGTCGCTTTATAGCTCGTGATTGCTGACCCACCCGTGCTCGCCGGAGCCGTGAACGACACCGTGGCCTGCCCATTGCCAGCCGTCGCTGTCCCGATCGTTGGTGCTCCCGGCGGTGTCGCATAGCTCAGGACTGATGGATTGGTCAGAGTGCCGCTGTTGCTCGGCGTTAGCGTCACCGGCCCCACTGCTGTCGGTGTTATGGTGAATGTCTTCGATGCCGCTGAGTTGCTGAACGTCAGCACTACCGGCGTGGACAAACCGCCGCCCGAGGGAGTGATGGTAATCGTACCGTTGTAAGCGCTATTTGGCGTCACTGTAAAGGTGCTGGAAGCTGTGTTCAGCGCTCCTCCCGTCGGCCCCGTAAGCGTATAGGTGTTGGCGGCTCCCGGTGTACCGAAGAACAGGCCCGATAGCACCACGTTTGCGCTGGGGTTCAGGTTGCTCACGCGCATCTGCACATGGCCTGATAGCACGTAGACCAGGTACTGCCCGTTGTGGAAATTGCTCACATTCTGGGTATTAGCCAGCGGAACCCCGTTCGCATCCTGAATGGCCACCGTCTCAGCCCGCTTCGTAGTGTCCCAGTCCAGACAGTAGATCGCCACCTGGTGTTGTTGACCGTCGTTGAATACCATATCAATGACGAAGGACGTAGCGGGGTTGTACCAAGCGCCTGCAATCCGGTTCGCACTATTAGCAGACGTGTACAGCGCCCGCACATCCGTCGTCGAACTCGTCCAAATGGCAGTGCTTGTACCCGAGGGCGTCACGGTCACATAGCTGGGGTAGGCTACCGTGCCGCCGATGACGTTGTAGCCATTCGATCCGTAAATGCCGTGCCAGTTGCCTTGTGTAGCCGTGTCCACGGCCACGAATGTCGCCGTGCCTGTAGCAACGAAGGGGTCGAGTGTTACCGTGGCGGTAGCAGACTTGGTCGTATCCGCCTTACTGGTGGCAGTGATCTTGACGTTTTGTTGGGAGGAAATCGTCCCAGGGTAGGGTGCGGTATACAAACCATTGGCCGACAGCGTTCCTAGTGAAGGCGACATGCTCCAGGTCACCGCGGTATTGCTCGTCCCTGCGATTGTCGCAGAGAACTGTTGTTGTTGACCGTTGGCAGACAAGGTCACTGAAGCTGGCCCTAGCCAGATACTGACACCTGTAGAGGTACCGAGCAATCCGTAGACGTCTATTTGGTTCGAGAACGTCGGGGCGTAGACATAACCATTGTCAATCGTGGGCGAGGTGAATTTGGCGAAATTGCCAAGGGTATCGCGGGCGGAGTTCTGGGTGCTGTCCCACAGTTCGTCAGAGACATTAGCGGCATTATAGGCCCGCAGCGTGCCCGCCACGATAGCACCGGAGGAATCGCTATTCGGAGTTTCGGCCCACAGAATCCCGCTGCCGGCAGTGCTTCCGTTGGCCGAGACCGCGAGAATCCCGCCTGGGAACAACGCATTCAAACTATTCTCAGCTACCGGAGTGGTACCAAAAGTTCCACTGCCAAATTGGAACGCCTTCAGAACATCGCCCTTGCCCCAAAGATACAGCAACGGCGACCCGGATCTGTTCCAGTAGGCCACGCTATGAATTTCGCCAGAGCTAGCTTGGAAACTCTGGGGATTCTTCGTATTGCCCGACGAAAATTTGCCCATGCTGCCTGTGGCTGAATTGACCAGATACAGAATCCCCTGCTTCCCGCCTCCAACCAATAGATTGGTGTTCGGGATGAGCACCGGGCCACTTGAACCCAGATCCGCATCTTCAGACGCGAGGGTAGCTTGGTCATCAGGCGTGAACCAATCTTGTACAACAGCAGAAGAGTTTAACTTGACCATGCTGTCGCCAAAGTCATTCGCGCCATCGTAATCACCGTTTCCGGTCATAAAGTAAATATTGCCGCTTGCATCCAAAACCGGGCCGCGCCCGGATTGCCAAATTCCACCTCTTTGTCCATCCGCTGTGGAATTGTAAACAAATACTTGCTTCTGAATATTTGCTGCGTTGTATCCAAACAACCAGCCGTGCCAAGCGTCTGCATCGTCGATGGAGGCGAACGCAATGTACACCGTGCCATTGGCCAACAGGAGAGCCGACCGCTGTAAAATATTTTCAGAATTGAAGGTGACGAGACCGCCCACATTGTCGTATCCGGATCCAGGAACAGTCGCTGTGATAGAAACGGGTCCCCCGAACTTTTCCTGGCCGTTAGTTATATTCAGCGCATGCAACCAGTGGGAATAGGATCCGTTCTGGAGCGTGGCTGCAACGACGTACAAGGTCGAAGTTGAAGGGTCGATAACAGGCGTGCTGAGTATGCCCATTTCCGGAGTTATGAAACCACCAAAACAGCAGGGCCGCGACGGCCCAAGGTTTACCTGCCAAAGCGGAGCAGCCTGACTGGGATTGTCGGCGTCGAAGGCCACGACGGTATTGTGTAATGTCGCGAGGTAAATGACGTTATGGGTGCCTTGGCCGGGGATCACGACGCCAGGCACATAAAGCGGCTGGGCATACAAACTCCCGTCCAAAGACCTGGAGTACAGAAGGCCAAATTGATTTACATTGACATTGGAAGTGTTGAGAATTGTTTCATTAAGATTGGCAGTAGTTCGAGCGTTATCGTACTGCCCAGTCAGTACGCTGACTTGCCCCAGAGCGGGGCTGGCCAGCGAGATACCTACAAGCAGAATCAGGCCTGCGTAACCGGCGCTCCTACGCAAATGCGAGGTCCCAGCATGCCAGCGTAATCTCACCCGACTCTTAAGGTCCGAAACCCACTCGACGATCGTATTCGGAATTTGCATATGATCCCCGCTAAATGAAATTTGATGGTCCTAGGCCTCACTCCAAAAAATTGGAGAACCTTAAAAAATCACGCCACGGGCCGTCAAGATAAGTTGGTTCTCCAGGGGCTACAGACTAGGGGGACAGGCAGTCTGTGCCAATCCGTGAACTGCACGATGTACCCGGACGCGCGGCAGTTTATCAGGAAATGGGCGTCATCTTCTACTGAGAATGGCTGCTCAACGTAGAAAGGGTCGATTCATGCGGCTGGCTGTGATTTGTCGAAGACTTTGGTCTCTTCATAAAGAAGCTTCCCCTGGATTTGCCCGGACGGCTTGAATGCGCTCAACAAATCTTTAAATGAAGCAACCTCATTACGAACTGCGGGAATAAATGCTGCAAACAAATACGGGCTGGCGATCCCCAAGGCGAGAACAACGAATTCCTTCAGCAGCCCGACCCCGCCTGAATACCTCCAGTGGCCGGTACTGCGATTGGACCTACTGGACGTAAGTCGCTAAGCAGCCTCTTAAACGCGAAGATCTCCATTCTTACGGGCGGCAAGACAATCGACGCCAGGTAAGTGGCTGCAAAACTAAGGGCGACGACTACCAGCTGGAGGAGGATTGACACGGGCTGGATTAGCCGGAGCGCGATTTCTGCAACCAGCACGCCCATCATGCTCAGAGAAAGTGGACACAACAGGGACCTACCAAGGCGTTGAAGCGTCAGATCGGTTCCCCGAAACGAGAATTTCAGGATCCACGGAAGAATCGAAAGCAGAACCAGTGAGCCCGAGAGAGCGACTCCTTCGATTCCAAACGGCAATCCGATTGCAAAACTTACGACAATAACAGGACAGACGATCAGCAAAAGCTTCAGAAGTCTCTTCGAATGACCTTGGCTTATGAACAGCCAAATCGTCGATTCAAGCAACAGTTGCGCTAGCGCTGAGATGGCGAGAATCTGGAAAACGGGCGCGGCTCCCTTCCATTGTGGGCCAAGGACTAGTGCAATCACTGATTTCGCGGCGACGAAGAGGAAGCCGAAAACAGCGGCCGCAATCCATGTGATCAGATTCACTACGCGAAGGTAGTACCGTGCAAAGCGCTCAGGATCATTTTGAATCCTGCTGAAGGCGGGAACTACCACGGCTCCGGCCGGAGCGCTCAGCTGCCGCACGGGCAGCATCAGCAGGTTGTAGGCTCGTGAGTAGAGCCCCAAAGGCCCCGCTCCGCAGTACCAGCCGACGAGCGCATTGTCCGCGCTGCGATTGACATTGATTATCAAATAGCTGGCGGCGACATTGCCACCAAAGGTAAGCATGGAACGAATTTTTGTGTCGCGGCGCGGCAAACTTGGTATCCACTTAACCAGCAACCAGGTGAGAATCACTTGAGTGAAATTCATCGTCAACGGCTGTGCCACCAAGGCCCAATACCCGGCTCCCTTCAATGCCATTACGACGGCGACCAATACACCGGCAGAAACGGAGACGATGTCTCGAAAGGCCAGTGCTGAGAAGCGCATTTGGCGCCTTAGAAGTGCCTCGTGCTGAACCCTCAGGCCGCAAATTAGAAACGTTAGCGAAATCACAGACGTGATTTCCTTGACGTTCGGTTGTTTATAAAACCAGGCCAATACCGGAGCCAGGCAGATCGTAAGTATCGTGAGTATTGCTCCGATTCCTACGTTGACCCAAAAAAGCGTGCTGACTTGGTTGTGATTGATCTCCTGGCTTTGAATGGTTGCCTCCGAGAGTCCGAGGTCGGCGAAGGCTTGGCCAAACCCCGTAACGGCAACTACCATTGCCACCAGCCCAAAATCGGCGGGAGTCAGAATTCTGGCCAAGACTACGGTGGAAACGAACGCGATAACGTACTGCGTCCCTTGGGAACCAATCGTCCATACACCGCCACGTACGGACCGCCCCTTAAGGTCCGCCTGGAGGTGTTCCGTGCTGAGGGCGTCAGTAACTTGTTCTTGCGTTGGCAAAATAGAATCCTGCAACAAGATTGAATTTAGCAGACTTTGTGCTCTTAAGACGCGGCAGAACTGATCCCTTCAAGAGGGTGCATTAACGTCGAATCAGGGATTAGTCCCAGCGTCTTTTACCAATGTAAACGGTTTGGCCGCGTGAGAATGAAGTTTTAAAGCTCTCCATCTTTTCGGCGCTTTTAGGCAACTGAGCGATCTTCCGAACTTCGCTGTTGATAGCTGGAATGGTATTTAGCCGATTCTCATATTCAAATGGGACTTTAAGGCGGATCGGGCTTCCTGTCGCTTTCAATAACGGCCCAGAGCTCATGCGCGAATCACGACGAAGAACCGATACCCACTTCCGAGAGGCGCCCGCTCACCCACCATGACCTCAAACTGCTAGATCTCTCGAATCGGTTCGCGAAAACAGTAAATCGAGCTCATCGATTCCACCTGGAGCCCCATCGATCTGCCGGAGAGTCGTGGCAATCTGAGGTCGAACGTAAGCTGCGGCTCGGTAATCGTTTGGTATGTGGTATGGGTGAAAACCGTTAGCTCTAAAGAAGCCGGTCACAGCACCAAAATTCGCTCGTGCCACTTCGACAGCAAATTCGATGTCCGGCCGACCCCGCAGGATCAAACTGTCGAGACCACTAACGGCTCGGGCCTCCGCACCCTCGACGTCCATTTTGACGATGCGCACCGATGAGATTTCCTGGGGATCAAGCAGCGAAGAGACGGGGGCACCTTCAACGACACACTCCTGTTCGCTGTGTTGGTGACTGATCGCACGATCCTTCAATATGGTGCTTGTTCCGTGCACGACGCTGGACGAGATATAGAACGTGAGGGGCTCCTCGCAGTCCCAGGCAGCCCGGCTAATTGTTCGGACGTTGTCGCAATGGTTGCTACGCAAATTCTGTTCAAGAACATTCAGCGTCTGTGGAATTGCCTCGATTGCAATCACACGGCCCTGAGGACCGATTAAATTCGAAGCGAGCACTGAGAAGTATCCAATATTTGCTCCGATGTCGATGAATCCGTCACCCGGCTGAAGACGGTTCCGAATCACATTAGTTAAAGTGGGTTCCCATATGCCGAAGAAATACATGATCCGGCCGCAGTTATCGCGGGTGTCCACAGCTAAACGCATCCCGCCTCTCATGTTGGCCCAGAGCAGCTTGCCTGGTCCGTTCAATCGACGCACGACATTGTGCCAGATGTAATCCTTGCCAAAAGGGGCCGGCCAGTGGCGGAAGTAGGGTCGTAACAAGGGGCTCGCCACGCGCTCTATCGCTTTACGCAGGGGACTTTCGAGTGGCCGCGATTGCCCTTGCATATGACGTGCTCCAGTTATCAAGGCGCTAAAGGCCTAAAACTTGTATAGGATCGCCTATTTCGATTCTTTAGCTGGATTGAGTGTATACTAGGATTACGTCCCTTCTTGCTACAAGTTAAATTTCTTCGTAATTGGCACGATGGGCACTGAGTTTAGTGTTGCTGCATAGCGCTGTGTGCTCCCGTGGGGCGGCCGGATACGGCCTTGCGACTCTCCCATTCGTACATCGCTTTGTCCCAAGTCCTGATCAGGGATGCTCTCTTATTTTGAAATGCTATTAGCGTTCGTTGCGTGGCTAGCCGGCCGAGAAATAACTCCATCCAGGCGATTTTCCACGTAAGACGTGGCGGCTCCAGTCGGCCCCCAAGCTGGCTCGCCATGGCCTGGAGTTCGGCAAAAATGTCCGGCGCTTCGGGATAGCAAGCGATAGACCACGATTGCATGTATTTCAAACATGCCTGCCGAACGCGGTCGCTATTTTCCAGCGATTGCAGGTATTGAATGTGCAATCTCATGGAGCGGAGAAGCGATTCCATTTTCTTCTCCGAGTTTCCAATATAGCTGACGCGGTTCGCGCCGCTGGATCTGTAATACACCCTGCCCTCTGGGACAAAACGTGTGCCCCGAGACGCCAGGAGGACGCGGCAAAAATATTCCCCATCATCATCGTAATGAAGGCTCTCGTCCCAACGGCCGGCCGCCTCGACAACCTCCCGGCTCGCCAGCCAAGTTGAGTTTCCCATGTGGAGATTTTCCCCCATTTTCCGCAGAAGCCATTCAAGGGGCGAAAGATCCTGCCACAGGGAGTTTGGGACGAACTGCGCGCGATTCGCGCGAAAGTAAAAGGGAGCCCACGGTGATGATGCGAGTATTCGTTTGTCGCCAACCTCCTGCAGAGCGACGACCTGTTTCTCGATTTTGTCTGGCGACAGCAGATCGTCAGCATCCAGCTCCTGGATGTAGTCCCCCTGACATAGTTTGAACGCGTAGTTTGCCGCGCTGGAATGACCGCGATTTTCCGTGGAAACCACCCTTACATTCTTGGAAGCAAATCCGCGAGCCACCTCGGCGGTGCGGTCCCGGGAGCCATCGTCCACGACAATAATCTCTTTGCATGGCCAAGTCTGATTCACTGCACACTCGAGCGTATACCCGATCCATTTCTCGGCGTTGTACGCGGGGATTAGGATAGATACAAGCGGTTTCATATACTGTCACTGGCCCCGAAGTTGAAAGCTGGGTTCACGGCGGCACCTCGGTTGCATCAAGCGGGTCGCCCGTTCGGCGACATTTGGACTTTGACCGTTAGTCGGCAAGTGGACAGGAATCTGGCGGTGGCGCGCTCGACTGCGCCGTAACCGCCCCAAATGGACCGAGGCACGCGCTACCGCCATTAGCCCCACAGGGGGCAATGGCTAAATCCGCGATCGGTCTGCCAGAGCTTCTCGCACAGATGTAAATATTGAGCTTGCAACGCATATGTTGAATTGAAAATACAAGACTTAGCGTTCTGTGTTGAAAAGCGCATTAGGTTGAGTAGGCGATGGTGCGGCAAAAGCGGTCGAGATGGATCTCAATTTTCAGTTGCCCTTTTTGCCTAGGGAAGACTGAATGCAATGCCTGTACCAGGACTGCCCAAGAGTACAGTAGATTTCATTGTCGGTTCCGCACATTATAGATTCTCGGGGCAAAGTCGACGTGATTACAGGGAATACTGACAAAATGACCAGACTCCAATATCTCTTCGTTTTCTTCGCCTTACTGCTTTTTCTTGCGCCGATCGCAAAGGCACAGGGAACGTATACCGCCGTATCCTGCAGTCAAGTGGCTATCCTGGCAGCCTCTGTCGCAGAGCAGGTTGCGCCAGCGGACGGAGACATTATTGCTATCCCACCTGGGAACTGCACTTGGACAGGTAATACGACTCTGCAGACTAAGTTCACCAAGTCAGTGACGATTCAGGGTGCTGGAGCCATTTCTGCAACTGCTGGTGGTGCTTCCACAACTGGGGCGGATAACACAATTATCACCGACCACTTTAGCGGTGGGGCTTCGAGATGGCTTGTTACTTGCGCCAGTGGAAAAACCTGCCGCATCACAGGAATCGCCTTTTATGAAGATTCGACCAGCGTGAGCACGAATGGGGGGATGCTCACGTTACACAGCGCCGCAGGAACAACCCAATGGCGTGCTGACCACCTTCACCTAAAGGTTAAGAGCGGAAACGAGGGGATATTCGTAGGCGGCAGCGGCAGCGGATTCGTTTCTGGTGTGGGCGATCACAATTTCTTTGAACCCGCCACGGGGCAAACAAGTGGCCTCACGTTTAACTACGCCTTCCATAACGGCTACGGCTGGAATGGAACCAGCACCTCGAGTGTCAATGCCTCATGGGCTGCGTCACCAAACTGGGGCAGTGGTCGGTTCTTTTTTGTCGAAGACAATTACATGCACAATACCGACACTTCTGACGGGGGTGAGGGCGCTCGGTATGTGCTTCGACACAACAACGTCGTTTGCGATGTGGGTCAGATAAGTGGTTGCCAGCTTTTCAGCCATACGACGCGAGAAGGCGAGCGAGGTGACTTGGCCCGCGAAATCTATGCGAACACGTTCTTGCAAAATCCTGGCACAACAACCGTGATCGTTCCCATAAATAGTGGCACGGCATTGATCTGGGGAAACAAGGTTTCTGGATATCAGCAGATTGCAAATCTCGACAACCAGCGTCAATACAGCGAAGATTTTCAGTTTTCGCCAATTCCAACTGGTCTCGGATACTGCGGCCCTGCACCTTATATGCGGGGGACGGCAAGCTTGGCCGCCAATTCCACCGCAGTGACCGGAAGCGGGTTTTCAACGAACTGGACCGCGAAGGATTCTAACCTTTTGATGATCATCACCGGGGCAACGTGCGCGGTAACTAGCCCGAATGCCTCAAAAACCGCAACGTGCCCGGTTGCCAGCGTGAACAGTTCAAGCTCCATCACACTGTCGCTAGCATCATCCACTGCGACCACGAATGCCATTTTTCAAGTGGGAAGTCCTTGGGACGGAAACGTGAACGTCACAGGATATCCGTGCCTGGACCAGCCGGGGCGATCATTGGGAGATTTGCTTTCTGGCTTCCCTGGACAAACCCCAAACCTGATGAACACGGTGACGGGCACGCAGACATGGCCGCATCAAGTGCTTACTCCTGTCTATGTTTGGGGCAACACATTCACAAATGGGATAGGATCTGCGGCGCTCATCCGGGCCAACACGACCACAAACACCTTCTTCAATAACCAAGATTACTTCATGGATTTTGGCACTTATGGGAACTCGGGAAGCTTCAACGGGACCGCAGGCATTGGCGAAGGCTTGCTGTCTGCCAGACCTTCGGCTTGCACTGCTGGCACCGACCCTGCTACTGGCGGCAGCGCAATGGGTGCAGGCTACTGGGCAACAGATACAAATACGCTTTACGTCTGCAATCCAACGGACACTTGGACGGCCTACTACACGCCTTACGCCTACCCGAATCCGCTTACCACCGGCACTACCGGAACGAATGTGAATCCTCCAACGGGCCTCGTGGCCACCGTGCAGTGAAGCTGGTTTGAAGTCCTGCATTAGGAACGGACCTGCTAGACGATCGCGCCCCGTAGGTCAGCACCGAGCCCTTGCCATCCGACAACCCACGCACCGGCTTGTACAGCTTGAAAAAGCGATTAGAACGCTAGGCCCCGGGCTATTGCACCCTTTTGTCACTCACTTCACAGGCTTGAGCCTTCCGGTTTGCGGCGGATGACGAGTAGATTGTTGCTTCCCCCGCTTCCGTCGCGAGCTATGACAGCAAACGCAAATTCATAGGTCGGATTTTGCTTTGCGTAGACGGACTCGAGCCGATCGTACCAGGCCTCGACGTCGTTCAACATAATATCCTCCGTAACGTATATCCCTCCCGGACGAAGGTGACGGAGTGAACCTTCCAAAAAGGAAATGTTCCCTTCAAAAGTGTGCAGACCATCCTCGATGAGAATATCCGCTCCTTCGTTCAATCCTGGATTAGACCAGAGGTCGCGGATCGAGGACTGATCGAGTTGATTGCAGTAGAACGTCTTGATCCGGTCCTCCTCAAAAAGGATGCTGCGATCGACGTCCGCACCATAGACACGTGCATTCGGAAAAAGGTCACGCCATCCGCGAAGAGACGCCCCCGGTGCGCCGTAAGGCCCCATGTTCGAGGGCAGCTCCGTATTGTTGGTGCCGAGGCCGAGCTCAAAGATGCGCACGGGCTCGTTGCTGCGATCCTTAAAGAGCGCTGAGTAAATTGGGGTGTAGTAGTTCAAGCGGCCTTTGTCACTGCCGTATTTGGTCATGACGCGGCACATTCTAGTGGGAGCAAGGACATTGACACCCTCAAGCTGCTTCGCAAGAGATGACGGACCTTGCGCCGGCCCAAACCCACGGACCTTAGGGGTGCGTTTTGCAAACCTGGAGGTAACCAATCGGGGGAAGTAGACCGAACCACACCAAAAGGCGTAACGCAGGAATTGGACCAGTTTGGGCGGCAGAACCGGGCGAAGCAGCACGCCGAGCCGGCGCTTGAAGGTATTGTGCGTCAATTCGACGGATTGCATGTTCCCTCCTTATAGGAACAAGGACATCACGGGGCAGCGTCAGTTCATCATTGAGTTGATTCGCTTTGAACTAACCGTTTGTGGGGCGTTCATCGATCTCCGCCCCAGACTGCAGTACTCACCTGCTCAAGACGAGCTCGCACGCTCGAGGTGCAACATCTTGGGGGGCAAAAGCTCTGGTTTGGGACCGCGCCGGACGGCCCAGTTCAGGACGCGGGTGGTTGCCTGTGCCTTCGCATCCCAGGTCAAGCACTCGCGTACATAAGCCATTCCTCGTTGCCGCAACTGCTTGAGCAGATCGCGATTGTGCGCGAGTTCCGTAAGAATCCCTTCCATCTTTACGACGAAATCGTCTTCATTCGTGAGAGGGACTTTATACCCTACCTCGGGACGGACTATATCTCCCGGGCCGCCGAAGTCCGCAACCACCGGCACGGCACCAGATGCAAGGGCTTCAAAGACTACACCCGCACCGAAGTCGCGAACTGACGGAAAGACCATCACATCCGCGGCTCGCAGCCTGCTAAGTACCTCGTCATGTTTTACCCAACCACAGAAGGAAACAGTCTTCTCGACCCCGAGGGATTTCACAAGCTGCTCGAGCCGGCCCCGTTCTGGACCATCGCCAACTATAGTAAAGCGCGCCAAATCACTTCGCAAAAGAGGAGCGGCCGCGCGCAGCCCGAGATCACAAGCTTTACAGGGAATGAGTCCCCCGACAAAGATCAACTCGAGCTTGGCGCCAGGCGTCGGACTGCGCGAGTCGTCATAGCACAGGCTGCGGGCGACGCCTGGCTCGGGGACAAAGAACATTTTGTCTCGGTAAGCGACGAACTCCGCATAAGTCTGAGACGAGGCAGCAATGATCGCTGCAGCGCAGCGATACGTGGAGCGAGCAAAGGGCAGGAATCGGTACAAGCCCCTCAGACTTGAGATCCACTCTTTCTGGCCACTGGCCTGACTGAAACCTTTCACAAAGGGTAGGCCACCATTAATAGGCCCAATCACAAAGGGTGTGGGTCCCTTCCGCAGGAAGAAAGCAAAGGGACTCGGCAATACCGCTGTCATTGGCACCAGGCGCAGCACGACATCGAATTCGCCCGATCGGATCCGCTGCCGCAACTGCCTCCAGGCGTGCCACTCAAAGGCGAGAGCGAAAGGATAACCGAAAGCGGTTACCGCCTGGCTGGCAAAGTTAGATTTGAAGATTCGACGAAAACCCCAATCATAAATGCGCTCGAGCCGCGGCATTCGAACCACCTCGATAGAGCGAAACGGGGCCTTTGCGCGGCGCACCGCATCCTCATTGGGAGACCGAACCACTAAAGAGACGTCGTGGAGATGGGCGAGTGCTGCCGCGTGCGAATAAGTCACATAAGGAATGCTGACCATTTCCGGATTACTGTCGGGGGCTAAGACCAAAATCCGTAACCGACTCATGAACTCCTCCGGGGGTGCGGTAGCGGGCTAAACGCAATCCGAGATGGGAATTGCTCCGGTGCCCGCTCACGGTGCAGCGCCACCTCCTCGCTAACCCTCTCGCGCCCAACTCCGGAGACGGTCAAAGCTACCAGGATAAAAACAACCCACATCAATCCGGTGCGGAAGTCTGCCTCTGTGGTGTTGTGAAAAGCGAAAGCAGTCCAGACCGCCAAAGCGAATGACCCGATGTTGGAAAAAGGTTTAAGCTTTTTACAGATGTTTCTGTACACGGCCGCCATAAACAAAAGGCTCAGGAAAAGCCCGATATAGCCTAAATTCAGGTAGACTTCCAGATACCCGTTGTGAGCCTCATTGATTTCCCAAGTTGACCAGATTGACGCGAGTCGCGGCCCCATCCAGAAGCTCTCATATCCGGTGCCGATGATGGGATTCGTATGCTGGCTGAGAACTACTTGCCAGATTTCGGTCCGGCCGGAGAGCGAAGTCCTGCCGACGGCACTCGCAAACGTATTGCTCATACCCAGTCCGAAAAACAAGAAGTTGTATGTCAATAGGATGACCGGTATCGCTACGGCTAGGGTCTTGGGCCAGCGCTGCATGGGCTTGCTGTGAGCCAACAAGATCACTAGGTAGGCGATGGTCAAGCACGTCATGGATGTGGCGCTGTTGCAGATATTTAGGAGCCACCAGGTCAAATAGGTCAACACTGCATTCACGAGGATGACGCGTTTCTGGTTCTTATCCTTACGATGGGGCCACCTGACGACGGTATCCCAAAAAAAGTAAATGCCGCAAACCAGGCACAGAATGCCCAGCATGTTCTTACTCGTTGTGGCTCCGCAATATGAGGCAGCCCCGGTCCAGTTATCGTATTGCTTGGCAAGGTCCGGGAAGTACTTAATCATCATAACGGAAAGTGGCATCAGCAGATAGCCTAGCCGTCGGAGCAGCGTACTCAAGGCCTCCATCGGAAGCGATTCTGAGATAACCACTAGAACCATCACGTAGTTGCCGAGGTCCCTGAACCACTTCTTGAAGGCAGGAAGCGGAAAATCCGACCAAAGAACGCTGAGGAGCGCGAAAAGAAGGTACGCTATAAGTACCCAATTCCTTCGAAAGAAATTGCCCCACCGGAAGGACCGCGACACCAGGATGGCAATGCCCAGAATGAACAATACAAGTAAAACTGTGCGGTTCAGAGGGTCCCCTTCCTCAAGAGCACTATTCATCGTCGCCGCATCTGGGACGATTACACCCCCGCCGAGCCACTGCGTGGGCTGGCGCGACGCCATAAAGAACAAGAATATCAACGGTACCCACAAGGCTGCCGAAACCTTGGGGTCCTTGGCAGGGTCAAACCAGAACAGCCCCACCAGCATCACAAACCACAGAAACAGCGCTAGATGTGGAGGCATCTTATCAGTCCGCTTTAAGTTCGCATTTGTCCATCGTTCAGTTAATCACCTTTTGCGTTGCGAAAGAAACTCGCATCAACGTGCCGTAGGCAGGGTCCGGGCTACCAGAGAAGGGCTCTGGCCAGACCCCTTTAGCTCCCGCCGTCGGGTGGCTGGCTTACGCAGCATCCAAGAAAAGCCGGTGTACCAATTCGAGCGAAAGAAGCCGGTGGATTTCCGTCGTGTAGTTGCGATTGCCCTTGAGGTGGCCATTAACAATACTGCGAACCGCATCCGGGTTAAGGTATGGCCGGGCCAGTGAACGCGAGTCCAGGAGCATCTCCCGCACATAGTTGGCGAGCTGGTCGCGGTACCACACTCGAAAATGAAATGGCTTGTGCCGGCCGAGCCAAATGCGTTCCAGGCGTAGCGCGGAAAACATGTGATCCACTTGCGCAACCCACTGTGGCATCCCGTAGTCGTAGGCGTATTCTGCCTTGAACAAAAACTCAAGGAAAGCGTGGGTGATCGGGGCTTTCACATCACCGAGGCCGCGGTCCGTCCGCAGTTGCGCCAAGGCGGGATTTCCTTCACGGATCAGCCGTATTCTGCCTTCCTCATTGATCGCAACCGGGCCAGGCGATTTGTAGATGGTTCGAACGAGTTCGTTGTCCAGATAAGGCGTGCGGACGCCCACTTGCGTCTGTTCCAACCCTAGCACTCCATAATGATGCCACGGCGATTGACGAAAAGCGATGAAGGTGACCGGGTGGCCGCGGCGACTGTCATCGTATGTCTGTTTCGCTCTTTGGATCTCGCGCAACAATTCGTTTTGAAACAACCCTGCTGCTGGCTCTTCGGCTTTGAACATCACGGCGTGCAGGAGCATCTCGCTTCCGTACGTGCCAACGATTCGCACCGGGGCAATCAGCCGTGCCCTTTCGTTCATATACAAATCCGGCGAACGGCCAAGGTCCACGCAGGCATCTGTAAGATAAATGGTACGCTCCGCGTAATGTGCAAAACGCGAGAGGAACTCCTCACCGGTTATGAAGACTTCATGTGACTGCCCGCAGATCTTTGCAACGCGCCGGGCTAACTTCACGTCCTCATTGTCACGATACATGCTGCCAAAAGTGTAAGAGGGAAGTGTGTTTGGTTTGGGGTTCCGCCAGGCCATGATGATGCGAGTATCGAGGCCCCCCGTGAGCGAAACACCTACTTGTTCCTGTCCTTCAAAATACCGTGGCAGGTTTTTAACGAAGACATCGCGCAAATGGCCGTAATATTCCTCCGGTTTGAGTGGTTCCAACCCTTCCCACTCTCGTGGATCGAAGTACGTAGCCTTTTTCTCTAGCGCTCCGCCACGAAAGGTCCACGCCGATCCGGGAGGCAGAACGTGTACGCCCGTGAAAAGCGTCCGGTTCTCCAGGACGCAACCGCAAGCGATGTACTCCCCAAGTCCTTGGGGGTCTGCGCTGCGCAGCTCCGAGCGGACCGCCAAGATGGCTTTGGCCTCCGCAGCGAAATAAAACGCGTCTCGGGCCTCATGAAAATAGACTCGCTGCAGCCCAAAACGATCGTTGAACAGAGTTGCCGTTCCGCGAGAGCGATCGACGACCAAGCCTTGAAAGCGCCCATTTAAGTCTTTGATAAAGTTGGGATCCTCTTCATACAGATGGACCAGATAGGATGGCCCTCGGTCGTCGCAGTAATGCCCTCGCTCTCTGAGACGCCGAGCGGTACCCGGTTCGGGATAATCCTCTCCGGCAAACACGAGAACCATGTCACCGCGCTCGTTCTGGATTGGCATGCCGTCTGAGAATGAATTCTCACGCGCCACCCAGCCCACGTACACTCCCAACGACTCATCGATCCACGTGCCGGTCACATAGAAAGGCTCATGCCGGAGAGCCTCAACCATGCGGAGAAGCTGTGGCTCGGCCCACTGGCGCGGCAAATTAGTAATAAGTCCGACGATCCCAGGCATGACCTTCTACGCCTCCTTCATCCCCGGAGATTTGCGGTAGTACCAAGCTCTTCGAAAATCGCGCAGTTTTGCGGCCACGGACTCGGGAATTTGGTCAACAAACCTGTGATGCATTCCCAAGTGGAAAGCAGCCCGGCCAATGGGCGTCAACGGGACATAATAGCGGGGAAGGTCGATCCGTCCGAACCCATTTACCTCTTTGAAATGGCTGAGGCTGTCCGCCTGTTTCTTCCCATAAGAAAAGTTCTCGTACACCAGATAAGGAATCCGTTGATCGGCGCAGTAGCGGACCGCTGCTGCGATTAGCGCATTCGTGGGGGCTTTGTCCTTATGGCGGACCATCGAGAGGATATGC
>Ga0210407_10000532_pt1 | contig 42691 bp, 29 predicted proteins | sample IncBWC27MmetaG_FD_150860 | JGI IMG/M metagenome (GOLD analysis project Ga0210407, IMG submission 150860) | Forest soil microbial communities from Barre Woods Harvard Forest LTER site, Petersham, Massachusetts, United States - Inc-BW-C-27-M | ecosystem: Environmental > Terrestrial > Soil >...
GAAGCTGCGCTGACCCGTGGTGCCCAGCGTGATGGGAGTTCCCACCACACCGTAACCGTCGGTGCTGCCTGCGTTGCTGCAGCCCGCCGGCTTGGCGCCCAGACCGTTACCTGCCAGAACCTTGAACGTGTAACCGCTCTTGGAACCGGCAGTCAGAACGCTGTCAATCAATTCGGCGTTGTCGCAGCTAACCGCAGCCGCACCGGTCGTCCCGATCTGCGTGAGCAGCCCCGGGAAACCGTTGCCGTAGGTCGAGTTGTAGGAAATCGCAGCCGTGTTCATGGTGCGGATGGAACCGACTGCGGAGGCTTCGTTCGCCGCCATACGCGAACGGAGCAGGTTGGGAATCGCGATAGCCGCGATGATCAAGATGATCGCCACGACGATCAGCAACTCAATTAACGAGAAGCCTTTCTGGTTCTTTTTCATTCTTTTCTCCTAGGAGTCGTTCTTTTTAGAATCTCTGGCCTAATTCGTACGCCCTGGCGGGGTACGGCGCTGTTATGTGCACGGCCCATACCAAGGCGGCCACTCTAGTTAACTTTTGGAACACATCCAGCTATCCGTCATGTATTCAGATAGATGCGGCGCATGGAGCGAGTCGTTGCTCGCTGTTTCCGCATCCAACTTCTCCTCGACCCCCCTCAGAATGACAGAATTTGTCAGCCGAAAGTGACATCTCGTGCAGCCTCAAGTCCTTATGCGCCTGCTAGTTCGCTGAAACCGAAACGCGCCCAGCAGGGACGCTCATGCTCTTTTGCGGTTGCTGTTCCTGCGCCTCGGCTGACGCCGCCGACTGGTCCAGCTTCATCTGGCGAATCATGGTCAACGCCACCATTCCCGCAGCCAACGCCCAAGGCACCAGCGGTGAAGTCCAGAAAACCTTCGCCCCATATCGCAGCATGCCCAGCAATCCCAGTGTAGCAAACAAACCGAAGGCAAATGCTCCCAGTCGCTGGCTGTCTTTCCAGGACAGATTGTAGCTGCACAGCCCCTGAATCATCAGCGCGAAAGGAAACGCCACAATCAGGTCCACGAACCAGTGCTCTCCCGTCCCCAGCGTCGCGAAGGTCGTCACTACCAGAAACGCCAGCGCAAGGCCCCGCTCCGTCGCCGACAGCCCCCGCGAATACCACCACGCCAGCAGCGCCCAGCCCATGTGCAGCGACGGAATCGCATTGCGCGGCCCCGCCACCGCTATGGGTTCCAGCAACAACCGCGAGGCCTGCTCTATGGGAAACGGATGAAACGGAAAACCGTTCTGAAATAATGCATGTGGCCCACATGCCGGGAACAAGTTGTAAAACAGAATCCCGATCGGCCCAGTCACCAGAAACGCCAGCATGGCAGGCAGGGCCTTCTCTTTGAGCCGCACCAGGCGGCCCGCATAGACGACGGTAATCGGAATGGCCAGTCCCACGTACACGATCAAGCTGGGAATGTGCACCCACGAATTCTGTGCGTACCAGCGCCCGGCGATTGATGCCAATTCCACTCCCAGGCTGTAATCAAATGACAGGAGATACAGATCGAGCGTCTTGGGATGCGCCGCCGACGTCCACTCCAGCATCGTCGAAGCAAAATAATCCGAGGCCACAAACAGCAGCGCTGGAACCGAGGCGTACAGCAGCATCTTTCGCGCGTCGCGATCCTCGCTCCAAATCGCGCGCGCCCCCATCACCATGAAACTGCTCAATCCGGCAAACGAAAGCCAGGCCACCAGTTTCTGCGCATAGTGCAGAACACCAAAATCGATGCCGGCGAGAACACCCGTCAATCCCACGATGGCCAGCGCGTCCCGCCAGTCAGGCCGCACCCGCAAATGCAGAATCACCACGCCCGCGAGCGCGAAAGCAAAAAATCCGTCCACCAGTGCTTCGCTATAAAACTGTTTACTGAGCCCGAGCGTGCAAAAGCACGCGGCCACCACCAGGGTCAGCAGAATTTTGACGGTTCGATTCGCGGGATGCGTCATAGTCAATGAAATTGCCTACACCCCATACTTTTTCGCGCAGTGGCGGAACGAACGGTAGGACATTTTCAACAGCGCCGCCGCCTGGGTGCGCACTCCGCCGGAGCGCTCGAGCGCCGCGAGCAAATAGGAGCGCTCCGTCGAAGCGATGTGCTCTTCCAGGTTCAACCCGTCATCGGGAATCAGCGACACCTTGATTTCATGGTCGCCATTCGACTTGAAACCCTGATAGAAATTCACCACCCGCTCCGGCAGCCCTTCCAGTGAAATGCGTTTCCCGGTTTCCAGCGCCACCGCCCGCTCGATGGTGTTCTCCAGTTCCCGCACGTTCCCCGGCCAGTCGTACACTTCCAGGCGCCGCATGGCCTCCGGCTCGATGCCCTCGACGTGCTTGCCCATGGATTTGGAAAATCTTTCTAGAAACGACCGCGCCAACAGGGGAATATCCTCCCGCCGGTCGCGCAGCGGCGGCAGGTGGATGGGAATCACGCTCAGCCGGTAGAACAAGTCCTCGCGGAATCGCCCTTCGGCAATTTCCTTTTCCAGGTCTTTGTTCGTCGCCCCGATCACGCGCACGTCCACGGCCACTTCTTCGTTGCTCCCCAGCGGCCGCACTTTTCCTTCCTGCAGCACGCGGTACAGCTTCACCTGCATGGTCAGGCTCATGTTCCCGATTTCATCCATGAACAGCGTGCCGCCGTCCGCCGCCTGGAATAATCCCCGGCGATTCTCATTCGCGCCGGTGAATGCGCCCTTCATGTAGCCGAATAGTTCCGATTCCAGCAGCGTTTCCGGGAACGCGCCGCAATTGATGGTGATGAACGCCGTCTTCGAGCGCGCGCTGTTTTCGTGGATGGCTCGCGCCACCAGTTCTTTTCCCGTGCCGCTCTCTCCGGTGATCAGCACGCGGCTGGTCTGTGGAGCGATGGTCTCCACCAGCTCGAACAGCGACCTCATTTTCGGGCTGGCACCGATGATGCGATCGAATCCCGTCAGCCGGCGGAGCTGGCGGCGCAACTCCCCCGCTTCCTTCTTCAACTTCTGATTCTCGGCAAATTGCTTTACCGCCGGGCGCAATTCGTCCAGCAGACGGTCGCCCTTGATCACATACCGGTCTGCGCCAAAATTGACCGCGTCAATGGCCGTATCAATCGTCGGCACACCCGTGATCAATATGAAATTCGTGGCCGGGGACATTTCTTTCGAAAATCGCAGCAGCTCCACTCCATCCATGTCCGGCATGCAGATATCGGAGACCACGATGTCGAACATCTGCGACGACAGCCTCTGCTTGGCCGCTTCCCCGCTGGTAGCTATCTCCACCTTGTGGCCCTCTTTGCGGAAGCTGATTTCCAGCAGCTCGCAGATGGACCGCTCGTCGTCCACAATCAGCAGATGGGCCATTCCGTTACGCCTTCCCTATCGGACGCATCATTTCTTGTTCCACTCGCTGCGGGTTGCGTATCACCGCAGGCTTGGTACGCACCGCGCGCGGCAGTTCCACCACAAACTCCGCGCCTTTGCCCTTCTCCGCTTCCACGCGAATCTTCCCGCGGTGGGCCTGCAAAATCTGGTACACGATTGCCAGTCCCAATCCCGTCCCGCCGGTGAATCCCGACTGGAACGGCTCAAACAGGCGGTTGGCCTGCGCCGCGTCGAATCCCACTCCGGTATCGCTAATCGAAATCCGTACCGTGGTCGCATCCGACTCCAGCCCCACGGTCAACGTACCTCCGCTGGGCATGGCTCGCAGCGCGTTGTTGCACAAATTCCACACCACCTGTTTCAAAGCGTCGCGGTCCGCCCGCGCCCGCGCATTGCGCCCCGCCAGGTTCCGGACGATTCGGAATTTCTCCCGCGCTGCGGCGTCCCGTTCCAGCAACATCAGCGTTTCCTCAATCACCGAAGCCACGTCCACTTCCCCGAACGCGTAGGCCTTCTCCCGCGAATAGTCCAGAAAATCGGTGATGATCTGGTTCAGCCGCTGCGACTCCCGGCTGACGATGTGCACCAGTTTCTTGTCGTCATCTTCCAGCGGCGCCAGCCGCGCCAGTTCCTTCAGCGCCCCGGTCATGGCCGTCAGTGGTTGGCGGATTTCATGCGCGATCGCCGCCGCCAATCGTCCCAGCGCGGCCATGCGCTCCTTGGTCGCCACTTCCCTCTCCAGGCGCCGCAGTTCCGTCAAATCCTGGAAATTGAAAACGTAGCCGGTGACCTGATTTTCTCGCGCCCGCAATGGCGACACCGACAATCCCACAAACCGCGTCGCGCCATCCGGCGTGCGGAACTCCACCTCTTTCCGCGACACCACCGGCAATCCTTGCTCGTCCAGTTCAATCGGCCAGAATGGCGGCAATACATCCTGCACAAATTCTCCACGCTGCAATCCGAATCCCTGGCCGGTAATCTCCACTCCCGCGCGATTGAGCAGCAGGATTCTCCCGTCCAGGTCGGTGGTCAGCAGCCCGCCGCGCATGGATTCAATGATGTCCTGATTGAAAGCTTGCAGGTCCTTGAGCTCGACCTTCTTCTCTTCCAGCTCGACGCCCTTCTTCCGCAGCGTCTGCGCCAGCAAGCTTCCCAGGTAGGCCACGCCGAAAAACGCAAACAAGTTGCTGGCCATCCAGAACCCGAGCGCCCGTCCGCTCGGCTCCGTCGCCGCCGTGCGCGGCAGCACTCCATAGGAAACCAACGCAATCACTCCACCCAGCAGCGCAAAACTCGAGCCGGCCACGGCGAATGCTCCGCGCCGCGCAAAGAGTGCGCTCGCCATCAAAATCGTCAGCAGGTACAGCGAAATAAAATAGCTGTCCTGCGTCCCGGTGGCGTACACCACCCCGGTGATGACCAGCAAATCCCCGGCCGTCTGCAGCGGCGCATGCCAGCCCGACTTCGGCAGCCATTTCCGCAGTCCCACATAGATCACCGCCAGCCCGTACCAGCACACGATGATGGGAATCACGGATCGAACCGGCAGGGGAATCGGTGTGAATTCTCGGACGGCAACCACGATCGCTACGAGGAAGGTGATGACCAGAAACCGCACTCGCCCGAACCAGGGCAGCCATTCCATCGTTTGCGATGCTGATTTCATCTCGGGTCCGTTGCTAGCCCCGCGCCCGCCGGCGCCCATGGTCCCTGGGCCCTGCCCGGCTCAAACCGCAGCCGGCGCGCATCCCGCACTCGCAGGACGCGCGCGCACAGGCCGCAGCGTGCCGGGTTTAGTGTCCGGAGAGTTTGTTGATCAGCGAGAACAGCGGCAGGTACATGGAAATGACGATGCCGCCGACCACCACGCCGAGGAACACGATCATCATCGGCTCCAGAGCGGTCAACAGGTCCTTCACCGCCGCGTCCACTTCGTCTTCATAGAAGTCGGCAATCTTCTGCAGCATGGCGTCCATCGCGCCGGTTTGTTCGCCGACGCCGATCATCTGCGTCACCATGCCCGGAAATACGTCCGTCTCCTTCAATGGATCCACCAGCGACCGGCCGGCTTCCACCGCTTTGCGTGTCTGTGTAATGGCCCGTTCCACCACCGCGTTGCCCGACGTTCGCGCGGTGATGTCCAGCCCTTCCAGGATGGGAACACCACTCGAAATCAGCGTGCCCAGCGTGCGTGTGAACCGCGCCACGGCGATTTTCCGCAGCAGGATGCCGACCATGGGAACCTTCAGCAGGACGTGGTCCAGCACAATGCGCCCCTGCGGCGTACCGTACCAAATCTTCAACGCCACGCACGACAGGATGAAGAACACCACGAGAATCGCCCCGTAAATGCTGCCCACGAAATTGCTCAACGCGATGACGATGCGCGTCGGCAGCGGCAGCTCCACTTCCAGGCCGTTGAACAGCGACACGAAAATCGGCACCACCTTCCACAACAACAGAGTGATGACCAGCGCCGCGATGCTCAACACCGATACCGGGTAGATCATCGCCGACTTCACCGCGCGCTTCAGTTTCACGTTCTTTTCGATGTACGTCGAAAGGCGCTGGAGAATGGTGTCCAAAATACCGCCTGTCTCGCCCGCCTCCACCATGTTGTAGTACAGCGGGTCGAAGATCTTGTCGTACTGCTTCATGGAGGTTGACAGCGTCGCGCCGCCTTCCACCGATCCGCGCACCCCGTTCAACACCTTCTGGAACGACTTGTTCTCCTGCTGCCCGGCCAGAATTTCCAGGCATTGCACCAGCGGCAAGCCGGCGTCGATCATCACCGAGAACTGGCGCGTGAAAATAGCCAGCTCCTTCGAGTCCACGCCGGTTCCGAACGTGGGGACGCTGAACTCCTTCCCTTTTTCGGAGAGCTTGCTCACGTTGATGTTCTCGCGGCGCAGCATAGCCGCTACTTCCGACTTGCTGGCTGCCGCGCGCTCACCGGCCACGGTGGTTCCCGCCCGGTTGACTCCGCGATACGTATATACCGGCATTTTCTGTTACCTCCCTATTCTGCTCTTACCGCCGGACGGGGATCCTGCCGCCGGCTGGCGGCGAGACCACCCCACGGTTAATTAAATCCTGCAATTCGTCTGGATTCGAGGACCGCGATAGCGCCGTTTCCAAAGTGATTACCTTCTGGAAATACATGTTCGCCAGGCTCTGGTTGAACGTCTGCATTCCGCTCGCTCCCGTGCCCGTCTGCATCGCGGAATAAATCTGGTGGATCTTGTCTTCACGGATCAGGTTGCGGATGGCCGCGTTGGGGATCAGGATTTCCATCACCATGATGCGCCCGCGGCCGTCCGACTTGGGCAACAGCGCCTGACACAGAATTCCTTCCAGCACCATGGACAGTTGCGCGCGCACTTGCGGCTGCTGGTGCGCCGGAAACACGTCCACGATACGGTTGATGGTGGAGACCGCCGAATTGGTGTGCAACGTCGCAAACGTCAAGTGGCCGGTCTCGGCAATGCGCAGCGCCGACTCAATCGTCTCCAGGTCGCGCATTTCACCGATCAGCACCACGTCGGGGTCCTCGCGCAGCGCCGCGCGCAACGAATTCGCAAACGAATGCGTGTCCGAGTGCACTTCGCGCTGGTTCACCAGGCACTTCTTGTGGTTGTGCAGGAATTCGATGGGGTCTTCAATCGTGATCATGTGCTCTTCGCGCTCGTTGTTGATCTTGTCCAGCATCGCCGCGAGAGTAGTTGATTTGCCCGAACCGGTCGGCCCGGTCACCAGCACCAGCCCGCGCGGCTTGTCGCACAGGTTGCGCACGATGGGCGGCAGCCCCAATCCTTCAAATGACTTGATCTCCCATGGAATGGTTCGGAACACCGCCGCCACGGCGCCGCGCTGATGAAAAATGTTGCCGCGGAACCGCGCCAGGCTCTTCAACCCGAACGAGAAGTCCAGCTCCAGGTTTTCCTCCAGCCGGTGCTTCTGCACGTCGGTCAGCACGCTGTACGCCAGCGCCTTGGTGTCCGCCGCAGTCAATGGCGGCATGTCCAACGGGCGCAGCTTGCCGTGCACGCGCACGCGCGGCGCGCTGTTTGTCGACAGGTGCAAGTCGCTCCCGGCCATTTCGATCATTTTCTTCAACAGTTCGCTTAATGTGATTCCAGCCATAATCTCCTCCGACTAAAGAACCGTCTCGCGCAAAACCTCTTCCATGGTCGTCTGCCCGGCGGCAATCTTCGTCAACCCGCTCCGCCGCAATGTCATCATTCCGTTCTCCAGCGCCTTTTTCTTCAGCTCCAACGCCGACGCTCCCACCAATATCAATTCCCGCAGGTCGTCCGTAATTTCCATTACTTCGTACAACCCCACGCGCCCCTTGTAGCCCGTGTTATTGCAAGTGGCGCACCCGCGTCCATGTTGCACCTGCACCTTCTCCGCATCCTCCTGCGAGTAGCCCGCTTCCACCAGCGCTTGCGGAAGCAATTGCAGCGGCTCCTTGCACCCCGAACAGATGCGCCGCACCAGACGCTGCGCGCAGATCAGGTTCACTGACGTGGCCACCAGGAAGGGCTCGATACCCATATTCATTAATCGGCTGATGGTCGAAGGCGCATCATTGGTATGGAGCGTGGAAAGCACTAAGTGGCCCGTCAACGCCGCCTTCACCGCGATTTCCGCGGTCTCAAAGTCTCGGATTTCGCCCACCAGAATAATGTTGGGGTCTTGCCGCAGGAAAGCGCGCAGCGCCGAAGCAAAGTTCAACCCGATCTGCTCTTTCATCTGCACCTGGTTGATTCCCGCCAACTGGAATTCCACCGGGTCTTCCGCGGTCATGATGTTGGTATCAATGGTGTTCAACCGTGCTACCGACGAGTACAGTGTGTTGGTCTTGCCCGACCCCGTCGGTCCGGTCACCAGCACCATCCCGTACGGCTTCAGGATTTGCCGCTCGAATTTCTTCAGCGACTCGGCCTCGAATCCCAGCTTGGTCATGTCCAGCCGCAGGTTTTCCTTGTCCAGCAACCGCAGCACGATTTTTTCGCCGAACAGCGTCGGCACCGTCGAAACGCGGAAATCCAGTTCCTTCTTCTTCCCGTCCTTTAAATACTTGATCATGATGCGGCCGTCTTGCGGCAGCCGCTTTTCGCTGATGTCCAGTTTGGACATGATCTTCATGCGGCTGGAGATGGCGTCCTTCAATTTCATCGGCGGCGCCATCACCGTCTGCAGCACACCGTCAATTCGGAACCGCACGCGCAATTCCTTTTCGTATGGCTCCACGTGAATGTCGCTCGCTCCGCGCTTCACCGCATCCGTCAGAATCAGGTTCACCAGTTTGATGATGGGCGCTTCTTCGGCCGCCTTTTCCAGGCTGGCCAGGTCCATCTCCGCTTCTTCGCCGGCCAGCTCGAGCGCGTCCGCGTCGCCGGTCAGGTCCTTCATCACCTTGTCGAGCTCTTCGACGCTCTCGACTTCGCCGTAGAACTTGTGAATCGCCTCGCTGATGGCCGATTCCGACGCCACCACCGGCTCCACGTTGAAGCCGGTCATGAACTTGATGTCGTCCATGGCGAAGACGTTCGTCGGGTCCGTCATCGCGATCGTCAACGTCGAACCAACGCGCGACAGCGGCACTATCTGGTAGCGCACCGCGGTTTCCTGCGGCACCAGTTTGATCACCGACGGATCCACTTCGTAAAACTTCAAATTGATGGAGGGCACCCCGTATTGCCGCGAAAGCACGGCAGTAATGTCTTCGTCGCTTACTAGTCCGAGCTTCACCAGACAGGTTCCCAGGCGCCCGCCGTTCTTTTTCTGGTATTCCAGCGCCTGTTTCAACTGATCCGCGGAGATCAGGCTGTCCTTGACGAGTATTTCGCCGAGTCGAGAAGACATGGTTATTCGTCAGCGGTACTAGAACCGCTGGGATTTTCAGCGTAGCACGCTCCCCTTCCTCCCATGCCAACGCCCTGCGCCTTTCGTAGTGAATCAGCTAACATCCGATACGCGCCCGCAAAACCTGTACGCCCGTACAGGCAAAATTTTGCCGCTGTACGACAGGACAGGTGACCCAATTTGTCACCGCGCGCCCGTGCAGACCCTCACTTACTTCATCGGAATTTCGGAAATTCACATCAGGCTTTCGGTGAAATCGCCAAGGTGATCATCCACCTCGGTGGGTCGCTGCTCTGGTGGTTGAATTATTGTGTCAAGAACAAGAAAAGCGTAGGATGCGCGAAACGAGGGGTCCAATTCGGAAATTCTGGTTGGGTATGAAAAGCAGGCAGACTCCTGAGGAGGATGAAGAAAATGATTAAATACGCGGCTCTCTCCGCAGCAGCTCTGATTTTCGCGATGGTCGTCGCCCGGAACCCGGTCCCCGCGACGGGAACCTGGCAGGTGGATGCCAGCCATTCCGATGCGCAGCTTACCACCGACGCAACCACCGACTTCGGAAAGTCGAAGATCACCTTCGCCGTGGGGCTCGCCAGAGTCAACGGGACCGTGAAACTGGATGAAAGCAACTCTGCGAGCTCAGCCTTTGATTTCCGGATGTACCCGGCGTCCTCGATGGCTCCTCCCATCGATGAGGAAGGAAAAGTCAGACTCGAGTGGTTCTCACGTCTTGCCAATAACACCCTGATTTGCTTCCACTCCAAGGGTGCCCAGAAGACCGCGGACGGCCGGCTGCAAACCACCGGCAACCTCATACTGACTCGCGTGGACCGCAACGTCGAGCTGACACCGAACGAAGCTTACGCCGGACCTGTGTATGGGCCGCCCATCATTCACCGGTTGATTCGCGAGGCTACATTTGTGTTCGACTCCCCCACGGCCGCAGGTGCAGCGTTCCAGACCTCGGGCAGCGCGAAAGTGAGTCGCGAAGATTTCCCTCAATTGTTGACGGCAGTGATCGGTACGTACTGGCCGCCCGTGGTTCAGGACAGAGACTGTAAAGTGCCTGCCGCGAGCGAAGCCTATAGCGGCGCGCAGTGCACCGGAACATTTCTAATGACTCCGGGACTTCCCGAACCGCCTCACGCTGCAAACGCAGAGGACCTCCCCGGCCCGGCCAATTTCAACTCTGTTGTCGGGAGTCATCTCACCATCCAAGTGCACATGCGCTTGAAGCCCAGTGGTTCCGGTGCCGCCGCGGACTGATTTTCAGTTCTGAATCCATGACGTCGCGGCTACGCGGCGCCCGGAGCCAATCCTTCGGCACCCATGGAACGGGGATCGGATTCGATCCCCGTTTATCTGCTGGTGACACGTTTTTCTACCATCTCTTGTTGGGCGATATCGCCGATACCATTGTCTAATTGTTTCGGCTCCGCGCTTTTGGTGTTATCGCCTCGTCGCATCCGACGTTGCCGGGCCACCCAAAGCGGTTTGGGGGATGTCAACAGAGCCAGATGGATTCAGGGAAATGCAGGTCGCTCACCTTGTCGCATCTCACGTTCCCATTATTGACGCATAGATACTCGGGATGATATGACTCGGGCAGCCTGTGCGGTAGTTGATTTGTAGTTGCCTTGAAGGTTACCGCAAAGGTATGCAGTTCTCGTGCGGCGTGTTTGCCGGGCTAGCAGCCGCCGAGGAGGAGGAGTTACGAATGGTCCTGTCCGAACGCTTACGCTCCCTGCGGGAAGAAAAGAATCTCAGTCAGGGCGACATCGAGAAAAGAACCGGACTCCTCCGGTTTTATCTTTCGCGCGTCGAGAATGGTCACACCACTCCGTCCATCCAGACTTTGGAAAAGCTGGCGCGCGCCTTGGAAATCCCGCTCTACCAGATCTTCTATGAGGGTAACCAGCCGCCCCCGCTGCCCCGCACTTTCAAGCGCAGGGCCGGGCCTGCTGGCGCGTGGGGCAGTTCCGGCAGGGAGGCCCGCACACTCGATCATTTCCGCCGCCTGCTAAAGCGTATAAAACCCAGTGACCGCGAAGTCTTGCTGTCTGCCGCTCAGGAAATGGCCGCCCGCGCACGTCGTCGAGCCAAATCCAAACCAGGTCGCAGAAAGTCGGCCTAGACTTGTCAGGCTGCGGAAAAACACAGGTTTTTAGGGGGTCGGAGCTTTAGCTCCGACATAACCGCCTTGCTTGCATCGGGCTTCAGAGTCTGTGTGATGAGTCGAGAATCTTTGTAGGTCGCGGTTTTAACCGCGACATAAATGCAGCAAAATCAACCCGGCTTCAGCCGCTGAAGTTCCTCTTTCGCAGTTCTCACACAGACTCTTCAGCGCCTGAGGAAAGGTTTTTGCATTTTTCCGTAACCTGCTGTGTCTCCCGCAGGCGGTCGGCGCGCCCTTTCAATTCCGCGATCCCCGCGACTGACACACCCGCTGGGTGTACCAGGCCTTCAAAAACCCGGTTGGCAGCGCGTTGCCAGTGACGACGAACCTGGTTCGCGTGTCCGCACCCATTGAGCACTGGAGTCCCAGCAGACTGCCAAGTTACCGGGCTTGTTCCTGGTGGGCCCGCGTGATTCCGTCAGACCTTATACCAGCCGGGTACAACAACTGCCTGAGTTATGCCCGGTGTGCTTTCGTACCGCTCGGCGCTTTGGCTGCCAAAATCTCAATCTTGTGCACTTTCGGAGCTTTCACGAACAACTCTTCCGCCTTGGCGAACAGCGCCTTTGCAATCTCACCCTTCAAATGCGCTTCTCGCCCAGCTTCATCCGCAAACGTGTCGAAAATTCCAAAATTCGCTCCCCCAAGCTTCACTGCGTACCACGTGAGCGTTCCCTCTTCCCTCTCCGCCAGCGCCTGCGCCGATTTCAAGAACTCCGCTACCGTCTCCTCCTTACCCGGCTTCGCTTCCACCTCTGCCCAAATTGCAAGTTTTGACATGTTTCCTACCTCCGAACCTTTGGATGCCCGCCCCGACGAATGGGTTCACCCTTGCTGCTCCCAGTCTGGGTCATTTCTCTCGACTCCAGCGGGCGGGTGGGCCAGCATTTGAATTTGCTTTTCGAAGAAGTTGAATTTTAGCGTGCCCCTGAACTTCTAACCAACTGCAAGTCAACCGCAGAAAACCACTTCGCTGCGATCAGCGCTTGCGCGGTGAGTTTAATAGCGGAAGTGAGGGGTCAGAAACGCCCGGCCACCCGGCTGCACAATTCGCTTCCTTACCGACACAAGAACCGACACATGGCATAAAATGCCTGCAAGTTTTTGATGGCTTCTCGTTCTACCCATGATGAGAGAACCGATTGGTCTGAAGCATCGTTCTGGTAAGGCGGCGGTTAAACTATTGCTACCACTTTGTATGATGGTCGGGACCGTTATGCACGCGCAGGACGAAACGAAAATATCGCAAGGGACAGTCAACATCGCGTTGGCTAACGCAAATGGAATCGTTCTCCTAACGGATAGTGTTCAATCGGTTGGAGGTCGGCCACGGCCGGAACCAGTCCAGAAGTTGTTTCGACTTGACGAGAACAGTGTTTGCTCGATTGCAGGGTTTGCCGGAGAAATCGGCTGGATCCCTCCGGAGCTGAACACTGATGTCGCCGGAATTGTATCTGGTTTCAAAGATGAGTTGTCTCAAAAACCAGTCCCCGAGCTGGAGACAAAGCTAAAGGCGCTAGCCTTCTTGGTCGGGTTCTACATTGACCTTGTGGCAAATCGACGTGAAGTCCTCGCCCCCACCAACCAGGCTGACTATCGGTTCGAGGTGATTGTTGCCGGCTACGACGCCGACGGAAAGCCCAAGATTGAAAAGCTCGTGCTGACTCCAGTGGTCTTGAAAGCGAACGATGGCCACAAATTCTGGATGCACACGACTTCGCCCCCGGAAGTCGTAGACGTCGTACATAAATTAGCCACTCCTGTCTTGGGTGGAATCGACGTCGTGTCACACGATGTGCTGAACAATCCACAGAAATATAGCGACAGCGCTATAGTGCGCAGATATATACGTGCTAAGAAGCAGGACAGCGGAGAGTCACTTACACTCGAAGAGATGTCCGCGCTAGCGAGCTTCATGGCTGCACGGACAGCAAAGGTCACTACAGCAGTGGGACCACCGGACCAAATTGCCTTTCTGACAAAAGGAAAAATTCTCAGAATTGACCAGCCCCATTTTCCTGACCCGCAGAGACCGATGAAATTCGCGGTGATGACTGACCTTAAGATTCAGGGCGCTTTGATGTTCGCCACAGCGCCTGACGTCCACATGATGTGGATACGAACTGAATTCGTTGGGATCCGAGGCTCATTTCTACAGCTTGATGGACAATTTTTCTACGGATGCGAAATCCGCGATTCTATCGTCCAGTACGGCGGGGGCCTAACAGGCTTCACTCCTGAGAATAAAAATTTGGTCGTAAATACCATGATGCTTCCCGGAGGGCCCCCTGTGGAGCCGGCAGTATCGCAGAGTGAAATGTTGCGGATATTGAACGCCTTTCATTGGGCCCATGAACCCCCGAGCGGGCCTCCGCTTCCTCCAACCGTAGGCCCGAAATGAGGGCGGGCGGGTGGGCCAGCCCTTGAATTTGACTTTTGTAGAAGTTGAATTTTAGGGTGGCGCACTCTTTGCGAGGTTGCCGTTGGCGCGCCTTTTGCGTCCGCCGAGGCGGACAAAGTGTGCGGTTGTTGACTCTGACTCGCCGGACTTCCTGGTTTCGGGTCTGCAATCCCGCAAAATGTAACCCGCGTACTATGGACTTTCGCGTTTCTCCGCGCCACTGTAGCTTGGGGGCATTCTCGGATGGAGATGTCGAGTTCAGTTGAGCGGGGGCCATCTCAACTTTTCCCAAAATGGAACCCCAGAAAGACGATCACCACGGAGGCCACATCCTCTCTTCCAACCACTCGTCACCGCCTGATTCTGCCCGGTACACACGCGCGAACCGGAATCGCCGTAACCTCCACAAAACAAACGACGGTCGTACTTTCTAGTAGGTACAAATGCCGACCCGGCGAGGGGTCGGCATCCCGAGGGAAAATCGTGACCGAGGGAACTCTCTTCTGCTTCCTACCCCCCAGGGGAGTAACATCCTGGTTACCCTTTCGCCCTGCGCTCTCGAATTCTAATCGCTACACCATGCGAATAGAAATCGCCGCAACCTACTCAAAACAAACGACGGCCGCATTTTCTACTCGATACAAAAAGCCACCCCCCGGGGGAGTACCCACTTGGTTACCCTTTCGCCCCACAGTCGATCCTTCCCTGGCCGCCCGTAGTGTGGAGGGCTGCCCGCCAGATTTGTGGAGGGCCCCGGCCGCCGAAGCGGGCCTGCCGGCGAAGGCGGCTAATCGCGACACGAACTTTACAGGAATCGCTGCAAGTCATTCAAAATGCGCACCATCACTTTTTCTTATCGCGACTCCAAACGGCTTGTCGCTCCTCCAGTTTCGCCGGTCGCTGACTGCAGGGGCACGGCATGCCGTGCCCCTACGGGGATATGGCGGAGAGCGGTCGGCTGTGGCTGAGCAGGCAAAGGATCCCCGTCAGGGCACGCTTCCAAGCGTGCCGTACGTGACGGCAACAAGCCGGCTTCAGCCGCTGAGGCCTCAGGGGTTAAAACCCCTTACGTCTCGGCGTGTTTCGGCACGGCTGAAGCCGTGCCCTGACGTTGGGCGGGAACCTAGAGGCTACTCGACACATCCCGAAAGTAGAATTCGACGCAACTCTCTGATAACACGTCACCTGACTTTTTCTACTCGCAACACACTCGCGCATTTTGTGTCCCGAACGAATCTGCGGGAGGCAAGTTTGCACTCGCCAGCCCCGCGCGGTGTGCCGAAACCAGCCGCCAAGCAACACGCGTGCTCCCGGCCCCGTCAGCTTCCGTTGACGCACCGCTCCGCATCCGTTACGATGGTTTGTCTGTGGGCGGTTAGCTCAGCGGTTAGAGCATCCCGCTTACACCGGGAAGGTCCGCGGTTCAAATCCGTGACCGCCCACCACTCATCGGCACCTGGCATCACCGCGGGGGACGTAGTTCAGTTGGTTAGAACGCTGCCCTGTCACGGCAGAGGTCGCGGGTTCGAGTCCCGTCGTCCCCGCCATTCACTCGAAAAATTGCATCGCCCAGACGACGCCCGCAGCGCCGCATCGCTGCGCGTCCATCCCTGCCTGTCCGCTGTTTCCATTTTCAATTTTCCCTTTTCCCTTTTCTGCTTTTCACTGCGTTTTCTGCGCCTCGGTCGCAGATCCCGAGCGCAGTCGAGGGGCGGTGAATATTCTTTGCAGGTTTCCGCCCTGAATTCCGTTGTACACTCGGCCATCCAATCGCATCTGAGGTGGTCAATGCGCTCCTTGCCCCTAGTTTTGCTTGTTGCCGTCGCCGCTTCCGGCTGCGGCCTGCATTTTCAACATGCAGACTCCTGCCTCTTGACGCCCGCTCAGAAAGATGCCACCGAAGCCGCCGTCCGCCGCTTCGTCGCCTCCGTTGCCACCGACATCAACCGCGACGGCCCGGCTGCCTGGCACAAGGAATTCGCCGACAGCCCAGCCTTCTTTATGGCCTCCGAAGGCCTGCTCGTGCTTCCCAACAGCCAGGCGGCTTCGCAGGCGATCGACAACCTCGCCCGCACCGTCAAACATATTGAGCTGCGCTGGGGCGATGACTTGCGCATTGATGCGCTCACTCCCAATCTGGCTGTGGTCGGAATGACCTACCATGAAACCCGTGACGATACCGAAGGCCACCACGTGGACGAAACCGGCTTCTTCACCGGCCTGGCCGAAAGCCGCGACGGTCGGTGGCAATTCCGCGATGCTCACTGGTCCGTCGTCGCTCCCCCGGTAAAGGTGCCCTGATCATGGTCGCCGGCGCGCAGGTCCATTTCGCTGCTCGGCGTTCTCTGCGCCTCTGCGGTGGGGGGAGATTGGCATGGCAACCCCGGAGCCCCCACTCTCGAATTGGCAGGCGGTCCGCGACTGTTCCACTCCGTCCTGTCGCTAAGCCCATGCGAGAAAAAGGGATACGACACTGCCAGAGTTGTGCAAACTGTTTCATCTCAGTTTTGAGACGCGGACCAAAATCGATATTTCGCGCTGAAAATAAGGGACTTACAGGCGATATAACGTTTTTACATTTGGTGGCTCAAATGCTGTATAGTCCACGAGTTCTAATGCGCGGAGGTGCGCTGGTGAGACTTTTGAAATTGCTCGCTGTGGCTGTTCTGGTGTTTGGGACTGTTGGCATGGTCCGCGCTGATGATACGCGCGTAAATATGAATGGCGGCCCGGGCGGCAGCCCTCCGTGCGGCTCAAACACGGCTAATGCCGACAACGCCGGACTTCTCAATACCGATTGCTTGGTCACCACTGCGAATGTCACTACCTTCCAATTCGAAGTTCTTGATGCAAGTACCATCGGCGGCGGCCTTACCTGTGCTTCCCAGCTGACTGCTACTGACGGCTGGTCCGGCACCCTCGCGGCCCACAATATTGGTGGCGTTGATATCTGCACGCTCACGGCCCCCTCCAGCGTCAGCTTGTCGACCTATATACACTTGCTGTTCACGGGCGATCCTTACGTTGGCGGACCGACGTTAGCCCATTTTCACAATGATGGCGATTGTGACCTCGACGATTTTGTGCTGGGCATTCCCGTCGGATGCGACATCAAGATCAACAACACCGCGGGCGGCAATTCCCCATTCGTCCCCGGCGCTCCGGTCGGTCTTGGTGTCAACGGCAACTCGCTGCCCAATCTTCCTGAGCCGGGCACGCTGATCATGTTGCTCGCAGGAGTTTCCTCTCTGCCCTTGCTTCGTCGCAAGGCAGCGCGATAGCATTCTAATTTAGGATTTTCGGATGGGGCGGGATTCTTCCCGCCCCATTTTTTTTGCGCGTCGTTTTGTTTGCCCCGCGATTTCTTTTTTCGACTCATTGCTCGTCCGCCACAAGCGCGCAGATTCATCCTTGCTCGCCGCACGAATCCAAACGCGGGGACCGCGCCTCATTCGATTCTCTGGATGATTGAAACTGCGGTGAGATTTAAATCCGATCGGTCCGTTACTTTGCGGCCTGTCCGTACTGCTTCACCATCGCCTGAAATTCTGGTGTGCTCTGCAAATTCGCAAGCTCGGGGTCACTTTGCGCATCCTTCAGCGGATATCCTTTGGCGAGCGCTTCCTTCAACGTGTGCAGCGCGTCCGCTTGCTTGCCTGCCAGATTTTCAACCGTGGCCTGCACGTAGATCAGCCCGACGTCCTTCTTGTCAATGGTGCGAGCTCGCTGGATGTATTCAAGTCCGTGTTTCGAATCGCCCTTCTTCGCGTAATACAGCGCCAAGTCTTCCATCGCTCCGGTATTCTGCGCGTTCACTTGCAGATCCTGAAACGCCAGCGCGATGGCCTTGTCGTACGTGGCCATCGCCTTATCCCTCTGGCCGGAGGCGCGGTAAGCATCCGCCAGATTTCCCATGGCCAATTCCTGATTCGGCCCCAGCTCGGTGGCCTTCTCAAACGCGGGAATGGCTTCGTTATACCGCTTCAGCATGAAGCAGGCGTTACCCAGATTCGAGTAGGCGCTCCAAGTGGGCTCCAGCACGATGGATTTCTGATACGCGGGCAGCGCCTCTTCCACTCTCCCAAGCCGTTGCAGTGCATTGCCCAGATTATCCCACCCGCGCACGTTTTCCGGGTCCAGTTCTGTCACGCGCTTGAATTCGGCCAGCGCCTCTTCCGTCTTTCCGATAGAAAAGTACGCATTCCCCAAAACGATGTGGTGCCCCCAATAATAGGGGTTCACCTCAATCGCTTTGTTGTATGCCGCGATGGCTTCCTCTTTCTGGCCGCCCTCCATGTAGGCGTTGCCCAAGCGCACGTATCCCTCATCCGAATTCGGCGCCAGGGCCAGCCCGCGCTTCAATTCTGCGATTGCCTCCGGGGTTTTCCCCGTCCGCAGGTAAACGCTGCCCAGCGAGAAGTGCACTTCCGGGAGGCTGTCTTTCAATTGTTCGGCATGCTGCGCCGCGCTCAGCGCCTTCTGCGCAAAGAAGGCGTCCTTCTTTTCCCGGTACATTGTCAGGCTCGCGTCGGCGAGCCCACTGTACGCCAGTGCGAATCCGGGGTCCTTCTTGATGCCCTGTTCGAAGTAATCCATCGAAGTTTGCGCGCTCTTCACCACGTCCGGTCCGCGCAGTGCCTGGCGCCCGCGAAGGTACAGGTCGTAGGCATCCACGTTGTCCGTCGGCCGCTCTGCGGCTCGCGCCATTTCCTCGCTGCTTGCTTTCACGTTCAGCGCTGTGACCAGTTGCGACGAAATCTGATCTTCGATTGTCAGCAAATCCTTGGCGCTCCCCATGAATTGCTTCGTCCACAGCTTCTTCCCCTCCAAGGGATCCATCAGGTTGACTATGACTCCCAACTTCTCCGCGTCTCCCTGAATTACGCCTTGCACAACCATGTTCACACCGAGGGTTCGCGCGATTTTTCCCAGTGGTTCCTTCTCCGAGACTTTTGCCACCGCGGTCTCCGAAGCCAACTTCACCTCTTTCAATTGAAACAGCTTTGCCGAAAGCGCCTCGTTCAGACCTTCCGCGATGTAGCTCAGCGCCTGTTCGTCTCCCAGCACACGGAACGGCATGATGGCCACAAATTTCCCTTGCGATACCGGGGGGATGCCCGAAATTCCTGCCCCGTTCTTCAAGCCCAGAATCAAATGTCGCACCGGCGAAATTGCAAATGCCAGGGCCACCACCACTACTACACCCGCCACCACCCAGGTCCAGCGACGCGACGCAAATTCTGGAATTTCAATCTGCACCGTCCGGCCGGTGCTGCTGCCCGAACGCGAGCCCTGCAAGTCCGCCAATATTTCGTAGGCGCTCTGATAACGATCTGCCGAATCCTTTTCCAGGCAGCGCATGATGATCCGAACCAGCCAGTTCGGCAGCGCTGGATTCACCAGCTTCGGGCTCTTGGGTTTTTCTTGAATGCGTTGGTACATTACCTTCAACGTCGTCTCGCCGGTAAACGGAACGTCGCCGGTCACCATCTCGTAGAGGATCAGCCCGTAGGCGTACAGGTCACTGCGCTGGTCGGCTGGCTTGCCTTCTACTTGTTCCGGCGACATATATCGGGGCGTGCCCAGGAATGCGCCGGTGCGAGTCATGCCGATAGCGCCTTCTTCAAACGATTTCGCCAGTCCGAAATCGGAAATGAAAATCTGATCGTCCTTGTTCACCAGAATGTTTTGCGGTTTCAAATCTCTGTGCACCACGCCTTCCGCGTGAGCCGCCGCCAGCGCTTCCGCGAATTGCGTCGCGAATTTCAGGACACGCTCGAGCGGCATCTTTGGATTGTCGCGAAGGATTCCGTACAGATCCTGGCCCTCGACATAGGCCATAGTGATGAATTTCGTGTCGCCGACTTCACCCATGTCGTGGATCCGCAGGATATTTCTGTGAGAGATTTTGCTGGCGAGAACCAATTCCTGCTTGAACCGCTTGAGCGCGTCCACTTCGCCCATCACGCCGTGACGCACCACTTTCAGGGCTACAACGCGATCCAGATCTTTGTCATAGGCTTTGTAAACCCGCCCCATCCCCCCTTGGCCGAGCAACGATTCAATGCGGTACCGTGGGCCGAAATCGCTGCCGGGAGGCAGCGCACTCGTGTCCATCATCTGAATCGTTTCGGATTCGCCTACGGGCATGGGAGTACCGCAGCGTGAACACGATTCCGCTGTGTCAGGGTTCACCGTACTACAATGCGGGCAATTCATTGAGGGAGCCGCCAGTGCGGCGCTTGACGACCATCCACCAATTCGGATTATCCGGCAACGATCGTTCCTCTGCAACCATTAAGCGTTGGAAACAATCGGTTTCTGCACGTCCCCTCAAAGAGTAAACTTTATCTTCTCGGTTTACTCTTGGAGAATTATTTTGCTGCCCCAGGCCCATCACTGGATCATCTTTGCCCTCGTAGTCCTCATCGCCCTTGTGGTCGACCTCGTCGTTTTCCATCGCAAGGCTCAGAAAATTTCGCTTTCCGGCGCATTGCTGGAAAGCGCCGGCTGGATTGGCCTGGCTCTGTGCTTCAACCTGTGGGTCTATCACGTCCTTGGTCCGCGGGCTGGCTTAGAATTTCTCACCGGCTACCTTGTTGAGAAATCCCTCAGCGTGGACAATATTTTCGTATTCATCCTGATTTTCCAAGCCTTCCATGTGCCGGAGCGATCCCATCATAAAGTTCTGTACTACGGCGTCGTGGGCGCTCTCGTCCTGCGCGCCATCTTCGTTTTCGCTGGGGTCGAATTGCTGCAATTGGCTCATGCTCTGGAGTACGTATTTGGTGGCTTTCTGCTTTTCACTGGCATTCGCGTGATTCTCCCCGGTGGGCGTGTCATCCATCCGGAGCAAAACTGGCTTGTTCGCATCTCCGGGCGATTCATTCCCGTGCTCACGGACTATGATGGCGAAACATTCCTGGTCCAACGCGGCCACCGATGGCATGCCACGCCGCTCTTTCTGGCTCTGGTTGCCGTGGAGGCCATGGACATCATCTTCGCCGTGGATTCGGTCCCAGCCGTGTTGGCCATCACCCGGGACTCGTTCATCGTCTATTCCTCGAACGCCTTCGCCATTCTGGGACTTCGCGCCCTCTACTTCGCGCTTGCTGACGTCCTCCCACGCTTCCGCTTTTTGCATCAAGGTCTGGCTCTCATTATTATTTTCGTGGGAGGAAAGATGATTACAGGCGGTTGGAAGCCAATCTCTACGGAGGTTTCCCTGGGGATCATTGCTTTGATGCTTCTCGTCACTGTCCTTGCTTCACTGGCCTTCCCACAACACAAAAAGTCCAGCGTCTGAAAAATCGTCGCCCCCAATCACCCCAAGTTTAGTACCAGCATCTTGGGCTCAGTCATCTCTTCGATCGCGTAGCGCAATCCCTCGCGTCCCATTCCCGATTCCTTTACGCCGCCATATGGCATATGGTCGATGCGGAACGAGGAAATATCGCCCGCAATTACTCCGCCCACTTCCAACTGCTCAAACGCCTTGAACAAAAGTGTGGCGTCGCGCGTGAACAGTCCCGTCTGCAATCCGTACGGTGAATCATTGACCCTTCGAATGGCGTCTGCGAAATTGTCGTACGGCTCCACGACCACCAGTGGAGCGAACACTTCCTCGCAAATCACTTTCATCTCCGGCCGTGTGTTTGTCAGCACCGTGGGCTCCAGGTACGACCCGCTCCTCTTTCCACCGGTCTCGACCTGGGCGCCGGCCGCTATGGCCTCTTCGATCCAATTCTCTGCTCGCTTCGCGGCATCCACGCTGATCAGCGGACCCACGTCCGTCGCCTCTTCCAGCGGGTCGCCCACTTTCAATTTCTTAACGCCGGCCACGAGTGCAGATAGAAATCTCTCCTGCACGCTACGCTGCACGTAAATCCGTTGCACCGATATGCAGCTCTGTCCCGCGTACGAAAATCCGCCCGCCACACAGCGCCGCGCTGCATCCTCTACGTCCCAATCCGAATGGACAATTACGCCCGCATTACCTCCCAGTTCCAGCAGGACCTTTTTCTTCCCGGCTTTTCGCTTCAAGGCCCACCCGACCGCTCCGCTCCCGGTAAACGTCAGCAGCTTCAGCCGGTCATCGCCCACCAGCCGCTCTGCTTCGGGAATCGCCATGGGCAGCACATTCAATCCGCCCACCGGCCAGCCCGCAGCCTCCACGACCTCGGCCAGCAACAACGACGACAAAGGCGTCTGAGGCGCGGGCTTCAGCACCATTGTGCACCCCGCGGCAATCGCCGGCGCCAATTTGTGCGCCACCAGGTTCAGCGGAAAATTAAAGGGCGTTATAGCGAAAATTGGTCCCAGCGGAAACCGCCGCACGATCGCTGCCCGGCCTGCTGCCGCCGGCTGCCAATCCAGTGGGAGCCACTCGCTGCCGATCCGCGTCGCCTCTTCCGCAGCCACCGCAAATGTGAATATTGCGCGGTCCACCTCGGTGCGCGTTGCCTTGATCGGTTTCCCCGCTTCGAGCGCTAAGATCCGCGAAAACGCTTCGTGCCCCTGGCGGAGCCCCTCCGAAATTCCTCGCAGGATGCGCTGCCGATCGTACGCGGGCATCTTCCTCGTCGTTTCAAACGTTCGCACCGCCGCTTGAACCGCCGCTTCCGCATCGCCCGCCGAGGCCAGGTGCCCCGAGCCCACCAGCGTCCCGTCCGCGGGCGACCGAACTTCAAACGCCTCACCCTCGCTCACCCACTTCCCATCGAGTAAGAATCCCCACGTTTTTGCCGGCGTCTTCGTCGCCGTGGCCATGTTCACAAATCCCGTCCCCCGACTCGTTAGGCTCGTCCTGGCGCCGCTTCTACGCGCGAATCTGCGACGCTGGTCAGTCCCGCCTCAAACACATTTAACCCTTCCTCGAATTGTTCGTCCGTCACCGCTAGAGGCACGAGCACTCGCAGAACATTTCCATAACTCCCTGATGAGATCAGGATCAAGCCGTGCTCGTGGCAGTACCGCAGCACCTGCTCAGTTTCATCCTTCGCCGGTTCCCTGCGATCCTGTGACCGCACCATCTCGATGGCCCGCATTGCTCCGAGCCCGCGCACATCTCCGATAAGCGGGAAATGCGTCTTCCACTCTCTCGCGCGCGCATCAAACCGTTGCCCTAGAACTTCCGCCCGTGCCGTTAGGTTTTCGCGCTCCAGCGTTTCAATCGCCGCCAGTCCCGCGGCGCACGATACCGGATTCCCTCCAAAAGTCCCGCCCAATCCCCCGATGTCCGGCGCGTCCATAATTTCCGCGCGCCCTCTCACTGCCGCCAGCGGTAATCCGCCGGCAATAGATTTCGCCGATACCAGAATGTCCGGCACCAGCCCGTACCGCTCGCACGCAAACATCGCCCCGGTCCGCCCAAACCCCGTCTGCACTTCATCCGCAATCAACAGAATCTGATGCCTCCGGCAAATCTCCTGCAGCACGGTGAAGAACTCTGGCGGCGGCGCCACGAATCCACCCTCGCCCAGCACCGGCTCGACCACTACCGCCGCCACCGACTCCGCGGCCACGACGCGCTTGAATGTGTCCTCCAGATGGTGAGCGCAAAATACATTGCACTCCGGATACTTCATCGAATAAGAGCAGCGGTAGCAGTATGCGTATGGCACACGGTAAATGTCCGTCGCGAAGGGCTCAAATCCCGCCTTGTACGGGTGCGTCTTGCTGGTCAGCGACATTGTCAGCATCGTCCGCCCGTGGAACGCGTCCTCAAAACAAATTAGCGCCGGCCGATGCGTATAGCATCGCGCGATCTTCACTGAATTTTCGATGGCTTCTGCTCCGCTGTTTACCAGAATCGATTTTTTTGAGAATTTTCCCGGCGTCAGCGAGTTCAGTTTCTCCGCCAGCTCCACGTATTTTGCATACGGCGTCACGCTGAAACACGTGTGCAGGAATGCATCAATCTGCTCGCGAATCGCGGCCATCACCCGAGGTGCGCGGTGTCCCACGTTCTGGCACCCGATGCCTCCGGCAAAATCAATGTAGCGGTTGCCGTCCACATCCTCCAGCAGGGCGCCTTCGGCTCGCTCCACGAATATCGGCGTTGCGTGATATACGCCCCGCGCCACCGCGGCATTCCGCCGCCGCATCAGTTCCTGCGATTTCGGCCCCGGGATCGTAGTACGTACTTGAATTGAGCCCATGTCAGTACCATCCGATCGGCTGTTCGTTGAGGTTGATGTGAACCTGCTTGGTTTCGAGATATTCTTCAATCCCCCACGGCCCCAATTCTCGGCCGAATCCCGACTGCTTGTATCCGCCCCACGGCGCCTCCACGTATGTTGGCTGCATGTGATTAACCCACACGATTCCCGCGCGCAGCGCCTTCACTACACGAAACGCCTTGAAAATATCCCGTGACCATACCGCCGCTGCCAGTCCGTAGGGCGTGTCGTTCGCGATCTTGATTGCTTCTGCCTCATCCGCGAACGGAATCACCGCAGCCACCGGCCCGAATATTTCCTCTTGTGCGATCCGCGCAGAATTGGCCACGTCGTAAAATATCGTTGGCTCCACGTAGTATCCGCGCGGCATCGCCGCCGACTTCCCGCCGCCCGCCGCCAGCTTCGCTTCCTTCTTACCAATCTCCTGGAACGCACGCACGCGCTCAAACTGCTCCTTGCTCACCAGCGGCCCCATCTTTGTCTCGCGTTCGAGCGGCGGACCCAGGCGAATCGTCTTGGCCTTCGCCGACATGGCCTCCACGAATTTCGGATAAATCTTTTTGTCCACCAGGATGCGGCTCCCCGCCGAACACACCTCTCCTTGATTGATGAACACTCCGAAAAGTGCGCCGTCGATTGCTGCCTCAAAATTCGCGTCGGCAAAGAAAATATTCGGCGACTTGCCACCCAGCTCCAGCGTTACCCGCTTGATGGTGTCCGCCGCCATCTTCACAATGGCCTTCCCCACCGCCGCACTCCCTGTGAATGCCACCTTATTTACGTCCGCATGCCTCACCAGCGGCGCGCCCGTTGTTTCGCCAAATCCCGTGACAATATTAACTACCCCCGCCGGCACGCCTGCGCCCGCCAGGTACTCCGCAAATTCGAGCGCCGTTAGCGGCGTCTGCTCCGCAGGCTTTAACACGCAGGTGCATCCCGCAGCCAGCGCCGGCGCTAATTTCCAGGCCGCCATCAGCAGCGGGTAATTCCAAGGAATGATTTGCGCAGCCACACCGATGGGCTCTCGCAACGACAGGCTGAGCGCATTGTCCGGCACCGGATTCACGTGCCCCATCACTTTCGTCGCCAGGCCGCCGTAGTACTCGAAGCAAGTGGCCACGTCGGCGATGTCATACTCCGCCTCGACGATCGGCTTGCCGCTGTTCCTTGCCTCCAGTTCCGCCAGACGCGCCGATTCCTTCCTCACACGCTCTGCCAAACGAAACAAGATTCGCCCGCGCTCCTGTGCTGTCGTTTGCGGCCACCCTCCCGTCTCAAATGCCGCTTTCGCCGCTGCTACGGCGCGATTGACATCCTTCTCGTCAGCTTCGGGGACTTCGGCAATCATTTCCTCTGTCGAAGGATCCACCACTGGAAAATAGGCACCCCGATGGCTCTCGACGAACTCGCCGTTGACATACATCCGATATCTGCGTACTGCAGCTTTGGCCTCACGGGCCATGACCATCCTCCCAATCAAATCCACTCAGACTCGGCTGACTGCCTGTTCCGGCGCATTCCGCCGTCCATACACGTAGAAAAAAAACGCCGCAAGACCGATGAAGAAGGCCGTGCCTCCGATCATCCACACTTCATACAGCCGCAACGACGTAATCTGTCGCGCCGGAAAGAACGCCAGCGCAATCCCCAGAATCGTCGTAACCAGTCCGCTTGCCCCCGCCCACATCAGCACCGGCTTGCTGTAATGGCCCTTCCCGGACGCAGGATTCATCGCCAATTTCAGCAACGCGGCAAACATATAAAGAAACGGCACCAGTTGCAGCACCACTGCCATCGACAATAACGTTTGAAAGGTCTCCTGCACTCCGGAGCCAATCGAATTCAGGATTACCAAGGCCATGGAAATACACGCATGCACGATCAGCGCCGGGTACGGCGTCAAATATTTTGGATGCACCTTGCCGAGCCATGCCGGCAAATACGAATCGAGCCCGGCTACAAACGGAATCCGCGCTGATCCGGCCAGCCACGCCGAGCCGATCCCCGCAATCGAAAGGCTCAGCATCAGCGCGAACGGCGGCACAATCCATGAGATCCCTACGCGCTCCGCCATGTGGCTCACCGCTTGCACAATTCCTTGCAGCACGCTGATGTCGTTCTTGCTTACCGCCACCAGCAGCGTCAACGTGGTCGCAATGTAAAGCACACCCGAGGCGATGCCGCCCAGCGCTACGGCTCCGGGCAATGTCCGCGCGGGATCCTGAATCTCGTCGCCCATCACCGACGCAAGTTCCAATCCCACCAATCCAAAACAAATCACACCGAATGCGTTCAGCACGAATCGGGGATTCGCCGGTATCTCGAAATCCGCGGCCGTCACAGTGCTCCCAAACCGTAGCCACACCACCAGTCCCAGTCCAATCAACGTTAGCCCAGCCACCATCGTGCCGATGCCACCCAGATTGTTGATCCACTTCCCTACACCCAAACCCACGGTGTTTAAGATCACCAGCCCTGCCAACAGAAAAAATGTTACCGCCAGCGTGAATCCCCGGCCTTCCGCCAGATACTGGTACTTCGGCCCCAGCACGAACACCGACACGCCGACGAAATACAGCATCACCGTCGGTACGTACATCATGTTGTTTGTCCAGTAACACCATCCGGACAGAAAGCCGTGGAAATCGCCGAACATTTCCTTGGCCCATAGATATACGCCACCTTCGCCGGGGAACCGGTGCGCCAGCTCAATCACCGCAATTCCCTGCGGCCAGAAAAACAGCAGCAGAGAAACCAGCCACAGCCAAACGGTCACTCCGCCGTTTGCGGCGATGCTCGGCACAACGTTCAGGTTGAACACCGCCACCACGAACAACGCGACGAGGTCCCATCTGCCGAGCACCCTCTTGAGGTGCACGGTCTCTTTTTGTTTCCTCCCCGCTTCCGGCAGATGGGCCCCCTCTCTGCTTTTTAGTGTCCGACGCTCGTCGCTGCGTGCGGCTGCTCCTGCGCAACCACCAGAGCTGGCGCGAGTTCCGCAAACGCTGCGAGGTGCCGGTCAATATCCGCGTCAGTGTGTGCCACGGAAATCGTGGCCTGCTCGTCCCACCAGTAGGGTTGCGCGAGCACGCCGCGATTCACCATTCCGAACCAGTAGTGCCGCCACAACTCGCTGTCCACCATCAACCAGTCGCGGTAGTTCCGGATCGGCTTCGGCGCAAACATCAGCGCCGCATTGGCTCCCGCACCCACGATGTACGCATTCAACCCCGTCTTATCAATCTGCTTCTTGTAACCGTCCACCAACTTTTTGCTCAGCCGGCTGACGTGCTCATACACCGGACGCGTCAACACTTCGCGGAACACAGCCAGACCCGCGGCCATCGCCACCGGGTTCGTGTTGTACGTTCCCCCGTGAAATACACGATGGTCGGAAATCAGCCCCATCACTTCCCTCGTCGAGGCAAACGCCGCCAGCGAAAATCCCCCGCCGATGGATTTCGCCAGGCACACGATGTCCGGCTTGATCGAGAAATATTCACACGCGCCGCCGTAAGCAAGTTTCGCTCCGGTCTTCACTTCGTCGAAAATCAGAAGGGCTCCATGTTTCCGGGTGATCTCTTGCAACGCCTGGTGATATCCGGGCTCGGGAATCAGGATCCCCACATTCATCATGATGGGTTCCACGATCACCGCCGCGATCTCCCCGGGGTATTTCGCGAACAGCCGTTCGACGCCCCCCGGATCGTTGAATTGCGCGACCAGCGTGTTCTGCACCGCTGCCTTCGGCACTCCCTCTCCGCCGGGAATCTGATTGGGCATCGCCGGGTCGCCCACGTCACTGGCCTTCGGTTTCACCGACACCAACGCCGCGTCATGCAGCCCGTGATAACCGCCCTCCATCTTGATGATGCGGTCGCGACCCGTAGCCGCGCGCGCCAGACGCACCGCATGCATGGTGCATTCTGTCCCGCTATTGCTGAACCGCACCATCTCCACCGGGAACCGCTTGCAGATTTCTTCGGCCAGCTCCCATTCCAGGTCGTGCGGCATCCCGAACATCGTCCCCGTTCCCAGTTTCTCTTGCACCGCCTTGATCACCGCTGGGTGGCGGTGCCCCGCCATCAGCGCCCCAAAGCATAGGTTGAAATCGATGTATTCATTTCCGTCGATGTCGTGGATGCGCCCACCCTCCCCATCGCGTACAAAAATCGGGTAAGGATCGTAGGCTCGATAATTGCTGGCCACTCCCAGCGGTAAGCGGCTGCTGGCCCTCTTGTGCGCATCTCGCGATCGAGGTGTGCGCTTCTCGTAGGCCTCAATTTCCTTCCTCAGTCCGTCGTGCATCACTTCCTCCGTCAAGCCTTTCGCTTTGGCCGATACACGGCCCTTAGATTTGCTTCTTCTCCTGCTCTTTCTGGCGTCGCCGATGAATCACCTGGCGCGCAATTTGCGCGGTCTCCCCGCGCTCCCCTACGAGTTCTCAGCGTCTCATCGTTGAATCTAGCTTCTATTTTCCCATTTCCAAACTAGAGCCTTACGTTCCATCGCCGGAACTTGAATCCCCGCATCTTCAATTCCGTGAAGAAAGATTGCGGCGGTACTACGTTTTCGGGCGCTTGTACTCCCACTCCCGCAATCTCTCCCCGGCATCTCATGATGGCGGCGATCGCGGCCGGGAAACCTGTATCCCGCGCCACCGCTGAGAATTGTGGCCGTACGGAATGCTCCGCCCACATCTCGATGGCCTCCGCCTTGCGGCGCCCATGGTGCCGACCTGCCACCACCACTCGAATTGCCTCCACATCCAGCGGTGTTTTCTTCGTCCCATTTTTCCGCATCAATGCCAGGAGCACTTCCCGCGGCGCTACCCGTGTGCCATTCACACCGATTGGCACGCGGCTCGTGAATCCCGTCAGCGCAAGGTGGCGCACCAGGTTCACCAGCTGTGGCTCGTAATTGATCTTGAAAAACACCTCGCGCACACCCTTTTTCCGGAAACTCTGCGGCAATGTCCCGAGTTCCGAGTGAATCGAATGCCGCAGCACGATTTTTCCGATGGGCGCCGGAAATTCTCCCGGCTCGGGATCTGAAAGCAGCGGCTTCTCCACGAATCGCCCCTTCTCGAATGCCACCGGCGGCGTTGTCAGCTCATCCAGAATGGTGGCGATGGAAAACGTGAATGCCACCGGGCTTTCATACTTCTGCTGGTCGGCTCCGGCGTTGTACACGTGAATGGAGTCTACCCGGTCCATCTCATCGGCCAAGGCCCGGGCCATCACGTTTGTCACCCCCGGCGCTCCTCCCATCCCCGCGATGGCGATGCGTCCGATGCGCCGGAATTCACGGTTGAGCGCAAACTGCTTGCGCGTCATGTGGTACAAGCCGCCCAGGTCCATGTAGTCCACGCGCGCCTCCAGCGCCGCGCGCATTACTTCCAGGTTCCAGTTGAACTGCGTGCAGTTCACTACTACGTCTGAACCGCGCAGCAGTCGCGCCAGGTGCCCGGTCTCGCGAACGTCCACAAACGCGCTGTGCGCTTTTCCGTTTCCGTATTGGGCGGCCACTTCTCCTGCGCGCTTGCGGTCAAAATCCGCAACCACAATCTGGCGAACTTCCCGCGCCCGCCCCAGGTCGTGGACTACCGCCCGGCCCATCATTCCCGCGCCCGGCACGAATATTTTCATATCGCTCCGGCCATCACTTCACACAGAGACACAAAAGCGAGGGACCTGGTTTAAATCGGCCCCTCGCTCCATTGGATTGCCCCAGGTCCCTCAGAACAGAATTTTGAACCCGAACTGAATCAAGCGCGGGTCTCGCGCGGTTGTCACCGTGCCAAAGGTGGCCGTATGGGAAAAGTTCCCGTCGGGAGTGAGGAACTGCGTATGGTTAAAGAGATTATAGAATTCCGCCCGGAATTCCGTGTTGAACCTCTCGCTGATGGGCGTTTTCTTCACGAAGGAGATGTCCGTCTGGCTGATGCTTGGCCCGCAGCAGAGCGAGCGGGATGCGTTTCCGAACGTTCCGGCAGCCGAATCCTGGAAGACATTGGGATCGAAGAACATGAATTTGTTCCCCGGGCTGGGTTTGGAGAAATGGACCGGGCCCGTGATGTTCGGCTGGCCGACCGGCTCAAAATCACCATCGCTGGTGGTAAGCTCGGTATCGTTGCCCGATAGGATTCGGATTGGGAATCCCGTCTGATAGGTAAGGATTCCGGAAACCTGCCATCCATTCACCACCTTGCCCGCAAATCCCTCGTGCTTCGGAATCGGCAACTCCCAGACCGGGCTGAACACAAACCGGTGGCGCGCATCGAATAGCGACAGTGCGCGGCTCCTCCCGGGATCGAAGGGGTTCACGATGTTCTCGAAGCTGGATGCGTTGTCAATCGATTTGCTGAAGGTGTACGAGGCGGTAAACTGCAAGCCACGCGAGAAATGCTTTTCCAGCAGGGCTTGAAACGAATTATAGTTCGAATTTCCGGTCGTATCCTGCACGTAAATGCTGCTCAAGACTGGAACGAAATCCGGCGGACACCCATTGCCGACCCCCGTCGCGGCGTTCAGGGTAAGGGGCTGGCAAAATGGCGAGGAGAACGGACGAGTCCCTACTATCGAGATGGGGGGATCCGCAGCCGTACCAGTTCCTATCACCAAACACGAAGGAGGGGCGTTCTTGAACGGGCACGGCACATTCGGGCCGGGCGGCGCGCCGTTCGGAGTCGCTCCATTGGTGTATGGAAGGTGGAAGACAAAACCGGCGGGAAGTTGGCCCGGCGCAATCGCTGTGTACCCGAAATCCGCTCCGAACGGGCCGCACCCTGTGAATGTCCCCTCTATGGCAATCAAATCGAGGCAAGTCTGAGGGTTGCCGGGGTTGATATCGCGCGAGAGAAGCAGGCGGTGCCCTTGGGTTCCCACAAAACCAATCTGTAAGATCAGGTCTTTGGCCAGTTCGCGCTGGATCGTCAAGTTATATTGCTCGGAATATTGGGACCGCAAATGCGGCTGGAATTCGCCGAACGAAACCAGCGGCCGGAATTGAGACCAATCGACGGCCGAACCCCGCGCGGGATTCAATCTACCCCCAAACGGATTGGGAGCGGTGATTGATCCATCTAAGTTAAACCCTCCTGTTGAAAACTCATACGGCGTATTGAGAAGGGTGCTGAAGAGAGTGTTACTGCCGCCGAAGGGAGGCTCAGCACTGAATTGCTCCATCACCAGTTGCTCGATGGGGTTATAGAACATCCCCCATCCCATCCGCACGCTCGACTTGCCCGGTCCACCGAAGAGCTTTCCGAGGAAACCATCCGACCAACCGGGGCTCCAGGCCAGACCAAGCCGTGGAGCGAAGGATTTGTAATACGTCTGGGTCAAACCATTCGGGACAGTCTTGCCGTTCGCCTGCTTGTCTCCAGGGAACACGATCCCCAATGGGAACAATGCATTTGCCCCGCCCCCAGGGTTGCAATTCGTGTCACCCAATGCCCCGGTTAGCAAAGCAAAGTCGTTGGTATTAATACCATTGCCCGCGGCAGCTCCGGGTGAGTCTGCGCTAAGCTGACAATTAAAATTGGTATCTATTGCGCCGGGCCGAAACGTCGGAAGTCTATGGCCTTTGTCCCCGTAGGGCGTGTTCAATTCCCAGCGCAGGCCGAAATTGAGAGTCAGGTTCGGCCGAATCTTCCAGCTATCCTGTGCAAAGAGGGCCACCATCGTGTTGCGTAGATTCTCGCTCTGGTTGCCGCCCTGGTTATAAGTGTTCACGAAACCAAGGAGGTAGTCCGGGTAGGAATCGGCGAATCCCACATCGTCGTTTCCAATTATGATCGGCGTACAATTGTGCTTAAGATCCGGATTGATCCCCGGCTGACACAAGTTTTGCACGCTGAGAATGGTCTGAAGCCCGGTCGTTTCAAAAAACAGAGTCTGGTCAAACCGCTGCCTGCTCACGTCCCCGCCGAACTTCAAGGTGTGCTTACCGATGATTTTGCTGTAGTTATCCGACCACTGGAAAACATTGCCGACTTGCGGAAGTTCGCCTTCAAAGTTATTTCCGATAGTAAAGCCGCCACTAACTGCGATGTCCGGCATGCCGGCATGTCCGGGCGACAATGTGGTAACACCCGCGCTCGTGGGGTAGGCCGTAGGAAAGGGCGTGCTCGGACTGTCGGGTAAGATGCCGCCCTGGAAGCAATTCGCTACGCCAACGGTGGGAAAGTTAAAGTTGCTCGTTTTCTGGCAAACGGTGTGGGCAGTGCCGTCACTGCTCACGTTTGCGGGATGGTTGAGCTGTTGCTGCCCTTCCCGAAAGTAGCTGAAACGGAATTCGTTAACTGCGGAGTTTCCCAACGTCCAAGTATGACTTATGTTCCATTGCTGGAAGCGGCTCGCGTTGTTGGCGCCAAAACCCGGCACGTTGGCCCCGGCTGCCTGGAAAAAGGAGAGAGGCTGAAACTGGAAGGAATCATCAAAGTAGTAGTAAACGGACAATTGCTGTGTGGAGGTAAGCTTGTGGTCAAGGCGAATCGTAAATTGATCGCCCCGGACTCTTTGCCCTGGGGACGTAGCGACACCCCCAGAGATCGGATTCGCGCCGGAAAGGGGCAGATTATTCAATAGGGAAACAGCGGTAGGATCAAAACAAGCCGTGGGAATCTGCTCGTTGGGAAATACAAACCTATATGGAGTGGGGCCAGAGTCCGCGGCGTGCGTCACTCCGATCTGAGGGAGGCCGGCAGCAGCTTGTGCATTCATCGCGGCTTGATCACAAGAAAGGCCGGACGGACCCGTCGTGCGAGCTCCCATGACTCCCGCAAAGAATGGATCAACAAGCGACCCATAAAACTGTGATTGGACAGGAGTACTTTGATTGCCCACTGCCGAGAAATCACCGATCGTCCCGAGTCCGCCGGAATAACTTCCGGTGCCATTGAGCTCGGCGCTCGTGGGCAAAATCACATTCCCCGAGGAAATTCCTTGGCGGTTCCGGCGCCCCTCGTAGGAACCGAAGATGAAGGTTTTATCTTTTTTGATCGGCCCGCCTATGGTGCCTCCAAACTGATTTTGTTTGAAGTCTGCAGTCGGAAGCTTGTTGAAGTTGTCAAAATAGTTCCCAGCATCCAGCACCGTATTACGGAAAAAATCGAAAACGTCCCCGTGAATTTTGTTCGTGCCGGACTTGGTGACCACGTTGACGACCGCGCCCGAATTCCGGCCGAACTCCGCGTCGAATGTATTCGAAATGACACGAAATTCTTCAATGGCATCAGGCGAAGGCTGGATCGCCGGCAGGTTCACGAAGACATCGTTCGCGCTGCCTCCGTTGACCATATAATCGTTCGCGCGGCCGCGCCCCCCGTTCACCGACACAACGCCGGCATTGCTGCTGCCATAGAAGAGATTCGCGCCCACCTGCGATTGAACGCCCGGCTGCAATTGAAGAAGCTGGTACACATCGCGCGTATTCAGGGGCAGCTCTGTCGCAGCCCTGTCATTCACCACGGCGCCGAGCTGCGTGCTGGTGGTTTCGACCTGACCAGCCTGGGCCTCCACGGTTACCGTTTGTTCGGAGCCGCCGATCACAAGTTGCACTTCGACGGTTGCCACGTGCCCGATGTCCACACCGATTTCCTTCACGACGAATTTCTTAAAGCCGGAGACGTCCACGGTCACCGTGTACAGGCCGACGGGGAGTTCCGCGATAGTGAAGTCCCCGTCCTTTCCGGACGTCGCAGTCCGCAACGCCTGTGTGCCCTGGTTCGTGGCCGTCACCTTGGCGTTGGGAACGGACGCCCCGGAAGGATCTTTCACGTCGCCGTGAATGGCGCCGGTTTGCGCAAACGCCGGGATCGTTGCCAGCAAGTTGGCACACAAGAGGAGAATCAGTCGTCCCCATCGCCGTGGATTCATCGCCACTCCTTTGGATAGTTCGCGTCCACCCCAGACGCTTCCTCACCCCAGAATTCCGTTGCAGCGTGCGCAAAAACCTTACTATAATTCGCGAACGTTAGTGGAAGGCCCGTGGGGTTGTCAAGGAAAACTATTTGGCGCCTACCCGAACCCGCTCTCTGAAACCCGCGCCCGCTCACGGCTTCCTGCGCATCAGTGATGTCGCACGTCTGGTCGGCGTTTCTCCCTCCATCCTGCGCTCCTGGGAGCATCTCGGACTCATTGCTCCCGCCCGCACCCGCAGCCGCTACCGCCTCTATTCCCATTCCGACGTACGCCTCCTTAAACGCGCTCAATTCCTCCGCCGCGCTCGCGGCATGAACGCCCCTGCCATCGTTCACATGCTCAAATCCCAGGGACTGCTTCCCTCCTCCGGAGGCAAGCGCGTCCAACCCAGTCCCATCGGCCCACGCCTGCGCCGTCTTCGCCTCCGCCGCAGCTACTCGCTCGCCCGCGTCGCCCGCGCCGCCAACGTTTCGGTTGGATTTCTCTCCGCGCTTGAGCGCGGCCAGATGAGCGCCTCCGTGTCCACGCTTCGCCGGCTGGCGCGGTTCTATCGCCTTAACATTCTGTCGCTCTTCGATCCCGACGAAGCCAATCCCGGCCGCGTCCGCCCGGGCGAACGCAAGGTCCTGGAAGCCGGCCCGGGCGTGCGGATGGAGCTGCTGTCCTGGGGCAACACGGTCATGGAGCCGCATTTGTTCCGCGTAGCTCCTTCGGCGGGTAGCGGCGAATCCTACGCTCACGAAGGCGAGGAGTTTCTCTATATCATTCGCGGGTGCCTGGAAATCTCTCTGGATGGCGGCGACCCGCTTCGCCTCGATCAAGGCGACAGCTTTTATTTCGAAAGCAGCGCTCAGCATCGCTGGTCGAACCCCGGCGCCAAGGAAGCCTGGGTTTTGTGGGTCAATACTCCGCCCACGTTTTGATGTTTCCTGCGCGACCCGCGCCATGATGGGCCGCAATCGGGGGATTAATTGCATCGCAATCAATGTTGGATTTTGGCCGCGCTTCCCTGTCTCCTCCTTTGGGCGGCCGAACTGAAACCCATTCCCGCCGACACCATCATTATTCATGCCAGAATTTACACAGAGGCTCCCACTCAACCCTGGGCTCAGGCTCTCGCCTTGGCCAACGGGAAAGTTGCCGCCGTCGGCACCGAAGCGGACATCGCCGACTGGAAGTCGCGAAAAACTCGGATCATCGATGCCGGCGGCCGCGTCGTGCTCCCAGGCTTCACCGATTCTCATATCCATTTCCTCGAAGGCTCGCTTACTCTCGACGAGCCCGACCTTAACCACCTCAACACTCTTGGCGCCATCGAGAAGTACCTCCGAAAGTATTCCGCGGATCATCCCGGCACCGGATGGGTCGTCGGTCAGGGCTGGTCCTACGACGCCTTCGGCCACGCCGCGCTGCCGGACAAAGCTCTGCTTGACGCCATCTATCCCGACCGCCCCGTGTACTTCGAGTCTTTCGACAGTCACACCGGCTGGGTCAACAGCAAAGCTCTCGCTCTCGCCGGAATTACACGCGATACGCCCGATCCCCCGGGCGCAAAAATCGTGCACGATCCGAAAACCGGCCAGCTCACCGGCGCCCTGATCGAGGACGCGCGCTACCTGGTGAAAAACCTCCTCCCCGTTCCCAGCGCACAGGCTAAACTGGCCGCTCTCCGCAAGGGTCTCGCGATGGCCGCTGAAAACGGGCTCGTCCGTGTCCATGCTGCCGGCGAACCTCCCCTCACCTTCGGCGATTTCTACGACCTCGATCTTTTCGACCAATTGCGGCGCGAAGGCCAGCTCACCACGCGCTTCTACATATCCAAAGACATTCAGCCTCCCAACCTTAAACCGGAAGACGTCGCGGCCATCGAACAAGCGCGGCAGAAATACCACGACGACTGGATTTCCGTCGGCGCGGCCAAGTTTTTTCTCGACGGCGTCGTCGAGGATGACGCCGCCGCCCTGCTCGCGCCGTATACCGACCAGCCCGGCAATTCCGGCAGCACGCAGTGGTCGCCTGAAAACTACCAGCGCGCCGTGCTCGAACTCGACCGGCACAACATTCAGATTTTCACCCACGCCGTCGGCGACCGCGCCGTGCGCATTACTCTCGACGCCTACCAGCAGGCCAGCGAACAAAATCACACAAGCGACGCCCGTCACCGCATTGAACACATCGAACTTGTTTCGCCTGTGGATATTCCCCGCTTCGCTTCTCTCGGCGTCATCGCCAGCATGCAGCCATTGCACGCCTACCCTGAGGAAGGCGTGTGGGGCCGGCGCGTCGGGCCCGAGCGCGAGAAATTCGCATTCGCATGGAACAGTCTCGCAAAGGCCGGAGCGCATCTGGCCTTCGGCAGCGATTGGGAAGTGGTCACCATGAATCCCTGGCCGGGCGTGCAAACCGCCGTCACGCGTCAGGACGACAAAGGCCAGCCCCCGGGCGGCTGGGTTCCAGAACAGCGTCTCACTGTCGCGCAAACCATCGCTGCTTACACAATGGGCGCTGCCTACGCCGGGCACCGCGAAAAAACTGAGGGATCTCTTGAGCCAGGCAAAGTGGCTGACCTCATTATCGTTTCCAAGGATCCGTTTGACGTGGACCCCCACGAACTCTCGAAAACTGCAGTCTTGTTGACCATGGTCGGCGGCCGCGTGGTATACCACCGCTCGCCTGGGCCTGTAATTACGAATTCGAATAGTGAGGCGCCTCAGCGATGAAAAAGAAGATTTCATTTTGCACTCTTGCCCTTGTCATTGCCATGAGCCTTGGCGCGTGCAGGAAGGCCGTGCCCACTCTGAATCTTCTCGTCTGGGAGGGTTACGCCGACCCCTCCTTCGTTCACGCCTTCGAGGAATCCCACAACTGCAAAATCAGCGCCTCTTACATGGGCTCGAGTGACGAACTGGTGGCCAAGCTCCGCGGCGGCAGCGCCAGCAATTACGACGTCATCTCTCCCTCGAGCGACGTTGCCACCATGATTGCATCCTCCAATCTCGCCGCTCCGCTGGATCTCGCGACCATTCCCGCCTACCCGCAACTTTCTGAACGCCTGCGCTCTTTGCCTCTGGTCCGTGCGAGCGGCAAGGTCTACGGCGTCCCCTTCACCTGGGGACCCAATCCCCTGCTCTACGACACAAAGAATTTTCCCATTGCGCCTGAAAGTTGGGCGGCGCTGTGGGATGCCAAGCTCAAAGGAAAAATCTCCGTGTGGGATGAACTCTCCACTCTTTACATGGCCGCCCAGGTTCTGGGCTACGACAAGCCCGAGCCTAATCACCTCTACAACCTTACCGACGCCGAACTCGACAATGTCAAAAAGAAACTTCTCGAACTCAAACCCAATATCCGCAAAATCTGGACCACCGGTGGAGAATTGACGAACCTCTTCCAAAACCACGAAGTCATTGCCGCCATGGGCTGGCCGCTGATGACCAACCAGCTTCGCAAATTGAACTTCCCCATCGGCGAAACCATTCCAAAAGAGAACACCACCGGGTGGATTGATCACCTGATGATCACCGCTGCCAGTGAACACAAAGAGCTTGCCGCGCAGTTCCTCGAATACATGATCGAGGCCAAGACTCAGAAAGCCGTCACCGATGTAACAGGCTACGATCCCGCGAATCCCCAATCCGGCCAGATGATGACTGCCGAGCAGCGCAAGTCTCTCCACCTCGACAACGTAGATGAATACATGACGCGCATTTATTTTTGGCAGCATGTTCCCCGCCGCGACAAGTACAACGAAATCTGGAACGAGGTGAAGGCCGCCCAGTGAGCGCGACATCCACTCAAGACGCCGCGCGCCCGCCGGCCGGCGACTCCGCCGCGCTTCTTTCCATCCGGGACGTAAGCAAGCGGTTCGGGAAACGTGCCGTGCTCCGCGGCATTTCGCTCGACGTCGCTGCCGGGGAATTCCTTACCATTCTGGGTGAAAGCGGTTCCGGCAAGACCACGCTGCTCCGCTTGATCGCTGGCTTTGAACAGCTTGATCGCGGCGAAATCTGGATGGCCGGTGAACGCCTGGACCCGCTTCCCGCGTTTCGCCGACCCGTCAACACCGTCTTTCAGAGCTACGCGCTGTTCCCGCATCTTACTGTTTTCGAAAATGTGGCCTATGGACCGCGCGCCAAGGGTGTCGCCAAAATTGAAATTCCTGAGCGAGTTCGTCAGGCACTCGACATGGTGAAGATGGGCGAGTTCGCGCAATCCGCTCCGGCGCGCCGGAGCGGCGGGCAGCAGCAGCGCATCGCCCTGGCCCGCGCTTTGGTCAATCGTCCGCGCGTGCTGCTGCTCGATGAACCGCTCTCCGCGCTCGACGCCAATCTTCGCCGTCAAATGCAGGTCGAGCTGAAATCCCTGCAGCGCGAAGTCGGCATCACTTTCATCTTCGTCACCCACGATCAGGAAGAGGCCATGGCTCTCTCCGACCGCATCGCTCTTCTCCGCGCCGGTCTGCTGGAACAGGTGGCCGGCCCCCGCGAAATCTACGGCCAGCCCGCTACCGCCTACGCTGCTCAATTCATCGGCCAGACCAATGTGCTGGTCGCCGAGGTTTGCGACGGTATTGCTCACGCTGGGGCCGTGGTCTGGCGCACTTTTGGTCCTTCTGGAAAATGCAATTTCTCGCTTCGACCCGAATGCATTCGACTGGTTGCTCCGGGCACTCCCGTGGATGCCGCCGACGTGTCTACGGCGCGCTTTCGCGGAAATATTCTGAACCAGACTTTCGGTGGCGCCATGGATTTGCTGGAAATTGACTGCGGAAATTCGCAGCGCCTGCGTGCTCGCATCCCTGCTCCCGGACCTGTCAGCGGCGAACGCCAATTTGAATTCAACGCCAGCGACACCGTGCGCGTTCGCGCCGGCAGCGAGGACTGAATGTACTCGCGCGCCTACAAAGCCGCCGTCGCCATTCCGCCAGCGTTGTGGGTCAGCGTGTTTCTGCTGGTGCCCTATGCCATTCTCCTTTGCTACAGCTTCTGGTCGGTCTCCTCCCAGCAGGTGATCGTGCACAACTGGAATCTTCAGAATTACCTGCAACTTGTCCGCAATCCCATCTATCTGACCGTGCTTTTCCGCTCCATGCGCATCGCGGGCGCGGTCACGCTGTTGGCGCTTGTTCTCGGCTATCCGCTGGCCTACTACCTCTCCTTCCACGCTGCCGGCCGTAAGGATCTTCTCTACCAACTCGTCATCATTCCGCTGTGGGCCAGCTACCTGGTTCGGGGCTATGCTTGGAAAACCATTCTTGGCAGCGACGGTGTGCTGAATGGCTTCCTGCAATATCTGCACATCACGCAGCATCCGGTGGAATCGTTGCTCTACAGTCCCTTCGCCGTGGTGCTCACGCTCACGCACATCTACACGCCCTTCACTTTCCTTCCCATCTTTGCTTCACTCGAACATGTCCCGCGCAATCTGGTCGAGGCCTCGCACGACCTTGGCGCATCGCCATGGGCCACTTTCCGGCGCGTCATTCTTCCGCTCTCCTTGCCCGGCGTTCTCGCCGGGGCCACTTTTGCTTTTGTCCTGACGCTCGGTGATTTCCTTGCGCCGCTACTTGTCGGCGGCCCGAGCGGCATCATGATTTCCAACATCGTCGTCAGCCTGTTCGGCGCCGCTTACAACTGGCCTCTCGGCGCGGCCATCTCTCTGTGCATGCTGCTTCTGGTCGTTGGTCTCCTGTTCTCGACCGAACGGCTGGAGAGAAAGCTGACCCTTTCATGAGCGGCGGATTCCACTCCGGTCGCGCACCGCTTCTCACCGCGTATGCAATTCTGGTGTACGCGTTCCTGTATTTGCCGATCGTCGTGCTCGTCGTGTACTCGTTCAACGGCTCGGGTATCGGCGGCTTTCCTCCCTCCTCGTGGACTTTCGATTGGTACCGCCAGTTATTTGCAGATGCGGCGCTGTGGGACGCCGTGCTCAACAGCTTCATGGTCGCCGCTATCGCCGTGGCCATTTCGCTGGGGCTTGGCCTTCCCGCGGCCCTTGCTCTCGACCGCACCAATTTCCCGGGCAAGGCCGTTTTCCGGCGATTCGTGCTGTTGCCTTTGATTCTTCCTGGCATCATCACCGGCCTCTCGCTGCTGATGCTCTTCGTGGGCGTGGGCATGAAACTCGGCCTGGTGACCATCACGCTTGGCCACGGAACGGCGCTGATCTCCGTCGCCACTACCGAAATATTTGCCGGCCTGCAGAAACTGGAACGCGTCCAGGAAGAGGCGTCGCTCGATCTCGGCGCCAACCACTGGAAGACGTTCTGGCGCGTCACGCTTCCGAATCTGCGCCTCTCGCTCATCGCCGCGGGACTGCTCATCTTTACTCTCTCGCTCGACGAAATCGCCGTCAGCTTCTTCCTCATCGGCCGTGACAATACGCTGCCCCTCGAAATCTGGTCCCGCCTCCGGCGCGGCATCACGCCCGAAATCAACGCCATCTCCACGCTCATTCTGCTCTTCTCCATCAGCACCATTTTGATCTGGTACCGGCTGCGCACTCGCAGCACTGGCACCGAGGAACACGCGGCTGCACTGCTGCCCGCAACTATCGAAGGAGAGATGTCATGACCACCAGCCGCAGAGACTTCCTGAAATTCGTCGTGGCCGGCTCGGTTGCTGCCGGTTGTCCGGTGGACCTGACTCTGCTTGCTGCACCGGACGAGTCCAAGCCGCAGATAGACGGCGACCATTACGAAATCTGCCACCAAGTCCGCGACGGCAAGAATTTCGCGCGCCCGCCGGTCAGCAAACGTTGCGACGTGGCCATCATCGGCGGCGGTGCCAGCGGGCTGGCGGCTGCTTACTTCCTGCAATCGCTCGATTTCATGCTCCTGGAAAAGGAGCCGCACTGGGGCGGAAACGCGACGCTCAGCGAATATCAAGGACAGCCGTATTCGACCGGGTCGGCGTTTGATTACCAGGATTCCGCGAGCGATCGGCTGGCGCGCGAACTGGGTCTCAATCCCCTGCCGATTAATTCTCCGGATCCGACCATCGTCAACAACACTTTTGTGGCCGACACCTGGGGCGCGGGGCTCGATCAGCTTCCCTACCCGCAATCGGTGCGCGACAGCTTCAAGAAATTCCGCGCGGAAATGCTGGTGCTGGCGAATGATAAAAATCAGGAGCAGTTCGACAATTTTCCGCTGACGAAATATCTGAAGTCCTACGCCCCCGAAATCAAACAGTGGTGGGATGGATACGGGCTTTCGAATTACGGCGCCAAATCCGTGGACACCTCCACGATGATCGCATTGGCGGAGATGAAAGATCTCGCCGGGTTCGCCCAACACGATCCGCGCGTGACGCTCCCCGGCGGCAACGGCGTCTTCGCCAAGAAACTTGCCGACACGCTGCTGGCCAAACATTCCGACCGCATGTTCACCGACTCGACCATCGTGGCCGTGGAGCCGCAAAAATCGGAAGTGCGCATCACCTACGTGCAATCCGGCGCCCTTCGCTCGCTGGCCGCGAAGTTTGTCATTATGGCCACGCCGAAATTCATTACCGCGCGACTGGTCTCCGGCCTTTCCGACGATCAGACCGACGCGATGCGCCAGTTCCGGTTCTGCCCGGTGGAAGTCATCAACATGGTGTTCGACAAGCCCGTTTATACCCGCGCTTACGACACCTGGTGCCCCGGCTGCACGTTTACCGACATGGTGCCCGCCGATTGGGTCTATCTCTCGCAACCGGGCTACCAGCAGAAGAACAACATCCTCACTTTCTATACGCCGGTCTCCGAGCTCGACCGCAATAACCTGCTCAAGGTCGAAGGCTGCCGGCAGATTGCCGCCAACGTGCTGCGCGACTTCCACAAGCTGCTGCCCGAATTCAAAGCCGAGCCCGTGGAAGTCCACTTCTACCGCCGCGGCCACGCCATCTTTGTTTCCGCACCGGGCATCGCCACGAAGGTCATGCCGCATGCCAGCAAGCCGCTCGACCGCGTGGCGTTCGCCAACACCGACTCGGCCGCCACCGAATCCGTCATCTACGGCGCGGTCGAGGCCGCGCGCCGATCGGCCGACTGGGTCACCAAGCGCCTGGCCGGATTTACGCCGCGGGCGGCCGCGGAACAGGCGGTTGGTTAACCAGTTGTGTACCCCCCGGGGGGAGGGCTTTTTGTACCTATTAGAAAAGGGCGCCGTCGTTTGTTTTCAGTTAGTTGCGGCATTTCCGGTTTCCGCCTGTGTACTTATTAGATTTTCAGTTTGCAGCTGTGTACCGATTAGATTTTCGGGTTCCGCGACCGACGAAGAGAGATCTGAGGAGACGGAAATGGCCGCAGCCACAGCGTGACCGAGGGCGGCGCCGGCGAGCACCCGGTGCGTGGTGGGCGGCTCGATCCAATCGCCGGAATCCTTGAGGCAGGTCATGGCGCGCACCGCAGCGATGAGTTCGGTCCCAGTGGGGTGGATGGTCTCGGATTCCTCAATGACATTTTCAAGGGCGGCGCGCAGGTTGCGGCGGCGCTTGGCGAACAGGCCCAAGGCGTTGGCGTGGCGGTATAGGGTGGTGCGGCTGAGAATCTTAAATTCCCCGAGCATATGGTGGGGGCTGCGCCATTGGAGGAAAGCTTCCTCGATGGATTCGCGGTCGGGGTGGTGGCAGATGGTGCAGCGGCGCTGGTGCTGGGAAAGATCAATGGGGTGCTCGGTGGCGTTGAGCAGAGCCCGGGTGTCTTTGTTCATGTTCGCTCCTTGGGGGGCGAGAAAAGTGCCCCGACCGA
>Ga0210407_10000534_pt1 | contig 42581 bp, 43 predicted proteins | sample IncBWC27MmetaG_FD_150860 | JGI IMG/M metagenome (GOLD analysis project Ga0210407, IMG submission 150860) | Forest soil microbial communities from Barre Woods Harvard Forest LTER site, Petersham, Massachusetts, United States - Inc-BW-C-27-M | ecosystem: Environmental > Terrestrial > Soil >...
TGTATTACGGATACTGGTTTGCGCCCGAGCGTGAGGCGCTGCAGGCGCTGATGGACGATACGCAGAAAAACGTCAACGGAGTGGCGCGGTTGAAACTGTTCAAAGGCGGAGTTTGGATCGCTGGGCGCAAGTCGCCGAACTCGTTGTACGATCAGAAAATCGCGAGTTTCGAGGAAGCGGGCGGCTACGATCAAACTGACGCCGAGGGATTTATCAAGTTGGCGGGCGTGCGGCTTCGAGCACTCGCGCGCGCGAGCTCGAAAAAATGATTACCGCGAATATTCCGCCAAGGGACGCATCGAGTTGGGCAAGGTAATCCAGTTCAAGCCAGTGCGCACGCAGCCGAAGCTGGTGCCGCGCCCGCGCACCGGGGAATGCGACCATTGCCATCACAAGATGGACGTCCACATCACCCATCCCGACGGCTCGATGAGTTGCGCGGCGCGCGGATGCGGATGCCAATTGCGGCCGGCCAACTGATGCATGCCGGTTCAGTTTCGCTGATCATGCGCCAACCGTCTTTGTTTCCACCACAGTGAAAGCGCGTCGCGGTCAGAAAGGAAATTCGAAGTCGCGGAACCTGATCCGTGGGCGCTTCGCGCGTCGGCGCTTGCCGGAGGTCGAGGCTTTCACCGCGTCGTTGCCCTTCGATCGACGGCTATACAGACACGATATTCGCGGCTCGATCGCGCATGCGCAGATGCTCGCGAAGGTCGGCTTGATCAAAGCAGGTGAGCTGCGCGCGATCGTGAAAGGACTCGAGCAGGTCGAGGCCGAGATCGCGCGGGGCCGCTTCAAGTTCGATATCTCCGATGAGGATATCCATCTCGCGATCGAGCGCAGACTGATCGCAATGATTGGTGAGCCTGGGCGCAAACTTCACACCGGCCGCTCGCGCAACGATCAAGTGGCTCTCGACATGCGGCTATATCTTCGCGACGAGATTGCCGCGATGGTCGCGCTTGTCGGTGCTCTTCGAAGCGCGCTAATCAAACTGGCCAAGCGGCAAATCCGCACGATCATTCCCGGCTACACGCATCTGCAGCGCGCGCAGCCGGTAACACTCGCGCATCATCTACTCGCCTACGTCGAGATGCTCGGCCGTGACCGCGAGCGATTCGAGCAGGCTGCTGCGCGCACGTCGGTGATGCCTCTGGGAGCGGGTGCGCTGGCCGCGAGCACACTTGCGCTGGATCGGCGGATGGTCGCGCGAGCGCTGGGCTTCAAGTCGGTAACCGCCAACAGCATCGACGCAGTGTCGGATCGCGACTTCGTTGTGGATTTTTTGTCGGCAGCAGCGCTCACCCAGGTGCATCTTTCGCGCATGTGCGAAGAAATTATCTTGTGGACCAGCGCCGAGTTCGGATTCGCGATGTTGCCGGACGAGTTTTCCACCGGCAGCTCGATGATGCCGCAGAAGAAAAATCCGGACCTGCTCGAATTGATTCGCGGCAAGACCGGTCGCGTAATCGGCGATCTGGTCGCGATGCTGACTATCCTGAAAGGACTTCCGCTCGCCTACAATTCCGACTTGCAGGAAGACAAGGAACGCGTGTTCGACGCGCTCGACACGCTCAAGCCCGCGCTCGACCTGCTCGCAAAGTTCTGGCCGATGCTGCGGTTCGATACAAAACGAATGCGTGCCGCAGCGGGAGGATTTGCGCTCGCGACCGACCTCGCGGAATATCTGGTTGGCTGCGGAGTTGCGTTTCGCGAGGCGCACGAGATTGTCGGGGCGATCGTCCGCGAGACGGCTGCGGTGGGCAAGACGCTCGAGGATCTGAGCGCGTCGGACTTGGCGCGGCATTCGCGCGCATTTGGTAAGGACGCACTGGCGATTCTCCGCGCCGAGAATTCAGTTGCGCTGCGCAAAGTCGAAGGCGGCCCCGCACCGTCGGCGGTCAAAGTGCGCCTCAAGGAGCTTGGCCGCAGATGAAGTATAAGCCGCTTGCCGCCGTTTTGATCTGCATCGCGCTCGCCAGTCTGGGATGGCTCGGATGCGGTGTGAAGTCCATACCCATTCCGCCCGAGGCCGCGCGTCCGGAGAAAATCCAGAACCTCGAGGCCACCAGCACGAAAGATGGAATCCGGCTCAGTTGGAGTCGCCCCGAGAGTTATGCCGGAGGCCAGAAGATGCGCGACCTCGGCGGCTTCACGGTCGCGCGGTCCGGCGCCGATGGTCCATTTGAAAAAATCGGCGAAATCCCGATTACTGACCAGGGTCGCTTCCAGGTCCAGCGCACGTTCATCTATACCGACAGCGCGACCGAACTTGGCAGCACCTACCGCTATCAAGTGATTTCCAACACCACCGACGGCTACCACAGCGAGCCTTCAAACACTGCGACGATTGTCCGCAAGACGCCGCAGCCGCCGCCGAACCCGGAAAACTTCGTCCTGCCGACGCCCGTGCCGCTCCGTTAGGTTTGTCGCAAGCCTGCGGATTGCGCGAACGTTTTATTCGCCGGCCTGCGCTATGATAGAAACGACTTTCGTCCCGTCGTGACTACGCCACAGCATCATGAACTACTTCGAATACCGTAACGAACAACTCTACGCCGAAGACGTGCGCCTCGCCGATCTGGCGGAGCGAATCGGCACTCCATTTTACGTTTACAGCGCTCGTACCCTTAGACGTCATTACCGGGTTTTTGACGAAGCCTTTGCCGGCACCGATCACCTGGTTTGTTACGCGATGAAGGCGCTGTCGAATCTGAGCATCCTGAAACTGTTCGCGTCGATGGGCGCGGGATTCGATATCGTCTCTGTAGGCGAGCTGATGCGATGTCTACGCGTCGGCGCGGACCCGAGAAAGATCGTTTTCTCCGGCGTCGGCAAGACCGACGAGGAGATCGCGGCCGCTCTGGAAGCCAACATCCTGATGATCAACGTCGAGTCGCGTCCGGAACTGCATCGCGTCGGGGAGGTCGCCGGGAAAATGAAACGGCGCGCGCCGGTGAGTCTGCGCGTGAATCCCGATCTCGACCCGGGGACCCATCCGCATATTTCCACCGGCCATCGCGACAGCAAGTTCGGGGTGCCGCTTTCGCAGGTGGACGAGTACTACGCCGAGGCGCGCTCGCTCGCCAATCTAGAAATCGTCGGACTCAGCACTCATATCGGCTCGCAGATAACCGAGATGGCGCCGTTCGCGGAGGCCGGAAACAAGGTCGCGTCGATCGTCGGCCGTCTGCGCGCGGAAGGCATCGCGCTCAAATATCTCGATCTCGGAGGCGGACTCGGAATCCCGTACCAGGAACAGCCGCCGCCGCCGTCGGAGTACGCAGCGGCGCTGCTGAAGCCGATCGCCGGACTCGGGCTCAAGATAGTCACCGAGCCTGGGCGCGTGATGGTCGGCAATGCCGGTGTGCTTGTCACCCGAGTGCTCTACAACAAGGAAACCGACGTCAAGCGCTTCGTGGTGATCGACGGCGCGATGAACGATCTGATTCGGCCGGTGCTGTACGAGGCCTACCACGAGATCCGCGCCGTCGATCGGCGCAAGCCAGGCAAGACCGTGACCGTCGATGTGGTCGGACCGGTGTGCGAGAGCGGCGATTTTTTTGCGCGCGAACGCGAGATGCCCGAGCCGCGGCCGGGTGACTTGCTCGCGGTGATGAGCGCGGGGGCGTATGGATTTGTGATGGCCTCGAACTACAACAGCCGTCCGCGCGCGCCCGAAATCCTGGTCGATGGCGCCGACGCGCACATGATCCGCGAGCGCGATAGTTTCGAAGATCTAATTCGCGGCGAACATATCGTGACCCTCAAACAAGCGTAAGAGTTCGATGGCAACGCTCCAATTCACCAAGATGCATGGTTGCGGCAACGATTACATTTTCGTGGTCGCGACGCGCGCGCGGCCGGCCGATCCGTCGGCGCTTTCGGTGAGAATTTCCGATCGACACTTCGGAATCGGCGCCGACGGGCTCATTTTGCTCGCGTCCTCGAGCCGAGCGGACATCAGGATGGAGATGTACAACGCGGACGGAAGCCGCGGCGATATGTGCGGCAACGGAATCAGATGCCTCGCGCGACTCGCCTTTGAACGCGGGATCGTGCGCGCCAATCCGATGGTCGTCGAGACTGACGCGGGGATGAAGACGGTCGAGTTGCGGATGCAAAATGGCCGCGTCGCAAGTGCGACGGTCGACATGGGCGAACCGATTCTCGAGGGCCGCGATATCCCGGTGAACGCCAGCGACCGCATTGTCAATTATCCGCTCGAGGTAGCCGGCGACCACGAATCGATCACCGCGGTCTCGATGGGCAATCCGCATTGCGTCGTGTTCGTCGGCGACGATGGAGTGTTCAAACTCGAGGATCGCGACTTTGCCGCGCTCGGCCGCAAATTTGAAAATCACCCGTTCTTCCCGCGCCGCGTCAACACCGAATTTATCCTGCCGATTTCGCGCCACCAGATGCGCATGCGCGTATGGGAGCGGGGCTCGGGAGAGACATGGGCGTGCGGCACCGGGGCGTGCGCGGCGCTGGTCGCGGCGGTGCTGAGCAACCATTCGGAGCGCTCCGCCACAGTTGAGCTGCGCGGCGGAAATCTCGAAATCGAATGGCGTGAAGGCGGCCCCGGAGCGAATCACGTATTCATGACCGGCAACGCGATAAAAGTTTTCGATGGCGAGATCGATCTCGGCGATTCCGAGATGGTTCCGATCGGCGGATAAAGGCGGGAGGTCTCAGACAATGTTCAAAGGTGCACTGACGGCGCTGATCACGCCGTTTCGCGATGGCGCGGTGGACGTTCGCGCGCTGCGCGAACTTGTTGAGTGGCAAATCCAGAGCGGAATCGATGGGCTGGTGCCATGCGGCTCGACCGGCGAATCCGCAACACTCAGCCACGCCGAGCACGACAGCGTGGTCAAGATCACGATCGAGCAGGCGCGCAAACGAGTCCCGGTACTCGCGGGAACCGGCTCGAACTCGACTGCCGAGGCGATTCGATTGACGGCCGCGGCGCGCGAGATGGGCGCCGACGGCGCGCTCCTGCTGTCGCCGTACTACAACAAACCCACCCAGGACGGCATCTTCAGGCACTACAAGACGATCGCGTCGAGCGTCGATATCCCGATCCTGCTGTACAACATTCCCGGCCGAACCGCGTCGAATATCTCGCCCGAAACGATCGCCAAGCTCTCCGAGATCAAGAACGTTGTCGGCATCAAGGAAGCGTCGGGCTCGATGGATCAGTCGTCCGACATTCTCAAACTATGCGGTGACAAGATGACGATTCTGTCCGGCGATGACGCGCTCACGCTGCCGCTGATCGCTCTGGGAGCCAAGGGTGTGATCTCGACGTGCAGCAACGCGGTGCCGCGCGAGATGCACGAATTGGCCGGCGCAGCGCTCGCAGGAGACTTTACGAAGGCCCGCGACATCCACTACCGGGTGCTGCCGTTTATGCGCGCGCTATTTGTCGAGACCAACCCGATACCGATCAAGCAGGCGCTCGCGTTCATGGGTAAATGCGCCAACGAATTGCGCTTGCCGCTCGTACCGATGACTGCGGGGCCGGCGGAACGACTTCGCGTAGCGATGAAAGAACTCAAGATCGTCTAATCGCCGATTCGCTATGGCCGAGCCCTACTACAAGCAACATTGGGTCGATATCGACTCCGAGCGCCATAGCGCCTACGACCAAATCCTTGCTTACCATCCCGCGATGGAGCCGATCCTCCGTCCGCTCGATCTGCAGCCTGGGCTGCGCGTGCTCGACGTAGGCTCCGGTCCGGGTCACACGACGCTTGAACTCGCACGGCGCGTTGGTCCCGGTGGCAGCGTGACCGGCGTCGATATCAATGCCGAGTTCGTCGAACGATCGTCAGCGCGGGCCCGCGACGCGAAGCTGCCGGCGTCGTTCGTGCACCACGCGTTTCCCCCGCTCCCGTTTCCGGATCGCTCTTTCGATCGCGTATGGTGCAAAAATGTCCTTGAGTATGTCGATTCCGCGGCCGATACTGTCGCGGAAATGGCGCGCGTGACGAGCGCGGGTGGGATCGTCGTCGCGGTGGATAGCGACTGGGACATGATAGCGCTGGAGATCGGCGCCCCCGGTCGTGATAGAAGCGATCGGATCCTGGCCGCGTCGAAAGCGCTTGCGATCAAGGAGCCGCGAATCGGGCGTCAGTTGCATCGACTCTTTCGCGCGGCGGGCCTCGGCGAAGTGAAGGTGGAGATTCTCGCCGGCGCCGACACTGCCGGACGCTCGATCCCGATGCTGAAGGCGAGCTTCGCGCGATATGCGCGCGACTCCGGCAAAATCGCGCCCGACGAGGTTGCTCGATGGTTCGAGGATATCGATCATGCAGTCGCTAGTGGATCGTTCTTATTGGTATTGCCGCAATTTGTAGTGCGCGGAATCAGAAAGTAGGCGCGACGGCCGCGATGCGGCCGCACAAAACCGCAGGAGAAAAAAATGGGAGCGGCATGGCTTGCCTTCTTCGACGGATTGCTCGCAATCACTCTAATTGCACTAGGGATCATAGGCGCGCACTTCTACATCGTGCCGTCGATAACGGGCTTCGGCCTCTTCGCTTTCGGTTTTCTGCTGAGCATTATCGGCTCGATCGTAGGTATCGTCGCTATCGTCAGGACCCGCAAGCCTGAGCGGAGCGCAGGCCGCAACCGCGCGTTGGTAGGCACGGTGGTATGCCTGGCTATCGCGATTCCGATGATCGTCACGATCCTTGGACACGCGAAGTACCCCGCAATCAACGACATCACGACTGACTTCGACAATCCGCCCGAGTTCGTATTCGCGCAAAAGCTGCAACCAGATCCGGCCCGCGACATGAAATACGACAAGGCTATGAATGCGGACAAGCAGACGGCCGGTTACGGCGCGATTAATCCGCTCAAGGAACGCCTCGAACCGTCGGCTGCGTTCCAGCGTGTGACCGAGGTTGCCCAGTCTGCGTCGAACTGGAAGATCACCTACTCAGATCCCGCCAAGAATTCGCTGGAGGCGGTTTCTACTTCGAAGCTGTTCCATTTTCAGGATGACATCGTGATCCAGATTCGGCCCACTCCGGACGGCGAAAGCCTGATCGAGATGCGATCGAAATCACGCGACGGTAAGGGCGATCTTGGAGTCAACGCGATACGCATACGCCGCTTCTTCGATCGCGTCGCACTCGATCGCGGCAAGGTCAACCCTCAGACCGATACCGATCAGGAAACACTCCCATAAGGGCGAGCCGACGGAATCTCCGCTACTGCTTCAACGCGCGAATCGTGCGCGTCACGGCCGCGTTGCGATCTTCGTTGACCGGATTCGTGAACACGATCGCGGTGCCGATTCCCGGCGCGCACAACTCGTGAAGGCGTTCGCGAACCCGCGCCTCCGAGCCTACCAGCAGGGTCGCGTCGATAAGTTCGTTGCTGACCGCTTTCATTGCCGCATCGGCGTCGCGCCCGGCCGCGCGGATCGCGGAGATTTCTCGCTCGAATCCCGAGTGCGCCATCATGTTGCCGTAAAACTTCAGCGCGCCGTATCGTGACAGCAGCTTGCGCGCGGGACGCCGCGCCGCCTCTAGGTCGTCGGAAATGAACGCGGTGGCGAACAACGTCGCCTCGATCTGTTTCGGATCGCGCGACGCAACCCGCGCGCCCTCCGCCAACTCTCCGAGCGCTTCCTTGACCCGCGCCGGCGGAAAGAAATTGAAGATGACGCCGTCGCCGATTTCGCCGGCCAGTTTCACCATCGGGCGCGATACCCCCGCCATATAGAGCGGCAGCTTCGCGCTGACGCGCGGCCCGGTCTTTCCGCCCTCTAGCGCGGCGCGCAAAATTTTCACCGTCTCGCGCATTTTTTTCAGCGGCTCGCCCATCTCGATCCCAAGCATCGAGTTGCTCTCGCGATGGCCCGCGCCGAGCCCGAGGATGAATCTCCCGCCGGTGAATTCCTGGACCGCAGCCGCTTCGTTGGCGAGCAGATTCGGATGCCGCAAATAAATGTTGGTGATCGCGGTGCCGAGCTTGATTCGCTTGGTGTGCAGCCCAAGCGCGAGCGAGCATGCCAGCGAGTCGTTGTTCGCCTCGGTCATGAACACGCCGGTGAAGCCCGCGTCCTCGGCGGCTCGCGCCCATTCGATGAGCCGCGCCGGAGGACTGTCGGGAAGTATCGTGCATGCAAGTGCAATATTGGCCATGATCAAATTCCTTCAGTCGAGTCCGTAGCGCCGCCGCTTTCGCCACAGCGTCGCGACGTTGATTCCCAGCATGTCCGCCGCCTCTTCTAGCGTCATCGCCTGCTCCAGCACAACCTCGATATGTCTGCGCTCCATTTGCTCGAGCGTGAGGCTGTGATCGAGCTTGTCCGGCGTCGCGAGAATCTTGTCGGGCAGATCGCTCAGATCGATCGTCTCGCCGCGGCTCAGTATCACCGCGCGCTCCATCACGTTCCTTAGTTCGCGGATATTTCCCGGCCATGAGTACGAGACCAGCGCGTCGCGCGCCTCGCTCGCGATCGAATGCGCCGGCTTGTGATGTGTCCGCGCCGCCTGCTCGGCAAAGTGCTCCGCGAGTTTCATGATTTCCCCGGGGCGGTCGCGCAGCGCGGGCACCTGCAACTCGATCACGTTCAGCCGATAGTACAAATCTTCGCGAAATCGTTTTTCCTTGACCAGTTGTTCGAGATGCTGATTGGTCGCCGCGATTATTCGCGCGTCCACCTTGATTGTCTGCGCGCCGCCCACCCGTTCGAACGTCCGCTCCTGCAGGAAGCGCAGCAGCTTCGATTGCACCACCGGAGTCAGGTCGCCGATCTCATCGAGCAGCACCGTGCCGCCCTCGGCCGCCTCCAGCCGCCCCGGCTTGTCCTTGATCGCGCCAGTGAAGGATCCGCGCACGTGTCCGAAAAGCTCGCTCTCGAGCAGATGCTCGCTAAGCGTCGTGCACGCGACCTGCACGAACGGCCCGTCCTTGCGCGGGCTCAGGCGATGTATGTACGACGCGAGCATGCTCTTGCCGGTCCCGCTTTCGCCGGTGATAAGCGCCGTCGCGTCGCTGTTGGCGACCTGCGCCGCCGTCTCCGCCAGCTTTCGCGAGTGCGGACTGTAAGTGAGAAACTGCTCGGGCTCGCTCAGGCTGTCGATCTTATCGCGCAGCTCTTTGTTCTCGGCGCGGAGTTCCTGCAGTTCGAGCGCGCGGGCTACGACGCGCAGAATATGCTCGGTCGTGAACGGCTTGGTCACATAGTCGTACGCACCCTGGCGCATCGCCTCGACCGCGTCGGGGATCGATCCATACGCCGTCATCATCACCACCGGCATCGCGGGATTCAGCCGCTTGATCGATTCGAGCAGCTTGAGCCCTCCCATCCCGGCCATTCGCACATCGGTGACGACCACCGCCGGCGCCGCCGACGCCATCAGCTCCAGCGCTCGCTCCGCGCTCTCCGCCATCGTCACCTGATGCGCGGCGCTTTCGAGGCTTGCGGCAAGAACCCGGCGAATGTTGCGGTCGTCATCGACGACAAGAATGTTAGCCAAGTGATCCCTCTATGTGCGCAGCGCGTGCGCAACAAGTTTCATTCTGCTCCATCGGCAGGCTGCTTCAAGGCTTCAGGTCATTGCAAGATGCACGGCCATTGAAGCTCGCCCCATTGCGACTCGCAGGTAGGCTTTCGGAAACAGGCGGTAAACCCTACCCGATTATTGCGGTCTGCATTTTGCACATTGAAATGGATGCAACGCCGATATTCGGCGTCTTGCTCAGGGAGGCTTTTTACTTGGCCGCTACTCCAAAACTTACGGGCGCCGAGCGGACTCAGCCGCAGGCGACCTTCGGCAGACAGACAAAAGCTATAGTTGTTACCACCGGGATGCTCGCATTCATCTCGTTCTGGCGAGCCTCCGCGATCGTGCTCTGCGATCTCGCTTCGACCGCCTACTACATCGGTGGAATCGTCGAGCAGGCCTGCGGACGCTCGGCCCCGTATTTCATTCTCGCCGTGATGCTCTTCTCCTACGCGGTGCGCGCCGTGTACGTGGAGTCGTGCTCGATGTTCACACGCGGCGGTGTCTATCGCGTCGTCAAGGAAGCGATGGGCTCGACGCTCGCGAAAATTTCCGTCTCTGCGCTCATGTTCGACTACATCCTGACCGGCCCGATCAGCGGCGTCTCCGCCGGCCAGTATTTGATCGGCCTGATCAACGAACTGCTCAAGCTCGCACACATCGGAATTATTTTTCCGCCCGATCTCAGCGCCGCGCTCTTCGCGATCGCCATAACCATTTATTTCTGGCATCAGAATATTCTCGGCATCGAGGAATCCAGCGGCAAGGCTATGCGCATCATGCAGATCACGACCGTGATGGCCGTGCTCATGATCGTATGGTGCGGCGTCACGATCGCGATTCGCGGCGCTCATATGCCGCCCCTCGAATTGAAGTTCACCGACGCGTCGCTCGGATGGCTCAAGCATCTGCCGGGTGCGCGGACCATCGGCGCCCTCGGAATAATGATCGCGTTCGGCCATTCGATCCTCGCGATGTCGGGTGAAGAGTCGCTCGCGCAGATCAATCGCGAAATCGAAGCGCCCAAGCTCAAGAATCTTCTCCGCACCGGGCTCGTGATTTTCATCTACAGCCTGCTCCTGACTTCGCTGGTCTCGTTTTTCGCCGTGATGATCATCCCGGACAGCGTCCGCATGTCGAACTATGGCGACGACCTGATCGGCGGACTCGCGATGTTCATGGTGGGGCCGCTGTGGGCGCGGATTGCGCTGCGCGCCTTCGTCGTCTTCGTCGGCTTCCTGATTCTCGCCGGCGCGGTGAACACCGCGATCGTCGGTTCGACCGGCGTGCTCACCCGCGTCGCGGAAGACGGCGTCATGCTCGACTGGTTCCGTCATCCACATAAGAAGTACGGCACCAACCATCGCATCGTGAACCTGGTCGCGCTTCTCCAGATCGCCACGATCGTGCTTTCGCGCGGCGACATGTTCGTCCTCGGCGAGGCTTACGCGTTCGGCGTCATCTGGAGTTTCGTCTTCAAAACCCTCTCCGTCCTGATTCTTCGCTACAAGGACAAGTACCATCGCATGTGGCGGGTGCCGATGAACCTCACCTGGTTCCGTCCCGGCGGCAAGGACTTCCCGCTCGGACTCGCGCTTACATTCCTGGTCCTGTTCGCGACCGCGGTGATCAATCTGTTCACCAAGCAGGTCGCGACGATCTCCGGCGTCAGCTTCACGCTGGGCCTGTTCCTCGTTTTCGTGATCTCGGAAAAAATCAACGGCCAGGAAGAGCACGCGTACGGCGAGGAGCCCGAGAAATTCAATCTCGAACTCATCGAAGAGGAGCAGGTCGATCCGATCCGGCTCGGACTGGGCCCGAACAAACGACTCGTCGCGATTCGCGATCCCAACAACCTGACCCATCTTCATCGCTATTTGTCAGAGCGCGACCATTCCGAAATTATCGCGCTCACCGTGCGCACCGAAAAGGGACTCGCCTCGAGCGACGGCGGTCAGGTCTTCAGCGCCGCCGAGGAAAAGCTGTTCAGCAAGGTAGTCAAGGTCTGCGAAGATCACGGCCGCGCCGTCACTCCGCTGGTCGTCGTCTCCAACGACCAGGTCTATGCGATCGCACGCATCGCGTACCTGCTAGGCGTCGATGAGGTCGTGATGGGCGTGTCGGAACGCTTCAACCCCGACATCCAACTAGAGAACTTCGCGATGCACTGGGGCTCGCTCGGCGACGCCGAAGAGCATCACGTAAACGTCCGCGTCCTCTCCGACAACCAAGACATCCGCGCCGAAATCTGATTCGACATCGCGAAAATCATCGCTTAGAACGCCTCTCCCGCGGATGGCGACTCCGTCGCCATCCGCAAACCGGGAGAGGTCGCGCGCGACGAAACGTCGCACGCGGGTGAGGGCGCCCGCATTGCGCTCAATGCGAGGGCAATCCTCAACGTATGTCACCTGCACGTCATCTAAAAACATTGTCCCCGGGTTTAGGCAGATTAGCGGTAGCAAACCACAGTACGATTGTCCCCCTTCCCTCGAGGGAAGCGCGGTACGGCTATCGTTCGTCCACGCTATTGAAGTCACTACAACTACGCGCGGAATAGATGTGAAACGCTTTGAGGTAACTGGACCACACACAGACTTGCGTCCAATGACTACTACCGAACACATCTTGGTAGCGGGCCACTCCATAAATGGCCAACCAAGCATCTCCCAATTCGAGAGATTTCTTCTCGGCATCCGAAAGCGCGTAATCTTCCAGAGATCCGCCGGAGGGATTGGATTTCTGCCGCGTCAATTGGAAATCGACGGGGTCTTGGGGAATTACCGCGCCTGCCGTGAACGTTTCGTTCGGCATGCCTACTGCTCCCCCAAAGTGGGGTTCTTGACCGTTGGGAATAACCTCTATCCAGAAGACGCTGTCGAGATGCAAGGCAGGAGTCTTGCCCACGTTGGTGATTGTGATCTTGCCAGAGGGAATAGGTTGGATAGTTGTATCGCTCTTTATCTTAACCGTGATCCACGCCCGTTCGTCTCTCCGCATTACGTCCAATTGGTTACCTATGATGACGAATTGACATATTGTGACCACAGCCAGAACGGAGTTGAAGAAAACGAGCAACCAATCAGTAGTGCTGCTCGCCTTTATGCGTTCTTTGAGACCCATCCATTTGTAGCTCTGACTGTCGCGCTTTTGCTGTCCTTCAGCGCGGTCTTTTGTATCGGCTTTGGCATTCCCGCTTTCGCCGGAGAGGGAAGAATTGATCGCGTCCTGATGTGTATTCTCTTGGTGCTGGTGCTTTATGCGCTTGTCTTTACGCTTGCTCATGCGGCTTGCAATTCAACGGCGTGGCTTACGCGACAGGCTGGATCAGTTGGAATCTTGAAACTGCGCCAGAACACCGATACCAGCGTTGCTATAGAACCAACCGAACTCCGCGAAGCGCGATCTGCGGAAGCGGAAAACGTCTCTATAAGTAACTCGAACTCTGACCCAAAGTTGAAGTTGGCCGATTTGAAATTGGCCGTATTCAAAAGGACTCATCGGATGATCCGTTCTTACACCGATGACCTGCCATTGTCCGGCGGGATTCGGATAGATAGTTCTCGGTTCTCCCATGCTGCAGGCGGTGCTATTCGCGGGGAACTCAGCAAATGGTGGAGAAACCAACTCCATCCAAGAGTCGATGGTAGCTTTATAGGCGGGAGTGTTGCCGATGTTATTTATCGTCGCTCTAAATACGGAATGCTGATTTGGACCGAACATTACCAGTCCGTCCGGAAACTGAGGGATGGCGGGAACAGCGGGCAGTTGCAATTGCTGCGGCGCTGGCGGATTGGGTGCGTTCGGTGGATTAGTCCCTTGGGGAGCAGCGGTAATCTGAAACACTACACGCTGTTGCTGTACCGGATTGGCAGAGGGTGTTGGTGTAACGACGATCTGCGCCCGTTCGCTGAATACCATCGCACGATACTGATTAAAAAAAATGAAGGCCTGAATGGCTGTGATTACGCACAGGATAAGAGTCAGGCGAACCATCCAATCGGGCTTCTCTTGGTTACTTGCGGGATTAGTGTCCTCGTTGCGATTCTCCTTGGAATGTACGCTGTCGATTGGAGCGACAGTGTTATCGGCGATCTGCTCATTTGTATGGCTAGCGCGCTCGTGTTGGGTGCTCTGCTCAGTTGGGTAAGCGGGGTTTTCCCTTGGCAGTTGCTGCGCGTTTACGCCTTTTTTCCCGGCGTTTAGAAGTAATGCCGACAGAATCAGGATCAATGCGAACCAGGTGTTTGAGTGCTTCATGGAACGTCAACGGGTGGAGTGAGACCGGCTTGGCTTTCGGCATAATACAACCTTTCGAGGGAACGGCAATCGGAAGTGTCCGCCCCTGTCCACAATCAGGTGACCGGCCTTGTCTGGCTGAGGCTTCCGCCAGCGGGCTGACCTCAGCATCGTGCTATCACGTCGAAGAAAATGTTCGGGTTCTCGCGATTGTTGAAGCGATACTGAAACTCCGCGAGATACAGCGGCAGATATTTCTTGCTCACGTTATGGTAGGTGCCGAGCACTCCGCGCTTGAGCAGCGACCAGAACGATTCAACGCTGTTGGTATGGACTTCGCCGCGTACGTATTCGTTCTCGCTATGTTTGATGACCTCATGCGGCATCGCCCACTTGAGGTAGCGATAGCCGGAGTGTTCATCAGTCGCGAGTGTCAAGCCCAACATAATCCCCCGAGGGAAGGGGTTAGGGGTTAGGTTGCCGAGGCTCAAAGCGAATTCCTCCGGCCCCAGCTTGGGTGCCGATGCGACTCACGCTATGATCATTGGCTCGGAACGAGCCCATGATCGCCATCGTCGATTACAAAGCGGGCAACCTCGCCAGCGTCAAGCGCGCGCTCGAGTTCCTCGGCCACGAGTGCGAAATCACCGATCGCGCCGAGCGAATCGTCGCAGCTGATCGCGTGATCCTCCCCGGTGTTGGCGCCGCCGGCGCCACGATGGAAAATCTGCGCGCGCTCGGACTCGTCGACGTGCTCCGCAACGATGTCGCCCGCGCCGGCAAACCCTTCCTCGGCATCTGCATCGGAATCCAGGTGCTGCTCGATCGCAGCGAAGAGGACGATGCCACCTGCCTTGGCATCGTCGCCGGCCGCGTCGCGCGCTATCCGCGCTCGATCGACGGCCGTCCGCTCAAGGTTCCGCAAATCGGATGGAACCGCGTGCGCCAGGCGCGCCCCCATCCCGTCTTCGCCGGCGTGCCCGACAACACCCATTTCTACTTCGTCAATTCCTACTATCCGATTCTCGACGATCCCTCGATGACGCTGACGACCAGCGACTACGGCATCCCGTTCACCGCGGCGATTGTGCACGACAACGTCCTCGCCACCCAGTTCCATCTCGAAAAGAGCGGCGCCGCCGGCCTCAAACTCCTCGACAACTTCTGCCGGCTGAAGTCCTGAACGATGCTCGCGAAACGAATCATTCCGTGCCTCGATGTGCGCGACGGCAAAGTCACCAAGGGCGTCCAGTTCCTTGCCAACGTCGACGTCGGCGATCCGGTCGCGATGGCCCGCTACTACTATAAGGAAGGCGCCGACGAGATCGTCTTTTACGACATCACCGCAAGCAACGAGCGCCGCGGCATCATGCTCGACGTAGTCCGCGCGGTCGCGCGCGAAATTTTCATTCCGTTCAGCGTCGGCGGCGGCCTTCGCACCCTCGAAGATATGCGCGCCGTCCTGCTCGCCGGCGCGGAGAAGGTCTCGATCGATTCCGGCGCGGTCCGCAATCCGAAACTGATCTCGGAAGGCGCGCGCGCGTTCGGCAGCCAATGCGTCGTGCTCTCGATGCAGGTGAAAAAAACCGGCGTGCGCCCTGAAATTCCGACCGGTTACGAAGTCGTGATCGACGGCGGGCGCCAGCCCACCGGGCGCGACGCGCTCGCGTGGTCGCTCGAGGGTGAGCGCCTGGGCGCCGGCGAACTATGCATCAACTCGATCGATCGCGACGGCACCAAGCTTGGCTACGATCTCGAAATCACGCGCCGCATCAGCGCGGCCGTTTCGATCCCGGTGATCGCGTCGGGCGGAGCGGGCGAGCCGGCGCATCTGCGCGACGCGTTCACTGCCGGCCTTGCCGACGCCGCGATCGTCGCGTCGATCGTTCACTACGGTGAGCATCCGATTCCCGCGCTGAAGTCATATCTCAAAGCCAATGGCGTCGAGATTCGCGACGCAGTAACAATCGACCTGGTGGGCGCCCAGTGAAAAAATGAAAATTGCGTTCGTAGTGTCGGAGTTCAACTCCGAGGTGACCACCCCGATGGAACAAACGGCGCGCCGCCATGCCGAATCGCTCGGCGTCGAAGTCGCGCGCGTGGTCAAAGTGCCGGGCGTGTACGACATGGCGCCGGTCGTGAAAGCGCTGCTCCAGCGCAAGGAAATCGAAGGCGTCGTGATGATCGGCGCTGTGATCAAGGGCGAGACCAATCACGATGAAGTGATCGCGCATGCGATCGCCCGCGCCGGGATCGAGTTGTCCCTCGAGTTCGACAAGCCCGTCGGCCTCTCGATCATCGGACCCGCGATGACCGACGAGCAGGCCGTCGCGCGAATCGAAAACGCAAAAAACGGCGTCAACGCAGTAGTCGGCGTCATCCGCGTACTCAAGGAAATCCGCCGCTAGCCGCATCGCTCAACAGGTGTTGAGAAAGCGACCCCGCCCGCATTGAGAGTGTTGCCGCGAGTACTTATACTTGGGCGGTGTTGGGCGTGAAGATGGTAGAGGCGGTTGGAGGAGGGGGAGAAACGTTTTCCACGCGCACGGCTGCGCGAATCCTCGCGGTCACTCCTGAGCGAATCCGTTACTGGGTCAAGCGCAATCTGATCCGGCCGCTCAATTCCGGCGGACGAAAATACCGCTTCGCGTTCAACGATCTCCTCGAGATGCGCCTCGCCAAGGAACTTCTCGGTACTCGCCAGCATATCGAACCGGTCCAGCGATGCCTCGATCGAGTGCGCGAGTTCGTCGCGCCCGACCGCTCCGTCACTTCGCTCAAGCTCGTCAACGACGAAGGGCGCATCGTCGTCCGCGACGGCCCCGTGCTGATCGAAGCGCAAACCGGACAGCTCATCTTCGATTTCGAAGGCGGGTGCCGGCCCGGCAAAGTCGAGGATCGCTTCGGACCGGCGCGCGTGCGCGAGCGCTTCGAAGAGGCCCGTCAAATCGCGGAGGAAGACCCGCTCCGCGCGCTCACCATTTACGGCGAGCTGCTCGGCCGCGAGCCCGACAACTTTGAGGCGCACATGCGCCTCGCGACCCTGCTCGAGGGCGAAGGCGACCTCGGCGCGGCGTTGCGGCATCTGCTCGGCGCCGCCGCGATCTGTCCCGCCAGCGCCGAGGTGCATCTGAAACTCGGGATGCTCTATCGAAGGAAGGAGGAGCATCAGAACGCGCTGCGCAGCTTCCTGCGCACGCTGGAATGCGATGCCTCCAACGTCGAAGCGCATCGCAACGCGGCCGAGATGTATGAAGTGATGGGCCGTCGTCGCGACTCGCAAAGACATCTGAGCGCCATCTATCGCCTGATCAAAGGCGACTGATATTGAATCGCGCGAACGCGCGGCAGTATGCTCGGCTTCTATGCCGCGCGAATCGCTCAAGCCCGTCGACATCTTGCGCCACGAACTGAAGGCGCTGCGCTTCATCCTGGATAACTTTCATGCAGGCAAGCTCGGTGACGGCGCGCTTCCGCCGCGCGAGGACTTCCAGTCGGCGCAAGGGCGCGCGCTCTACGATTCGATCGTCAAAGCTCCGAGCAAAGCTGCAGCTGAGAGCGCAATCGCGGAACTGGAACTCGAGGACGTCGATATCGATTCGTTCCTGCATCTGAGCGGCGAGCACTACTACACCTATCCCGCGCTGGTCCGCGAGCGCGCGGCCGCAATCCGCACCGGCAAGTTCACGGTCGAAAACACTTGAGCGAATTGATCCCCGCGGAGATACATCTGCTTCTCGATTCGGCCGGTGCGCTGATCGTGTTCCAGGAAAAAGGCGCGGCGTGGGCAGGGGTGCTCGCGTTTACGACCGAGGACAAGGCGCGCGACTTCTGCGCGCGGAGCAATCTCGACGCTGCGGAGATTGGCGCGATCGCGACCGGTGATCGCGAGGCGGTCGCCGCGCTGGTCAGCTCGATCAAGCGCCGCGCGATCCGCAATCTGTTGCTCGATCTCGACTACAAGACCGGAAGGTGTACGCAAATCGATTTCGACGGTGATGCTTTCGGTGCCGCGACGCCGCGCCAGTTCACGCCGCCCGCCCAGCACTAGGCGAACATCGAGGCGAGGCCTTTCGGGCGTTCCAGTTTGCCGGCGGGCTTCATCGAATGCGCGAGACGCTCGAGGGTCTGCTTGAACTGTTCCATCTCGGCGGTCTGCTTCGCTTCGAAGGCGGCGGCTTCTTTCGCCTGCTTGCGCGCGAACGCTTCGCGGTCGGACTTGCGGCGATTGTAGAAGCCCTCGAAGGTCTCCTTCACCGTGCGGTACATCGAGACCTTCGGGACGAACGATCCGGAACATTGCGGGCAGTGGAAGACGACGCCCGCCTCGAACAGGCGATACGGAATCGTCCACGGCTGGTTGCAGTCCTTGCAGATGACCGGGACTTCCCACGCGATCGGGTTGAACTCTTGATCGACTGCCGCGGCGTGGGCAGGTGCAGTGGGCTGAGGCGAAGAAACGGCGAAGTTCGGTGCGGGGGCCGCTTCTTTGCCATTGGTTGACACTTCGCCGGCAGTTGCCTTGTTTGCGCCGTCACCGTTCGCCGGAGCTGCAGCTCCGTCTGCGCCAGCGCCTTCTTTGCGGAAGCGCGACGGCGCGTCGTCGGGGAAAGTGGTCTCGGGATGCAGCTCTCGCGCACGCGCGAGCAATACTCCTTCGGTCTCGAGGTTGGCTGGATCGGGGATGCAGCAATCGACGGGGCATACTGCGGCGCAGGCTTCGTGATCGTGGAAGCCGACGCATTCGGTGCATTTCGAGGGGACGATGTAATAGATGTCCTGCGCGATTGCTGGGCTGGTCGCGCCGTTGAGTTCCCACGCTACGCCGCCGGCATAGATTGCCGTGTTGGGGCATTCGGGCTCGCATGCTCCGCAATTGATACATTCGCTGGTGATCGTCGTGGCCATCGAATCAACTCTAACAACGCTCGTCGATGGCATCAATCGGCATCGAGGGAGGGATGACAACCGTTGTCAGGTGGAGACCGCTGCGCGCGGGGCGGCAGGGGCTGACCCCTGCACCCACCGTCCATTAAAGAGCAAAATGGCGCGAACGCCATTTTGCTCTAGGCCGCGTGAAGATTTCCCTTGAAAAGGTGCGATCCTCTTGGACTTGTCAGGTGTTGCGAAATTCCTCGGACGGGATGATGCGGCGGAAAGTTAGGTTTACTCTCGGGCCGCATTGGTGGGACTCCTTGGCGATTCCGTGTTTCCAGTGTTTTTGGGTGGTGCCTTTCATCAGGAGCAGGCTGCCGGATGCGAGGCGCAGGCGGATTGGTTTGGCGAGTTTGTTGGTCTTGTGCTTGAGGATGAAGGTTCGCTCCGTGCCGAGACTTAGAGATGCGATGACCGGGTTGATTCCGAGCTCGGGCTCGTCGTCGCTGTGGAATCCCATGCTGTCGCGGTGGTCGCGGTAGTAGTTGAGCAGGACGCTGTTGAAGGTGATCGCGGCGACGTTTTCGACTTGTCTTTTGATTTCGAGGAGGAGATCGGTCCATCGCATCGGGGTTAGCGTGATGCCGGAGTAGGTGTAGGCGCTGCCGGGGTCGCCGTACCATGCGACCAGGCGAGGCTGTGCGTAGCGTTTGTTCCATACGGTGATTTCATCCTGGCGCCATGGGGTGTTTGCGATCAGGTGGTGCAGGATTTCGTCTGGGGTGAGTCGCAGGTCGAGGTTTGGCAGGTAGTAGATATCCGCATCGGGGATTTGGATCGGTTGGAGATGGTTGGTGGTCGATGTGAACAGGTCGGGCATTTTCGATGGGTGCTTTGGGTTCATCGTGATTCGATAGGGATCGAATGGCAAACGCTGGACGCATCGGCGCGAAAGCAGGGGCGAGTCCCTGCACCCTCCCGAAACCTCACGCAGGTTTCGGACTTCCCGTCTGGCTAAACGAAAACGAGATGCGCCACTGCGCACGGGGGTCGAAGTTTCGGGGCGGATGGGATCCGCGTATTTACCTCTACTTGTCCGAGGAGAGGTCGCGCGAGTGAGGAACGAAGTGAGCGCGGGAGAGGTTCAATGCCAGCCGTCGCAGAGATGCATATTTGGAGCTGCAATTCAGAGGGGTAATGCCGGGAAATACCTCGCCCGTTAGTTTACGGGAGAGGAGGCCTCGTCGCAGAGCGACGAGGTAGGTGAGGGTGCAGCCCGCGTGCGCGCTTCGCTTCGTGTCATCCCGACCGAAGCGGAGGGACTCGCAATTGGATAGAGTGAACTTCATGTTCAAAATGCTGATCGACACATGCGCATGGCTTGACCTTGCGAAAGACCCGAGACAGGAGCCCATTGTCGGCGTTATCGAGGAAATGGTCAGACAGAAGTTGATCGAGCTGATCGTGCCTCGCATAGTCCTCGACGAGTTCAAGCGGAATCGTGAACGCATTGCCCGCGAGAGATCTAAAAGCATCTCGACCCATATTCGGCTCGTAAAGGAGGCCGTTGGCAAGATCGGCGGCGACAAGAGGAGAGTGCGAGTCGTTCTCTCGCATCTCGACGACGTGAATCACAAGATCCCGATTGTCGGCGGTGCCGCAGCCAACACTCTGGATCGCATCGAAAAGTTGCTCGCTGATTCAGCGAGGCTCGAGCCCGGCGATAGCGTGAGGCTCCGCGCTGCTCGGCGTGCGATCGAGAACAAGGCGCCGTTTCATCACGACAAGAATGCGATGGCTGACTCAATCATTGTCGAGGAGTACGCAGAATGCACGCGCGAAAAAACAACTTCTGGTACTCGTTATGCCTTCGTCACGCTCAACACGAAGGACTTCAGTGTCGTTAGCGGCAATCAAAGGCTTCCTCACGCCGACCTCGCGGATATCTTCTCGCGTGTTAAGTCGCGTTATTTCATCAATGTGCCGGAAGCGCTCCGGCATGTGGAGCCGTCGCTAGTTAGCGATGTAATGTTGGAGCAGTCGTGGACCCAGGAACCGCGCGGCCTGACAGAGATTCTCGAAGCCGAGGATCTGCTGTTCCATCAGGTTTGGTATAACCGCCACTGGGGTTTGCGAATCGGCGTTCAAGAGGGAAGGATCAAGGTCGTAGACAAGGAGACTTATCCACGTCGTGCCGGCGCGAGGGAAACGGTTCAACGGGACGTGTGCAAGGGCGCGCTGAAGGCCGCAACGAATGTCGAACGAAAGTATGGAGAGAAGAACCTAGGACCGTGGGACGATTTCGAGTGGGGCATGGTCAACGGCAAGCTCTCTGCCCTTCGGTGGATCTTGGGCGACGAGTGGGACATGCTCGACACTTAAGAGCTGATTGCGGGCGATCCGGTTGAGATTGCCCACGCCGCTTTCGTTTACGCAGGGAGCGTAACGGCCTCTGGCGCGGGAAAAGTACTTGCGCTCGAAAAGGGGGAGACGATGATCTTCGGTCCTCGAATTTCTAAAGCTTTACTCCTGGGTTGGGTCTGTTTCTTGATTTGCGGTTGCGGCCCAAACCGCAGCGCGGCGCTTGGAGAGGCGGCGCGGCAGCAAGCGTCTCTCGCGACGGGGGCAATCGGGACCGAAGATCAGGTGAGAGGTCAAGCGCGCGATGGGGCTCGAATGTTGAAGGAGCTTTCAGCGCAGCTTGTTCGCAACCCGCCGAAGGGTGCTAGCCCGCAAGTCGTCGGAGGTTTTACGTCCGACGCGGCGGAAATAAGCGCGGGACTAGACGCTATCGCTGAGAGCAAAACGGACGATCAATTCACCGCCTCAGTTTTCAATATGTGCGATGCTCAGCGTCGGGATGCCGCACCTCGCGTTGGGCACGTACTGGTCGGAATCGCGACGATGATCCGGGCGAAACCGCCCGCCAACGCACCGCCCCAGGAAGTTCAACAGGTGTCCGGTTACTTCGACACGTTTGGTGAACGAATGATCAACGTCCCCACTGAATGCGATCGAGCTCAGGCGGGAATGGCGGAGGCGGATGCAAAGGAGCAAGAAGCCGAAGCCAAACATCAAGCGAACGTCAATGCCGCGATCAACGCTGCAGAGCTAATATTCGCAGGCGCCGTTGTCTATGGGACAGCCGTGTCTGCGGCCCAGGCCAGCCGACCGATTATAGTTCAGAGCCCACCTGTTCAAAACAATTACTATTACTAGAACGGGAGCGTGTTTCTAACACGCGCCCGTCGGGGACACTCGGGCTAGGCTCCGGTTCCGTTCTCCTCGCTCGGGATGACGGGAGGAGAAAAGAAATCGCTGCGCGTAGGTCTCTCCACTACGGTCGAGACGACAGAAAGGGGGAATCGGTGAGGCGAGGAAGAGAGTTGATCTTTCCATCGCGCTGAGCGGAAGCTGCTGGAGAAGAAGTACCTACACCGAGCGATTTCCTTTCTATGCGGCAGTACTACGTCTACATCATGTCGAATCGGGCGCATGTTTTGTACATCGGGATGACGGGCGATCTTGGCGGCCGAGCGAGGCAGCATCTGGAGGGCGCTAAAGCGGGTTTCACTCAGCGGTATCACCTCGGGCGGCTGGTTTACTTCGAGGCATATGACCAAATCGCCGAAGCGATCGCGTGTGAGAAGCAGCTCAAGCATTGGAACCGACAAAAGAAGATTGCATTGATTGAGTCGCTAAATCCGAAATGGTCGGATCTGAGTAGGGGGTGGGAAGATTAGAGGAGAAGAGAAGAGAATCGCTGCGCGTAGGTCCCTCCGCTACGGTCGGGACGACAGAAAGGGAATCAGGGAACAGAAAAAAGAAAGAGAATCGCTTCGCGGAGGTCCCTCCACTTCGGTCGGGATGACGAAAAGACGTCAGTTTTCGCCGAGGCGCGGTTTTGACTATGCTGGGCGCATCATTTATGGATCTTCAATTTAATTCGGACGAAGAAGAGTTTCGGCTTACGGTGCGCGAGTGGCTTGCGGAGAATGTGCCGCGCGGGGATTTTGCGGGGGCGCGGGAGGGGCGGGAGGATAAGGAGTGGCTCGCGAAGGCCAAAGCGTGGCAGCGGAAACTTTATGAGGCCGGGTATATCGCGCTCGCATGGCCGAAGGAATACGGCGGGCAACAGATGGACCCGGTCCGGCAATCGATCGTCAACGACGAGATGGTGCGGGCCAAGGCGCCGTACCTGGTCGGCGGGTCAGGACTCGGGATGCTCGGGCCTACCTTGATCTCATGGGGGACCGAGGAACAGAAAAAGCGCTACCTGCCGAAAATTCTTACCGCCGAGGAAATCTGGTGCCAGGGATATTCGGAACCGGGCGCCGGGTCGGACCTCGCGTCGCTGAAGACGCGGGCGGAAATCGTCGGCGACGAGTTCGTCGTCAACGGGCAGAAAGTGTGGACCTCCGGCGCGCAACACGCGGATATGATGTTCTGTTTGGTAAGGACGGACACCGAGGCGCCGAAGCATCGGGGGATTTCGTACATTCTAATAGACATGCATTCGCCCGGAATCACCGTCCGTCCGCTCGTGCAAATGACCGGCGACAAGGGATTCAACGAAGTTTTTTTCGATAACGTCCGGGTGCCGCGGAAAAATCTCGTTGCCAAGCTCAACGAAGGTTGGATCGTCGCCAACGCTACCCTGTTCCACGAACGCAATATGCTCGGCTCCGCCAGCGGCAGCGAGCAGCGCTTTAATCGGCTGCTCGCGCTGGCGAAAAAAATCCATCGCGGCGGAAAACCTCTCACCAAGGACCCGGTCTTCCGGCAACGGCTCGTGGAGCTGGAGACACGCGTCGAGGCGATGCGGTTGCATGCGCTGCGACAGCTCACGGATCAGATTCGCGGCAAGAATCCGGGTATCGAGGCGATGATCAACAAGCTGGTCGGCACCGAGCTGAACCATGATTTGGCCACGGCGGCGATGGAGGCGATGGGCGACTACGCGATGCTCTCGCGCGAGGAGCCGGCGGCGCTGGATAAAGCGTACTGGCCGTATGAGTGGATGTTCTCGCTCGGGTTGGTGATCGGCGGGGGCACGTCGCATATACAGAAAAATATTATTGCGGAGCGCGGGTTGAAGATGCCGAAGTCTAGGTGAGTAAGAGATGGGGAAGGGTAGATCACTTTATTTAATTTGAAACCCACCTTGGGTTTCAAACTTCCTTGGGCAGGGCACCGCCCTGCACCTTCCGTCCATACAAGCGCAAAATCCCGCGGACGGTATTTTGCTCTGGGCGGGGGGGGAGAGATCTGTTCTGGTTCCCTCGCCCGTTTTCTGGTTCCCTCCCACGTTCGTCGGGGGAGGGTTTAAGTGGGTACGGACCGGCAGGATCGGTAACAGAATAGACCGGGAGGATAGGTAACAGTTTGAATGTCACGGCAGGAGGAGGGAAGCGATGCCGTGGCGGGAGATCTGTTCGATGGACGAGAAGATACGATTGATGGGGGCGCTGAGGGCGGCAGAGGAAAGCGTGACCGAGCTGTGCGAGGACTTCGGCATCAGCCGCAAGACTGCGTACAAATGGTGGCGGCGCTACCTTGAGTTCGGCGCCGAAGGACTGAAGGAACATTCGCACGCGCCGGCGGTAGTGCCATGGGCGATTAGCGAGGCCCAGGCAGAGGCGATCGTAGGACTGCGGCGGGCGCATCCGAGTTGGGGGCCGAGGAAGTTGCGAGCCAAGCTTGGCCAATGTGCGCCGGGTCAGAGTTGGCCGGCGCCGAGTACCATCGGAGAGTTATTGCGACGGGAAAAACTCACTGCGCCGCGCAAGCGGCGAAAAAGCGCTCGACCTTCACCGCTGCCATTGCGCACCGCGTTGGCGCCCAATGACCTCTGGTGCACCGACTTCAAGGGTCCGTTCCGCACCGGCGACGGGGTGCGCTGCGATCCGTTGACTCTGAGCGACGCCTACAGCCGCTACCTGTTGAGCGTCAAGGCGGTCGCGAAAGCCGGCTATGCGGACTGCCGCAGCGAGCTGGAGCGGGTGTTCCGGGAATACGGCCTGCCGCGCGCGATTCGCTCGGACAACGGTCCGCCCTTCGCGTCGGTCGGAGTGACGGGACTTAGCCGGCTGTCGGTGTGGTGGTTAAAGCTCGGCATCATGCCGGAACGAATCGAGCCAGGCAGGCCTGAGCAGAATGGGCGGCATGAGCGGATGCACAAGACGCTCAAGGCCGAATGCGCGGCTCCGCCACAAGCCAACCGTGGCGCGCAGCAGAGTCGCTTCGATCAGTTCCGCGCTGAGTTCAATCATCAGCGGCCCCATGAGGCGTTGGGCCAGACCACGCCGGCGACGCACTACACGCCGTCGCCGCGCAGCTACCCGGCCAGGCTCGAGGATCCAGAATATCCAGCCGACTACCAGCCGCGGCGCGTGCGCCACACCGGCGAGATCAAATGGCAGGGAGAACTGGTCTTCCTCAGCGAGACCTTGACCAATGAAGTAGTAGGAGTAGTCGAAACCGAGGACGGTGACGCGGAGGTCTACTTCGGACCGATGATGCTTGGGCTCATCGATGGCGTCAGTCTAAAACTGCGCCGTCATCAGCCCCCTTGCCATTCAACGGTCCGGCGAGGGGGGCAGCCCCCCTCGCACTCCTCCCCGCCTAACCGCAATAAAGTGTTACCGATCATGCCGGTCTAAACTGTTACCGATCATCCCGGTCGCTCAGTGGGGTGGGGGACATTTGTGGCGCGATTGTCTGGTGCGCCACACATTCTGGGTCTTCGCGGAATCAGACGGAGAAGAATTTGGAAATTTGGTCCCCCACCCGCCCCTCTATGAAGAGCGTCGGCCTCCCCCGACGAACGGGAGAGGCAATTTCAATTCGGAAGCAGAGTGAAAGGTAGTTGTGGATTTTGGACTTCGTGAGAAATTGGATGGAGAGGAATTTGGAATTCGGACCCTCACCCGCCGCTCTCAGACGAGCGTCGGCCTCTCCCTGTCAGGGAGAGGCTATTTCTCGGTCCCCCACCCGCCGCTCTTTTTTCAGTAAGTCGCTTCGCGAAGAGCGTCGGCCTCCCCCGACGAACGGGAGAGGCAATTACTAGTCGGAGCGGAGTAAAAGGTAGTCATGGATTTTGGACTTAGTGAGGAGCAGCAGCAGCTTAAGGATAGTGCGCGGGCGTTTTTGAGTGGGGAGTGTCCTACCACTGTCGTGCGCAAAGTTATGGCTAGTGAGGATGGGTATCCGCGCGAGCTTTATGCGGAGATCGCAAAGCTTGGTTGGTGCGGGTTGGTTGTGCCCGAGGAGTTTGGCGGGGCGGGGCTTGGGATGCTCGACATGGCGATGATTCTCGAAGAGGCCGGGTACGCGGCGATGCCGGGGCCGTTTTTGTTTTCGTCGGTGCTCGCGCCAAGCGCGCTCAAGCTCGGCGGATCGAAAGAGATCAATGCGAAGTGGCTCGCGCCGCTTGCGGAAGGCAAGGTCGTCGGCACGGTTGCGGTAGTCGAGGCGGCCGGGAGTATCGAGGCTGCGGATATTGGCGCGACGGCTACCAAAGCCGGCGCGGGGTGGCGTATCAACGGCGTCAAGATGTTGGTGCCGTATGCGAACGTGGCGGACTTTATCGTGGTCGCCGCGAATGATAGCGGTGAGATCTCGCTGTTCGTCGTCGATGCGAAGGCGGCGGGGGTGACTACTCGGTCGCTCAAGAATCTCGATTTGACGCGGCGCGTGTCGAGCGTCGAGTTGAAGGACACTCCTGCCGAGTTGCTTGGGGGAGAAAATCTTTTCGCGAGGCTCGTCGACGTGGCGTCGATTGCGATTGCGGCGGACTCGCTCGGAGGGACTGAGCGGGCGCTGGAGATGGCGGTGGAATATTCGAAAGTGCGCGAGCAGTTCGGCAAGCCGATCGGATCGTTCCAGGCGCTGAAGCATGCGGCGGCGGAAATCGTCGCGGATATCGAGCCGGCGCGCGCGCTGTTGTGGTATGCGGCTTATCGCGCAGACGGGAAGTGCTCGCGCGAGGCGTCGATGGCGAAGGCTCGGCTGTGCGATGTCTACAGCCGCGGGACCGGCAGTGCGGTGCTGATGCATGGCGGGATCGGGTTTACGTGGGAGCACGACATGCATCTGTGGTACAAGCGCGCGCGGTTCAACGAGTCGTACTTTGGGTCGCCGGGGTACCATCGGGAGCGAGTGGCGGAGTTGGGGGATTATTGAGACGGAAGCAATTTTCAGTGCCTGCTCGATCTCCGCTAACCTAACCCCTAACCCCTTCCCTCGAGGGAAGGGGAACAATCGTAGTGTGTTTTTGCTGCTGATTAACCTAACCCCTAGTCCCTTCCCATGCGTGAAGGGGAACAAAATGTTTTGGCAAGTAGCCGGACGCAAAGATGAAGTTTGATATTTTTTATCAGTTGCCGGAGGCGGCGGCGCAGAATACGCATCAGCGGTATCGCGAACTGATTGCGGAGGCGGCTGAGGCTGATGTGCTGGGGTTCGATACGGTGTGGCTGGCCGAGGTGCATTTTGCGCCGCGGTTTTCGGTGATGCCGACGCCGTTGATGCTGCTCGCGGCGATCGCGGAGCGGACGGCACGGATTCGGCTGGGGATGGCGGTTAATTTGATGCCGTTGCATCATCCGATACGGTTGGCCGAGGAAGTTGCGACGCTCGATGTGCTGTCGAATGGGCGGGTCGAGTTCGGCGCGGGGCGCGGTGCGTTTCCGCTGAACTATCGCGGTTACGGAGTCGAGATGGCGAGCAGCCGTGAGCTGTTCGAAAACGGCCTCGACATTATCAAGCAGGCTTGGACGCGCGAGCGGGTGGCGATTGGCGGGAAGGATTCGCGCGGTGTCGAGGTGGTGCCGAAGCCGATCCAACGACCGCATCCGCCGATTCGGCTGGCGGCGAATAGTGCGGACACGTTCACGTTCGCGGGGCGGAACGCTTATCCGATTTTCGCGGGCGGACCGGTGAATCCGATTCCGGTGCTGGCGGAGCGGCTGAAAATTTACGATGACGCGCTGCGGGACGCGGGGCCTGAGAGGCCCGACGATTGGCTGGCCGCGGCGCTGATGGTGTTCGTTGGGCGGGATCGGGCGCAGGTGCGCGCGACGATCGAAAAGAGTTTGCGGAATTACTTCGACGCTGTAGCGGAGATCGTGGAGCCGGAGAGTCTCGCAACGGGGCATCAGGCGGAATTCCAGAAAGTGCGCGACCGGCTGCGGACGATCGATTACGCGACGGTGGATTCGATGATGGGGATTTTCGGGGACGCGGAATATTGCATCGATCGGATTGCGCAATTGAAGGAGCAGTTCAAATTTTCGCGGCTGGTGTGCTGGTTCGAGATTGGCGGGATGAGTGGGCATCGCGAGGTGATGGAGTCGATGCGGGGGTTTGCGGAGCGGGTGATGCCGAGGTTCAGGTAGGTGCGGGCGGCGGCGCGGAGAGGAATTTCTGATTTGGATCCTCACCCGCCGCACTAAGAAGCGCGGCGACCTCTCCCTGTCAGGTAGAGGCGTGGGAGAGTCAGCGCCAGCGGAGGGTTTGTTCGGATTTGAGGGCTTCGTCGAGGCGTTGGCGGTTTGCTGATCTGATGTCGCTGCCGGAAATTATTGCGACTACTTCGCGCGGGTTTTCACGTTTGACTACCGGGAGGCGGCCGAGGCCTTCCTGAACCATCAGGTCGCTCGCTTCGCGCAGGCTGTTATCTTCGAATACTACTGCGCAAGGACCGGTGACGATGTCGCCGACTCGTTTGGCGGCGGGCTCGGCGGGATCAAACAACTTGCGCTGACTGATCAGGCCGATGAGGCCGCGATCTTTGTCGACGACTGGATAGCCGTGGTGAGTAGTTCCCTCGAGGCCGTTGGCGATTCGCGCGCGAACTTGCTCCAGGGTTGAGTCGGAGTCGAGCGAGACTACCTTGTAGGTTGCGGCGTCGCGCACGGCTACTTGCGATAGGAAGTCGGCGGCATAGTCGGCGGGAACTGCGATACCGCGGCGAGTGATCTTCTCGGTCATGATCGTATCTTTCATGAGCAGGCTGGAGACCAGGTAAGCGGCGGTGCATCCCGCGGCGAGGGGCAACATCGCGAACGGTTGCAGCGTGGTCTCGAACGCAAAGACGATCGAGGCTAGGAGTGCGCGCGATGCGCCGGCGAACATCGCGGCCATCCCGATCAACGCGGCGACGCGAATGTCGACTCCGGCGTGGGGGAAGATCCCGATGGCCTGACCGCCGACGGCGGCTCCCAGAGCGCCACCCATGATGAATAGTGGGGCGAGGGTTCCGCCCGAGGTGCCGCTTGCGAGCGAGATCGACCAGGAAAGAAATTTGAAAACGCAGAGGATCACGAGGGCTTGCTCGGGGAGATTTCCGGCGAGCTCGAACCTGACGTTGTCGTAGCCGACGCCGAGAGTTTGCGGAATCCAGTAACCGATTACGCCGACGACGAGGCCTCCGAGCGCCGGCCACCACATCCAGTGGATCGGCAGCTTCGCGAACGCATCTTCGATGAGGTAAACGGCACGGGTCACGCCGACGGAAGCGACGCCGACGATTGCGCCGAGCACGATATACAGCATCAGTGCGGACTGAGTTGGGGGCGCGACCGAGGGCATCGCGAAGATCGGCGCGGAGCCCATGAACGCAATGCGGACGGCGGTCGCGGTGACGCATGCGAAGGTGACGGGAATCAGCGAGCGCGAGCGGAACTCGAAGAGGAGGAGCTCGATGGCGATGAGGACGCCGGAGACGGGGCTGCCGAACGTCGCGGCCATCCCAGCGGCGGCGCCGGCGGAGAGCAAGATCTTTCGCTCGTCGGCGGTGGTCTTCAAGAGTTGGCCGATCAGAGAACCGAGCGCTCCGCCGGTAGCGATGATGGGGCCTTCGGCGCCGAACGGGCCGCCGGTTCCGATCGCGATCGCGGCGGAGATGGGTTTGAGAAAAGTGATGCGAGGCATGATGCGGCTTTGATTGCGAAGCACCTGTTCCATCACTTCAGGAATTCCGTGCCCGCGGATAGCTTCCGAACCGTAGCGCGCCATCAGGCCGACGATGAGACCGCCGATGGCGGGGACGACGATCACGAAGAGACCGAGATGGTTCTCGGCGGGCGAAACGAATTGCGGCGTTAGGCGGCCGTAGAAACTGAGGTTGGTGATCAAGCCGATCAGTCGCAAGAGGATCTGTGCGACGAGGCCGGCTGCGATTCCGATCGCGATCGCGACGATGGTGATGAAAACGACGCGGCTATCTACGGCGGTGGTGCGTTGCGGAGTCCGTTGCGCCTCGAGTGTCGGGCCCATCGAGGGCGCAATCGGCAAGCCTTCAGTGGAGGAAGAATCCGCAATCTTGTGATCGGTCATGACGAAGGTCTTATTGTCCTCGATTCGGTGCGCGCTGCTCAAGCCCGTCGCAAAAAGCCGGCGACGTGCGTCGAAAGTTGCGCCGATGATACGCGATGCAGTGTTGCAGCGGAGATTTTCGGGTGCGTGAGGATCTTCTCGACTGTGTCGCGATGACACATTTGGTGCACTAAGTGTAGCAAAGTTGATACAAGCGATCGGGGGTGTTCGAAAATACGACAGTGCATCGCGAGAGAAGAGCAAAGTTCAACGGCGCAATCGAGAATTGAGAGGTCATCAGGGGTTTCAATGGCATTCGCGATACCTAACGACGGGTAGGCGCCAAGATTCTCGTCTTGTCACGAGAGGAACCTGATGGACCGGAGAGTGGCACGGCAATTGGATTAGAGGCACCGGGAAGGATATTTACTCGGTTGGTCTAGGCATAGCTGGGATAGATTTGGTAGAACCGACAGTCACGATAATTAGTTAGGTGATGAGAGCCGCATGAACGACGAAGAAAAAGATCAGGACAAGGGGCTTCAGTTGAATCCGGCGGTGAGGATTTTCCTGGTCGAGGACAATCCCGATCATGTCTTCATCGCGCTGACAGTAGTGAAGCAAGTGCTCGGCGAGGAGATCGAGTTGGTGCACGCGTCGAACGCCGACGAGGCGTTGTTGATGATCGCGCAGTTCACCGATCAGGATCGTCCGGATTTGTTCCTGGTGGATTTGCGGTTGCCAGACAACGGTGGATTCTCGGTGCTGCAGGCGGCGCGCTCGAACGAGGCGCTGGTTTCGGTGCCGATGTTTGTGATCACGAGCTCGCTCTACGATCGCGATATCGCGGAGAGCTATCAGCTTGGCGCGTCGGCGGTGCTGTGCAAGCCGCTGTCGCGCGCGAAATTGCGCGACGAGTTGGTGCGCGTTGGCGCGCTGCCGGTCTCGCAACGTCCGATCGACAATTCCTATCGACATTAGACATTAGACGCGCCGGACCCGGGTGATGGGGGGCGGTGACGGGCAGAGAGCCTGGGTCCGGTGCGTCGTCAATCCAGTGCGATGGTTGACCCTTGCGCCCGCAAGTAGGATTCTCGCTCACGCCAGGTCCTGATGCGGGCGAATTTGCGTTCCAAGGAGTTGTCGTGAAGCCTTACACATTTGAACAGAGCGACGCGCTGATGAATCGCGCGAAGAAAGTTATTCCGGGCGGAATCTACGGGCATCAGACGCCGATACTGCTGACGCGCGGTGCGTACCCTTCGTTTTTTGCGCGCGGCGAGGGCTCGCACATCTGGGACGTCGATGGCAACGAGTATATCGACTACATGTGCTCGTACGGGCCGATCGTGCTCGGGCATCGGCATCCGAAAGTCGAAGAGGCCGCGCGGCGGCAGGCGGAGCTCGGCAACTGCTTCAACGCGCCGGGGCCGATGTGGGTAGAGCTCGCGGAGCAGCTGGTATCGATCACGCCGTTTGCGGACTGGGCAGTGTTCGCGAAGAACGGGTCTGACGTGTGCACATGGGCGACGGAAGTCGCGCGGCAGGCGACGGGGCGGCCGAAGATCGCGATGTGCCAGGGGGCGTATCACGGCGCGCATGCGTGGTGCACTCCGCTACCGGGAGGCACGACGCCGGAGGATCGCGCGAATATCGTTTACTTCCACTTCAACGATCTCGAGAGCGTGCGTCATGCGGTCGAGCAGAATCGTGGCAAGGTGGCGGGCGTGATTCTCTCGCCGTTCAAGCACGATGCGGGACACGATTCGGAATTACCGGTGGAAGGATTTTTCGCCGGGGTCAGGAAAATTTGCGACGACAACGGGATCGTGTTCATCCTCGACGATGTTCGCGCCGGGTTTCGTCTGCATATGGGCGGGTCGGGCGAGCTGTTCGGAGTGCGGCCGGATCTTTCGACGTACTGCAAGGCGATCGCGAATGGATATCCGCTGTCGGCGTGCATGGGTCGTGACAGTTTGCGCCAAGCGGCGCAGGAAGTGTTCTTCACCGGATCGTACTTCACCAGCGCGGTGCCGATGGCGGCGAGTCTCGCGACGATCAAGGAGCTGCAGGCGAGCGGCGGGATCGAGCGGATGCGCGCGATGGGAGAGAAGTTGCGGACCGGTCTGCTCGCGCAGGCGAAGAGCGCGGGAATCGAGGTGACCTACTCGGGGCCTCCGGCGCTGCCGTACATGAGCTTCAAGCCGGACGCGGGGCACTTCGATCGGGCGCGAGTGTTTTGCGGTGCGAGCGCGCGCGCGGGCGTGTACTTCCATCCGCGGCACAACTGGTTCATCTCGGCGGCGCACACCGAGCGCGATATCGAGCAGACGCTGAACGTCACGCAGGACGCGTTCGCGGCGGTAGTGAAGCAGTTCGGCGCGTAGTGACAACGCTCGCCGAAGCGGATTGTAAGCAGGAGGCCGGCGCGTTCGCGCCGGTCATCAATCGTGATCGCTGCGAAGGCAAAGAAGATTGCGTACGCGTCTGCCCCTACAACGTTTTTGAGGTGCGCAAGCTTGGCAGCGACGACCGCGCAGCTTTGGGGATCGGGTCGCGCTTCAAGGCGTGGATTCACGGCAATCGGCAAGCGTTTGCCGTGGACGCAAGTCAATGTCACGGGTGCGGGCTCTGCGTCGCGGCGTGTCCGGAGAAGGCTATCAAACTCGAACGAGTGGCAATTTAGCGGAGTTCGCAACGGTACTTCGAGCTGCGGATTAGCGTAGGTCAGGATTCGAGGCGGAGAAAGGTGCGCATGCGATCGAGCTCTGCGTCGAGTTCGCGTTTGAAGGCGCGATCGCGCGGTGGGGACTTGATGTAGCCGACATCACAATCAAGCGCGCCGTTTTTCACTGCTACGTTGCCCCATCCGATGACGCGGTCGCGCCATAGCATCGGCAGCGCGTAGTAACCGAGTTTGCGTTTGGCCGGCGGGGTGTAGGCCTCGAATCGGTAGGTCCATCCCCACAGCAGCTCGAAGCGGTCGCGATCCCACACGATAGGATCGAAGGGCGTGAGCAGGCGGACGGAATCGTCGGGAGCACTGCGCGCGGGATCGTCACCGGCCGGCCAGTACCATTCGAGACGATCGATGCGGGTATGCGCGAGGCGATCTTTCGCGCGAGTAAGAGCACTCTTCAAATCGTTGTACCATTGCGGAACGCCGTGACGCAGGCGGCGCACGAGGATCCGCAGGCCCGCCTCGGGCAGCGGCGCGTAGACGCCAATCGCAACGTCGAGCAAAGCGTCGATTCGCGCGCGGCGCTCGATTTCGTCGCTGGGCGCGGGCGCGTGCACGAAAGACGCGTAGACGCGAGTGCCGCTGTCGCGGCGGACGACCCGGAGCATCCCGGCATAATGCATGCTGTCGAGCAGATGAGTGGTGGCGTTTGACGAGCCGCCAAACCAGTTTCGCACCGAGCCGTGCGCAAAATGATCGTCGACCTCACGCGGATGAGCCGCGCCGCGCTCGCGGATGAAATCCAGAAGCTGCGCGGCGCGCCTTCTTTTTTCGGCGGGCCATCTGCCGGCGCGCCACGGGTTGCTGTATTGCTCGCCGGGCCGGGGCAGCGCTCTGATCCGCGGATGCATCAGCGCGTGAATGGCGCTCGTCACGAAACCGTAGTTGATGAAGAAGTCCTCCTCGATGCCGAGCTTCGCGTAGCGGCGTTCGAGATCGCCGGCGTGGTAGTCGCGGACGCGATGACGCAGCATCAGGTCCTGGGCGCGGGCGGGGGCGCGAATCGGGTCGGCCTGCACGAAGCCGAGCTTGTGGAGAGCACGCTTCAGCGTGGTCGGCGTGAAGAGGCTGTGGGCGACGGCATAGCGGCGGAGGTCGTCGAGGGTGATTGGCATGAGAGAAAAGATCAGGCGGTCAGGAATCGGTACACTAGTTTTTGGAAGTGCTGGATTCCACGCTCGCGCGAGAGCATCAGTTGGCCGTGCTTGATCGCGCCGGAGCGCATCCCGCGCTGCACGGATTCGCAAAGTATGATGTCTTCACGGTTAACGAGGTCGCTGAATTCGACGCTCGCGCGCATCTGCTCGTCGCTTAGGTTCTCCGCGAAAAAATAATCGATGGTCTGGCGGGTGTGTTCCGCGTCGACGGGAATTGCGCAGATCACCTGCATGCTCGTGGGATTGGCCGACAGCGCGAACATCACGGTGGGCCAGAGAGTCGCGTAAGTTACGCCTTGGCCCGGTGAGCGCATCAGGGGGCCATAGTAGGTGGAGAAGTACTCGTGATCGGTGTTGGCGCGGTAGCTGTCGGTGTCGATGACTTCAGAAAACTTGGGATGCGCGATCGGGCAGTGATAGCATTCGTTGAAATTTTCGACGACGATTTTCCAGTTAGCGGCGAATTCGTAGGTGTCGCGGCGTAGCATCTGCAGTTGGGCGAGGTCGACGCCGGCATCGGCGAAGATCTGTGGTAGGTCACCGATCATGTTGCGCAGGGGACTCGCGTTAGGGGCAGGGTTAACGAAAATCAGCGGGCCCCAGGTTTCGATCGAGAGCGGTGCGAGTGAGAGAGCTTGCTTGTCGAAAGAGCGCTGCTCATTCTCGCGGGGCGCGCTGCGCAGCGACCCATCAAGGTTGTAGGTCCATCCGTGATAGTGGCACTGGAGAGTCTGGCGGTTGCCGGAGCATTCGAGGACGACTTCGCTGCCGCGATGACGGCATACGTTGGCGAAGGCGCGGAGGGCGCCGTCGTTGTTGCGGGTGATGACGATTGGGATATCGCCGATTCTAGTGGTGAAGAAATCGCCAGAGCGACTTAGTTGTCCGGTGTGTCCGACGTACTGCCATGAACGATGGAAAATGCGCTCCTTTTCGGCGTGGAAGATTTCGGGATCGACGTACCAGTGTGCGGGGAGGGTGTCGCCGCGATCGAGGGCATCTTTGAGTGCGGGACTGGCAGAAAGATTTGACGGCATAACTACTTCTCGCATGTGAAGGTCGGCCGACCTTTGCGTTGCGTTCCAGAAACAGATCGGTTCACTGCACGGGCATCCCTATTCGCTGCCATCGCACCCGAGTCGCCGCGTCGCTCTCCAGGTCCCATGACCAGTATATGAAAACTACGCGACCCTCTACCTTCGTGTTATCCACGAAGCCCCAAAAACGACTGTCGTAGCTATGGTCGCGACTATCACCCATCACGAATAGCTTTCCCGCGGGCACCCTGATTGGCCCGAAATTGTCGCGCGGCGATGCCGGTGAGCGATCCTGAGCCGCTACCGCAAAATGTGCGTGCGGGTCCAGCACCTGCTGGCCATTGAGGTAGGTGACGCCATTCCTGATCTCGACAGAGTCGCGACCGACCGCGGTTACACGCTTGACGTATTCCTTGGTTGGATCTGGCGGGAAGACGAAGACGATAACATCGCCACGACTTGGAGTTCTCGGTCGTTTGTCTACGATTATGTGTTCGCCGATGAGGAGCGTTGGCTCCATTGAGCCGGACGACATCTTGTAGGCATTGAAAAAGAATCGCCGCGATAGCGAAGCCTCAGCCAGGTTCAGTGCCCCTATGATCGCGACGAATCTCAGGTAAGCGTACCAGCGGTAAGGCGTAAATCGGCGGGAGTCCATGCCGTGCCGCCGCGCATAGAAAGCCGCTTCCAAGCAGATGAGCAGGTAGATGGCAAAGTCCCCAAATATCAATACGAGGAGTCCTACAAAAGTCGTCAGGAGTCCTGCGGCAACAGCGCAAAAGTAAGCGATAGTCCATCCACCCCAGAGTGCTAACGCCTTTCCGAGCTGTCCATTATAGATCTGGCCCAATCCGGGAAATAACAACGAGAGAACCAACGCTGTTCGGACGCGTCTTGGCTTCGTGTCGGGCGTCGCTGAGCTTGAACTCAAATGCCTTTGCGGGGCGACACTATCCAACCGCGCTCCTGTTCTCTGATCGGGGCAAACGCCTTAAATGCGTTCCAGGACTATTACCGGGATCTGGCGGGTGGTGTTTTTTTGATATTCGTTGAAGTTGGGCATCAGCTTGGCCTGGGCGTCGAAGAGGCGCTGGCGTTCGGGGTCTTTGGTGATTGTGGCTTTAGCCTGGAATTTTTCTTTGCCGATTTCGAGTGTCGTAGTTGGGTTGGCTTTCAGGTTGTGGAACCATGCGGGATTGGTGGGGAAGCCGCCTTTGGAGGCGATGATTACGATTCGATTGCCGTCCTTGGTGTAGACGAGTGGAGTGGTGAAGGGGCGGCCGCTCTTTGCGCCGGTTGTGGTGAGTAAGAGCAGCGGTGCGTTTACGAATGGGCCGCTTAGGACTTTGCCGCCGTTGGCGCGGAACTCGGTGATCAGGTTCTGGTTGAATTGTTTCATTGCTGCTTCGTTGAATTCTGGCATGGGTGGTCTCCTCATTTGTTTTGTGAGTGGTGATTGATGCGGGCTAACCTAACCCCTAACCCCTTCCCTTGAGGGAAGGGGAACAATCGTAATTACTTTTGTGATTGGATGCATTTGTGATTGAGGTCATTTAAATGTTGGGCCATTTGTTGTTCCAGGGGCGGGCTTGTTCGTAAGCGTGGGAGGCTTGGAGGACGAGGTCGTCGCGATGGCGCTCGGCTACGATCTGTAAGCCGCAGGGGAGGCCGGCGTCGGTTAGTCCTGCGCGCACGGAGGCGCCTGGGTGGCCGCTTAGGTTGAACGGATAGGTGAAGACGACGGCGCCTAGCGCGTCCTTGAGCGGCTGGCCGTTGATCTCGGTCGGCATCGGGCCCTTGGCGGGAAATGCTTCGATCGGAAGCACGGGGCATAGGAGCAAGTCGAAGCGTTCGAACACGCGCTGGCACCATTGGTTAAATTCGTGGCGGCGGCGATAGGCGGCGCCGTAGTGTTTCCAGGTTACGCGAGTTGCGCCCTCGGTGCCGGCGATATACGCGCGTCCGAAATCGTCGTGATATTTTTCGAAGTACTCATACTGCGAGGCGTAGCCCTGGGTCGCGCCTACTTGCATCCACGCGCGACCGGTGTCGGGCACCGGATCGTCGATCGTCGTGACGTCGTGGCCGAGGTCCTTGAAGACGGCGGCGGCTTTCTGGATTTCGCGGGCGACGTCGCGCTGCACGAGCTGGCCGAAGTCGGGATGAAACGCGATGCGAAGTTTCTTTGGAAGTTGATCGAGAGTCGCGAGGTAGGAAATTCCCGGATGCGGGAGCGAGTCCTGATCGTGCGGATGATAGCCGACGACAGCGTCCATGAAGATGGCGGCATCGCGCACGGTGCGGGTGATCGGTCCGTGCACGGAAGTGTCGTTCCATTGTTGCATCCCGAGCGCCATGTTGTGAGGGATGCGCCCGTACGAAGTTTTGAGGCCGAAGCATCCGGTGAAGCAGGCCGGTATTCGCACCGAGCCGCCGCCGTCGGAGCCGGTTACGATCGGAACGACGCCGCCTGAGATCGCGGCCGAGCTGCCGCCGGACGAGCCGCCGGGGGTGCGCTCGAGATTCCACGGATTGCGGGTCACGCCGAAAAGCAGGTTTTTGGTGTGCGCGGTGTAGCCCCACTCGGGCGCGTTGGTTTTGCCAATCACGATCGCGCCGGCGGCCTTCAGCCGCTCGACCTGAATCGAGTCGGACTTGGCGAGGTTGTTCTTGAAGGGCTTGCATCCGAAGGTCGTGACGAGTCCGGCGGCATCTTCGAGGTCTTTGACGCCGAGCGGGAGGCCGGCGAGCGGGCCGACGTCCTCGCGGCGGGCGATTCTCGCGTCGAGAGCGCGGGCGTCGGCGAGCGCGTCGTCGGCGCGGAGTGCGACGAATGCGTTGAGCTTGGGATTGGTCTGCTCGATGCGGCGGATGGTGGCTTCCATCAATTCGCTCGCCTTGATGTCGCGGTTGCGGATCATCGCGGCGAGTTCGTGGGCTGGTTTCCAATATAGTTCGGACATCGTGGGTTCCTCCCGGGTAGCGTAACGATACTTACTACGATGAAGGCGTGCGGGCCAACCTACGCGCTACACCTGACCTATTCGGTAGTTCGGCTTCGCATTCCCTAAGCAAAGTCGAATTGTTTTACGCCGAGAAAGGTCCGGGATTCTTCGCGGCGCGCAGAATGACAAAAATATTGGATGCGGCATCGCGAAACCGGGACCGGCTTCGCTGGCGCGAAGCTCTCCGAGGTCCTTCCATCCGCTCGCGTCGCTCGCTTCGTCAGGATGACACAAGAAAATGCGGGCAGCGCAGACGCGCACTCGCAATTGACTGCCTAACGGGCGTTAGATAGGTTGAATTTCGTGCGGAGCGGCTCGAAAAGTATTGCGGCGCGGAGCAAGGTCGTCGAGATCCGGCGGACGCCGGACACGCGGGAGCGGGTGCTGCAAGTCGCGCAGGGGTTGTTTGCGGAGCGCGGGTATCGCGGGACCAGTCTGCGCGATATCGCGAAGCGGATCGGAATCAAGGCGCCCTCGCTGCTGCATCATTTTCCCTCGAAGCAACAACTCTATCTCGCGGTGATGGACAAGATGTTCGAGAGCCTGGAGGACGCGGCCAACGCGATCGCGTGGGGGAAGGGCAGCCGGCAGGAACGGATGCGGCAGGCGGTTGGCGACGCGATCGATTTTATCGCGGGGCGTCCGGATTTCGTGCGGATCTTGTGGAAAGAGATGGCCGACGAAAGCGGGGTGGGCCGGCAGGTGCTGAAGCGGCGGCTGCCGCCGTTGTTCTCGACCGCGGTGAATTTTATTTTCAGCGGCCAGCGCGAAGGCGAGTTTCGTTCCGAAGTCGATCCGCTTCATTTTATGTGGAGCCTGAACTCGATAACGCTCGGCTACTTCACCACCGCGGCGATGATTCGGCGGCTGTGGAGCATGAACCTGATCGAACCGGCGATGATCGAACGGCGCAAGCGCGAGGTAATCGACATGGTCGAGCGGACCCTGTTCACGAGCACTCTCGAGAAAGCCAGGGACTAGACTCGCAACCGCCGGGACGCGGCGCGAGATCGATTCAACTACAAGCGCAAGGAGAAAACGCGGCTATGAAGTTCGGAACATTTTATGAGCATCAGCTACCACGTCCGTGGAAGGAAGGCGCGGAGTTAAAACTTTTCCAGGATGCGCTCGACCAGGTGGAACTCGCCGACAAGGTCGGAATCGATCACATGTGGGAAGTCGAGCATCACTTTTTGGAGGAGTACGCACATTCGTCGGCGCCGGAGATTTTTCTGGCCGCGGCGAGTCAGCGCACCAAGCAGATTCGGCTGGGGCACGGGATCGTGCTGCTGCCACCGGGATACAATCATCCCGCGCGCGTCGCGGAACGGATCGCAACGCTCGACCTGGTCAGCGGCGGACGGGTCGAATTCGGCACCGGTGAGTCGTCGGCGGAGTTGGAGCTGGGCGGTTTTCGGATCCCGCGCGCGGACAAGCGCGACATGTGGCAGGAATCGCTCGGCGCGATTGCGCGGATGTTCGTCGAGGATCCGTTCCTCGGGCATGAGGGAAAGTATTTCTCGATGCCGGTGCGGAACGTGGTGCCCAAGCCGGTGCAGAAGCCGCATCCGCCGCTGTGGGTCGCGTGCTCGCGGCGCGAGACGATTCATCTGGCGGCGAAGCTCGGAATCGGCGCGCTGACGTTCGCGTTCGTGTCTCCGGAAGAAGCGCGGCAGTGGGTGACCGACTACTACACGACGCTTGAGAACGAGTGCGAGCCGATCGGATATGCGATCAATGCGAATATCGCGATCGTCACCGGCTTCATGTGCGACAAGAACGCGGAGCGGGCGCATCAGATGGGCGAAGAGGGGCTGAAGTTTTTTTCCTACGCGCTGGGCCATCATTACGGCTTCGGGCGGCATGAGCCGGGCAAGACCGACATCTGGAGCAATTTCAAAACGAGCCCGATCACGATTCCGGGGATGGACGGATCGAACTCGTGCGTCGGCTCGCCGGACGAGATTCGCGCGCGGCTTCGCGAGTTCGAGGAAGTGGGCGTGGACCAGGTGGTGTTCATCTCGCAGGCCGGCAACAACAAGCATGAGGACATCTGCTCGTCGCTCGACCTGTTCGCGGAAAAGGTTCAGCCCGAGTTCAAGGAGCGTGAACAATTGCGCGCGAAGCAGAAGGCGGAGCGAATCGCGCCGATCCTCGAGAAGGCGATGAAGCGCAAGCCGGAGCCGAAGATTCCGAAGACTGACGGGCCGGTGATCGTGCAGGCCGGGATGCAGGTATAACTGCGCGAACAATTCAGCGACGAAAAAAGGCCGTCCTCGATGGACGGCTTTTTTTTATGCATTCGAACGCGCGGCGTGCGCGTTAATTCTTGCCCTTGGGAGCGTCGGACGCGCTGGCGCGCGTGTACTTAACCGGGAATCCGGCACAAGATTTCGGGTCGACGAGTTGTTCGGTCATGTGATCGAGGTCGGCGACGATCAGGCGCGCCTTGACGGTTCGCTCCGCGATGAATCCGCGTTGTGCACACACCTGATCGGCGAGCACGATGTTCGGCGCATTGGGATCGACGGTGCCTCGCCACATCACCTGGCCGGCGGGGTAGTCCTTGTTGTGGTCGACAAGCGTCGCGACATAGTTGCGGCCCATCTTCATCTGATCCAAACCGATGACGACGCGCAGCGGGCCACCGGTGTACCTAGCGAACCAGTTACCGTCGATCTGAGTCGCGGGATTGAATGGCGGCGGGGGCGGCTGCACCGGCGCAGGTGGCGGCGTCGGCATCGAGGGGCCGCTGCTTTGCTGGAACGATTGCGAATTGCACGCGGCGACGAGGCATGCGAGCAGAATCGCGAGAGTCGGCAGGGTGATGGCGGTTCGTGAGCGAGAGCGGTCGCGCGGCATAGGTTCCTCCAGGGTTGTCGATGATGGCCGAAAGTTAGTCTCGGCACACGGAACCATAATAGCAGAAGGACTACTTTGACATGCCGCGTTCCAGCGCGCGCATCATCTCTTTAAATGTTTTCTCCGCGCCCGGCATGTGGACTACTTCGAATTTCATCCGGTCCGGGCCGAGGAAGTAGACCGCGTACCAGCCGTCGGGACCGCCGTACGGGAATTCGGCGGGGCCGTCGAGGATTTCGGCGCCGAGACTTTTCACCAACTCATAGACCTGATCGATCTGCTCGCGTTTTTCGACATGGAAGGCAAGGTGATGTAGGCCGACCTCGTAGACTTCAAAGCTATGCTTCGCGAACTCTGGCTTCGCCTCCCAGATGTTGACTGCGACGCTACGCGGTCCCGGAAGAATGTTAACCGTTAGATGCTGTCCGTTGGGATCTTGAATGACTTCGCCGATGTGGTAACCGAGGAATTCCAAAAACGGCTTGAAAAACTTCATTGCCTCGGTCAGATTGCTGACCGTGATCGAGACGTGGTTGATCGATCCTGTAAGCATGCGGAATTGCTTACATGAGTTTGTATGCGCGCGCTACGTTCTCGCCGAGGATTGCGCGGCGGCCTGAGTCTTTCATCGGGGCGATCATGCCCTTCAGCTCTTCGAGGTAGTTGCCCGGATGGTCGGGATGCGGGTAGTCGCTGGCCCAGAAGAACTTGTCCTCGCCGACGATCTGCATCATCGCGGCGATCGTGCGCTCATCGGGATCGGCGGAAATGAAACACTGGCGCTTGAAATAGTACGACGGCGGCTCCTTGAGCCTGACTGACGCACCAAGGGTGGTGCCGTTGAAGATTGCGTCGCCGCGATCGAGGAAGTAACCGATCCATCCAGCCTGCGACTCGAGCACGACGGTGCGGAGTTTTGGAAAGCGATCGAACACGCCCAACTGAAAGAAGGTGCCGAATGCGTGCTGCACGCCCTGTCCGGCGAAGAGATCGAAATACCACGCGGCCCATCCGAAGTTGTCGTAGCGATGATGGATTCCGAAGCTCGCGGGTTCGAAGGTGGGATGAATCGCGAGCGGCACATCGAGATCCTGAGCCGCCGCGAAGACCGCGTCGTGACGCTTGTCGCCGTGGGGTACGCGCGTGATTGTAAACGGGCAGACGAATGCGCCTTTGCATCCGTCCTTCACCGCGCGCTCGAGTTCGCGCGCGGCCTCGGCGGGGTCGCCGAGCGAGAGGTGCGCGATAGGAATGAGGCGGCCGCCGGAATCGCGGCAGAAATCCGCGATCCATCGATTGTAGGCGCGGCAATACGCGGCCGATAATTCCGCATCGAAGAGTTCCGCTTCCCAGAGCAATCCGATCGTCGGATAAAGAATCGCCTTCTCCATTCCCTCTTGCGTGAGCAACTCGAGGCGTTCCTTCATGACCATCGTGCCGAACGCGGCGCCTTTGAGGTAAGTGTTTTCCGGCTTCGGCGCCATCATGCGCATCTGTTCAGGCTTGATCTCGCCGCCGGTCATTGCGGCTTCGCGAATTTTCTTTGCGTCATCGACGCGCTTGCCCATCCCGCCGAGCGAGGCGAGCAGTCCGGGCGCGGTCATCTTGGCGCGCTTGCGATCGATCTCGAGATACTCGAATCCGTCGTCGCCGACGCGGATTCTCATCGCGCGATCGCGGTACTTCGGGTCAATGTATTTTTCCCAGAGATCGGGCGGCTCGAGGATGTGTCCGTCGCAATCGATTACCAACTCTTCCGCTTTCATGTTTCACCCAACCACTTCAAAAGATTGCCAGAGGATTGACCGGCGACG
>Ga0210407_10000535_pt1 | contig 42371 bp, 37 predicted proteins | sample IncBWC27MmetaG_FD_150860 | JGI IMG/M metagenome (GOLD analysis project Ga0210407, IMG submission 150860) | Forest soil microbial communities from Barre Woods Harvard Forest LTER site, Petersham, Massachusetts, United States - Inc-BW-C-27-M | ecosystem: Environmental > Terrestrial > Soil >...
CGCACCCGGTGTGGTCGAACCCGTCGGGCTATTTCTCGCCGACGCTGCGCCGCAACTTCGTCGAGTTCGCGGTCGGGCGCGCCGAGAACCCGCGCGGGCGCCCGACTTTTGAGCAGCAGGTTGCCGATGGGCGCGTCTTCTTCGGCACCCCAAAGACGGTCATCCCCAAATTGCGCCGCGTGCTCGAAGAGACCCGGCCGAGCATTTACGGCATCTGGGGCAATGACGGCACGGTCAGCAACGAGGATGCGCGGACCTGCATCCGCCTTCTCGGCCAGGAGGTCATGCCGGCGATGCGCGAGATCGGCAAGGAATTGGGACTCAAAGACCCGTTCGAGCTGAATTCGCCGGTGCACCTGCGCTACTCGAACGACCTGAAACAGATGCCGCAAGCGGCCGAATAACGAGACTCGCCCGCGGGCGCAATGCGCTCGGGCATGGGGCACTGTCCGGGTCAAAGCTGGTCCGGGTCCAATTCGAGCACGGTTCCTCCGCCGAGGATGGCGGGCAGATAGCCCGGCGCCAACGCCAGAAAATGCTCGGCATAGAAGCGCGCGGTCGCCCGCTTGGCGGCGAGAAAGGCGGTGTCGCTGCCATTTGCCGCGCCGCGGCGTTGCGCAGAGATCGCCATTCGGGCCATCAGCCAACCGGCGCAGACGGTGCCCAAAAGCTGGAGATAAGGGGCCGACCCCGCAGCCGCGAGGGCCGGCTCCGCTTCCACCAGGAACGAGTTGGCGGTCTCGAGCGCTCCCAACCCGCCCTCCAGCTGCCGGGTGATCGAGGCACCGCCAGCTCTATCATCTGCGCCAAGCGTCGACGCGGTCGCCCGCATCTCCGCGACTAGTGCCGCGGCGGCCTCGCCGCGGTCGCGCGCGAGCTTGCGCCCGACCAGATCGTTGGCCTGGATGCCGTTCGTCCCCTCATAGATCGGTGCAATTCGCGCGTCGCGCAGATGTTGTGCGGCACCGGTCTCCTCGACGTATCCCATCCCGCCATGCACCTGAATGCCGGTCGAGGCGACGGCGACCCCGAGATCGGTGCACCACGCCTTGACCACCGGGATCAGCAGATCGGCCCGACGCTCGGCTGCTCGGCGCGCTGCCGGCTCCGGGTGCCGGCGTCCCTGATCGATCATCCCGGCCGTGTAATAGGCGAGCGCGCGCATCGCCTCGGTCGCCGTGCGCATCCACAACAGCATGCGGCGCACGTCCGGATGATGGATGATCGACAGCGCCTCGGCATTTGCCGCGGCGCCGAGGGGCCGGCCCTGCACCCGGATCCGGGCGAAGTCGCGGGCCTGCTGATAGGCGCGCTCGGCGATCGCGACCCCCTGCAGCCCGACATTGAGGCGGGCCGCGTTCATCATCGTGAACATGTATTCGAGGCCGCGATTCTCCTCGCCGATGCGCCAGCCTACGGCTCCTTCATCCTCGCCATAGGCAAGGACGCAAGTCGGCGAAGCATGGATGCCGAGCTTGTGCTCGAGGCTCAAGGTACGGATGTCGTTGCGCGATCCCGCGCCACCCGCGTCGTCGGGGAGGAGCTTCGGCACCAGAAACAAGGAGATCCCGCGGCTGCCGGGGGATCCCTCGGGGGTGCGCGCCAGCACCATGTGGACGATGTTCGGCGCCAGGTCGTGATCGCCATAGGTGATGAAGATTTTTTGCCCGGTGATCCGGTAATGCTCGCCCCAGCGTGGATCATGGGCCGGTACCGCGCGGCTGCGCATCGCCCCGAGATCCGATCCCGCTTGCGGTTCGGTCAGGTTCATCGTCCCCGTCCACTCGCCGGAGACGAGCTTGCCGAGATAGCGCCGTTTCTGCTCGTCCGAGCCGTGCGCCTGCAGCAGCTCGACGGCACCGACGGTCAGCAGGGGACAAAGGGCAAAGCTCATGCAGGCGGAGTTCCACATCTCCGCCACCGGGATGGCGAGCGCGAGCGGCAAGCCTTGGCCGCCATATTCGGGATCGAAGGCGAGCCCGTTCCAACCGCCCTCGACATACCGCGCATAAGCCTCGCGGAACCCCGGCGGGGTGCGCACGACACCATTTTCGAGGACGCTGCCGGCGCGGTCGGCCGGCTGGTTGAGGGGCGCCAGCTCATTCCCCGCGAGCCTTGCCGCTTCCTCGAGGATCGCGTCCACGAGGTCGGGAGAGGCCGCCTCGTACCCGGGCAGCGTTGCCAACCGGTCGACCTCGGCCACCTCCTCGAGCACAAATCGCATCTCGGCGACTGGGGCGGTATAAGACATCTCTGGTCTCCGGGGCGGTACAGGCCACAAGAATACTATCAGAGCCGCACGCCGGAAATCGCCGTGCCGCCGGGATCGGGGGCGACCTCCCTTTGGCCAGCCGACCGGCCGCAATCACGAATTGAACCAAATATTGCGCGCCCCGCCAAATACAGCGAATCTGCAGCAGAATCTCGCCGATGGGTTGAAGAACCACCCCGGCCCGGCGGCTTTGGTGACGGCCCATCAATCATCGCCACGTCCTTGGTCCAACCGGCCGGCCGTTCCCATAGCCGCCCTCAGGCCGAGATTATGCAATGCCAATCCGGCAATTTCTTGGTCGTCGTCATCGCAACCGGTCGTGCCCCGGGGCTGATCCGTCGACGAGCGAGGCAGCGCTCTTCGCGAGGAACGGCGCGCCGAGCCCGGGATTTCCGATTCCTCGGATGGTCTCCGAACGCTGGCGATACGGAAGGGCCGTGTGGTAAGAGCAAGGCCGAGGTAAGGGGGCACGAGCTGCTGCGGCGTTCCGGCCCCGGGAACCACGAAATGCGCTTTGGGATCTTTGATCATTTGGACGATAACGGCGTGCCCGTCGGCCAGCTCTTCGAGGAGCGGCTCAAGCTGATCGAGGCCTATGACCGCGCCGGGTTCTACGGCTACCATCTCGCCGAGCACCACAACACGCCGCTCGGCTATGCCCCGTCGCCCGGTGTCTTCTTGTCCGCGGTCGCGCAGCGGACGCGGCAGATCCGGTTCGGGCCAATGGTGTATTTGCTGCCGCTCTATCACCCGCTGCGCCTGATCGACGAGATCTGCATGCTCGACCAGATGAGCGGAGGGCGCTTTCTGTTCGGCGTCGGCCGCGGCGTCTCGCCGGTCGAGGTCGGGTTCTTCGGTGTCGATTTCGCACGCGGCATGCAGCAATTCACCGAGGCGCTCGAGGTCATCCGCCGCGGTCTGACGCATGACGTCCTGAATTATGACGGGGAATTCTACAAATTTGACGGCGTGCCGATGGCGCTGAAGCCGATGCAGCAGCCCCACCCGCCACTCTGGTACGGCATTTCGAGGCCGGAAACCGTCTCCTGGGCGGTCGCCAACGATGTCAACGTCGTCACCTTCCTGCGCGAGACCCGCCCACTGACCGACGCCTACCGTGCGGAGTGGAAAGCGCTCGGAAAGGGAGATGCCGAGCTCCCGTTGCTGGGGCTGACCCGGCACATCGTCGTGGCCGACACCGACGCTCAGGCCCGCAGGATCGCGCAGCGGGCTTATCGCCCGTGGCGGCGGCATATGGAGCTGCTGTGGGAGCAGAAAGGCGTTCCATTTCCGTTGCAGGGCGTACTGCCGGAGGAATTCGACCCGTTGCAGCGCAACGGCCATGGTTTTGCCGGAACGCCCACCGGGGCGCGCGAATACATCACCGGGCAGGCCGAGGAGGGCGGCGTCAACTATTTCGTCTGCGATCTCGCCTTCGGCGACATCACCTTCGACGAGGCGATGCGTTCGGTCGAGCTGTTCGCGAAGGAGGTCATGCCGGCTTTTGCCGAAGCCTGATCGGCGCGCTGGGGGAAAGGGAAAGCAGATGCAATTTGGGATTTTTGACCACCTGGACGACAGCGGTTTGCCGCTCAGCCGGCACTTCGAGGAGCGGCTCCAGCTGATCGAGGCTTACGATCGCGCGGGGTTCTACGGCTACCATCTCGCCGAGCACCACAACACCCCGCTTGGCTACGCGCCGTCGCCCAGTGTCTTCTTGTCCGCGGTCGCGCAGCGGACCAGGCAGCTGCGGTTCGGCCCGATGGTCTATCTGCTGCCCCTCTATCATCCGCTGCGGCTGATCGACGAGATCTGCATGCTCGACCAAATGAGCGGTGGCCGTTTCCTTTACGGGGTCGGGCGCGGCATCTCGCCGGTCGAGGTCGGCTTTTACGGTGTCGACTTCAATACCGGAGCCAAGCAGTTCCGCGAGGCCTTCGAGGTCATCCGTCGCGGGCTGACCGAGGACCGGCTAACCTTCCACGGCGAATTCTACGATTACGACAACGTGCCGATCGTGATGAAGCCATTCCAGCAGCCGCTGCCGGTTTGGTATGGGCTCGGCAACCCGGCGAGCGTCGCCTGGACGGCGGCGATTGCAGCCAATACGGTGACGCGTCGGCCGCCGGAGCAGGTCCGCGCGATCACGGACAGCTATCGCGCCGAGTGGAAGAAATTGGGCCGCTCCGAGACCGATTTGCCGATGCTCGGGGTCAACCGCCACATCATCATCGCCGACACCGAGGCCGAAGCGCTCGACACGGCGCGGCGCGGCTACCCGGCATGGCGCCATCACATGGGGCTGCTATGGCACGAATATAACGTGCCGTTTCCGCTCGAAGCAGGGCTGCCCGAGGATTTCGCGATCCTGCAAAAGCACGGCGACGCGATCGCCGGCACTCCCGCAATGGTGCGCGATTATATCGCTCGCGAGATCGCGGCGACCGGGGTCAATTATTATGTCTGCGACTTCGCCTTCGGCACGATCAGTCATGACGAGGCGATGCGGTCGGTCGAACTGTTCACTCGCGAGGTCATGCCTGCCTTCGCCGATGCCTAATTCTCACTGATCGGGAGGACTGCCGTATGGGTACGATGATCGAGTATGCGCGCCCCGACGGGGGCCGGACCAAGGGCTATCTGGCAACGGCTGGGCAAGGGCGGCCCGGCGTGGTCGTTATTCAGGAGTGGTGGGGCCTCAACGACCAAATCTGCGGGGTGGTCGACCGGTTCGCCCGCGCCGGCTATAACGCGCTCGCCCCCGATCTCTACAAGGGCCGTCTGACGACCGAGCCCGACGAGGCCAATCACCTGATGAGCGGTCTTGATTTTCCGGCGGCGACGCACCAGGACCTCCGCGGCGCGGTGCAGCACCTGAAGACACAAAGCAGCAAGAACGCGGTGATGGGGTTCTGCATGGGCGGAGCGCTGACGATCGCGGCGGCGGTGCATGTCCCGCAGTGCGACGCCGCGGTCTGCTTCTACGGCATTCCACCCAAGGAGTTCGCCGACCCCGCCAAGATCCGGGTGCCGTTTCAGGGACATTTCGCCAACAAGGACGATTGGTGCACACCCGCTGCGGTCGACGAACTCGAAAGGACGTTGAAAGCAGCCGGCGCCAAGCACGAGATCTACCGCTACGACGCAGCGCATGCCTTCGCCAACGAGCGCAGCGCCGCCTACGATGTTGCCTGCGCCAACCAGGCCTGGGACCGCATGTTGGCATTCCTGAAGGCGAATATCCGCTAGCCCCCTCCCCTACCCTTCCCCGCAGACTAGCGGCGGGGGCGGCCCGGGGCGCAGGGGCGGATGGCACCCGGCGAGGCCGGGCCCTCACGCGGGTCGAGTGGCGCGAAGACGGCGAGGTAGCTGCGTTCCTGGAGATCGTAGAAGGCGGTCTGGCGATAGCCGACCGCGGCCAGCTCGCAGCGCAAAAGATCGGGTGGAGTGCCGTGGACTTCGGTCTCCTTGCGCGCATCTATCACCGCCACGTGGGCGCCGGGCCGCAGCGCGGGGCGCAGATTCCATAACAGCCCGTAGGGCTGCTGGACCTCGTGGTACATGTGGACGAGGAGAGCCAGATCGACCGATCCGGGCGGCAGCCGTGGATCGTGCGGATCACCTCGCGCGACCGTGACCGTACTGGCGAGACCTTCGTTGTCGACCCGCCGAGCCAGGCGTTCGAGGTAGTCGGGAACGACGTCCTCGGCGAAAACGCGTCCCGTCGGTCCAACCCGCCGCGCCACACGCACCGTGTAATAGCCCCTGCCGGCGCCGATATCGGCGACCCCGAGACCGGGCTTGACGCCGAGCAGATTCATCACCCGCTCGGCTTCACCGGCCTGATCGCGCGACCTCTCGTCCCGCCAGATGTCGGTGACGATGACCGCGACCGGTCGCGCGGGCACCGGAAACGCGCTCGCCGGAGCCCCGGGTGGCGCCAGCCCCTCTTGGTAGCTCGCCGCGAGCAGATTATGCGACAGCAGAAGTGCGAGCAAAGCCAGCGCCAGGTATCGCGACAGTCGCGACATCGCTTTATGCCGTCGCAGCGCGCCTCTGGAGGGCCTCGAGCCAGCGCCGCAGCAGGGCGGCGTGCCCAGCGAGGTGCCCCTCGATCTGGTGCGCAACCTGATCGCGATACATATCGACCGCGAGGTTGCGTTCTTCGCCGAGCTTAATGGCCGCCTGCGCATCCTCGTCCAACAGCCAGCCGAGAGCGCGGGTGGCCCGGATGGCTGCGTTCGGCGATGCAGCGCTGACGTTCTCCATTGCCGCGAGCACCTTCTGACGTGCTTTCCAAACCGCTTCGTACGAATAAATCAGCCGCAGCACTGCGCTGTCGCGTTCCACCAGCGTGCGCTCGCTCTTCCCGGCAAGCTCATCCAGTCGTGGCGAGCGCGGCTGCTGCTTCGGCGAGCCGCCGGTCTAGCCTTTCCATTTCACACCCTCGTGGCGAACCTCGTCGATGAGGGTAGGAGCGGCACTACGCAGGTCGACGATATCGACATCGTAAGGGATTGAGCTTTCCTCCACGCTCTCCGCTAGATCGGAGAAGAAGCCCGAGGGCAACTCGTCGTGGGGCAGTATCGCGATATCGGATGTCGCTGTGCTGGAATGCATCACCGCGGGCACATGAGCCAAACAACCATACCTCGGCATCGTGCTCGCCCAATGCCGCGAGCACCATCCGCCGCAATCCCTCGATTGCCCGTCTTCGTGTCGCATTCACTGCCGTGCCTCGCACAGCCAGACCGGTCATGTTAAGCCTAGAGCCGCAAATTCCCACAAATCAGCAACAGGAGGCACACATGCCGGCCTATTTCGTCGCCGAAGTCGATGTTACCAACCCCGCCGGGTACGAGCCCTATCGGGCGGCGGTCCCCGCCATAATCGCACAATATGGCGGCCGCTACCTGACCCGGGGCGGTGCTGCCGAACTGATCGAGGGCGGACCCGAGCCGAAACGGGTAGTCATCCTCGAATTCGCCGACGTCGCGGCGGTGAAGCGCTGGTACGATTCGCCGGAATACCAGAAAATATTGCCAATCCGGCTCGCCAATTCGACCGGCCGCGCCTTCATCGTCGAAGGCGTGGGCTAACCCGGCGCATACCGGTTCATCCCGCGCGCCGGCGCCGCGCGGCACGGCGCGCGAGATAGGGCCTGAGATACTGCCCGGTGTAGCTCGCATCGCTCGAGGCGATGTCTTCCGGGGTGCCGGTCGCGACGATATGGCCGCCGGCGTCGCCGCCTTCGGGGCCGAGATCGATGATCCAATCCGCGGTCTTGATGACCTCGAGATTATGCTCGATGACCAGCACCGTGTTGCCGGCTTCGACCAGCGCGTGCAGCACCTCGAGGAGCTTGCGCACATCGTCGAAGTGGAGCCCGGTCGTCGGCTCGTCGAGAATGTAGAGGGTGCGGCCGGTGGCGCGCCGCGACAATTCCTTCGCGAGCTTGACGCGCTGCGCCTCGCCGCCCGACAAGGTCGTCGCCGGCTGGCCGATATGGATATAGCCGAGCCCGACCTGCTGCAGGGTCAGGAGCTTGTCGCGGATCGACGGCACCGCGCGGAAGAAATCCGCACCCTCGTCGACCGTCATATCGAGCACGTCGGCGATGCTCTTGCCGCGAAACAGCACCTCCAGGGTCTCGCGGTTGTAGCGCCGGCCCTTGCAGACGTCGCACTGGACATAGACGTCCGGCAGAAAGTGCATCTCGATCTTGATCACACCGTCGCCCTGGCAAGCCTCGCAGCGCCCGCCTTTGACGTTGAACGAGAAGCGGCCGGGCAGGTAGCCGCGCGACTTGGACTCGGGCAGCCCGGCGAACCAGTCGCGGATCGGCGTGAAGCAGCCGGTATAGGTCGCCGGGTTGGAGCGCGGCGTGCGGCCGATCGGCGACTGGTCGATATCGACGATCTTGTCGAGAAACTCGACCCCCTCTAGCCCTCCCAACGGCGCCGGCTGCTCGCGGGCGTTGTTGAGCCGTTTGGCGAGCGCCTTGTACAGGGTCTCGACGATCAGGGTCGACTTGCCGCCGCCCGAGACGCCGGTGACGCAGCAGAAGGTGCCGAGCGGGATCTCGGCGGTGATCCCCTTGAGATTGTTGCCGCGGGCATCGAGGACGCGGAGGATCTGCCCCGGGTGACCGATGCGGCGGATCAGTGGGATCGGAATCTGCCGGATGCCCATCAGGTATTGACCGGTGATGCTGTCGGGGCTGGCCATGATCGCATCGGGGGTGCCCTCGGCGACGAGGTGCCCGCCATGGACCCCGGCGCCCGGTCCCATATCGATGACCCAATCGGCGACGCGGATCGCCTCTTCGTCATGCTCGACAACGATGACCGTGTTGCCGAGGTCGCGCAGCCGCTTCAACGTCCCCAAGAGGCGCCCGTTGTCGCGCTGATGCAGCCCGATCGAGGGCTCGTCGAGGACATAGAGCACTCCGGTCAGCCCCGAGCCGATCTGCGAGGCCAGCCGGATACGCTGGCTCTCGCCGCCCGAGAGGGTGCCCGAAGCCCGCGACAGGGTCAGGTATTCGAGCCCGACATTCTTCAAGAAGCCGAGGCGCTCGTTGATCTCCTTCAGGATGCGCTGGGCGATCTCCTGCTGGCTCGGGGTCAATTGTGCCTCGATCCCGGAGAACCAGATGCCGGCCTCGGCGATCGACAGCGCAGCGACCTCGCTGATGTGCCTGCCGGCGATCTTGACCGCGAGCGCCTCGGGCTTGAGCCGGTCGCCGTTGCACACCTCGCAGGTCTTGGCACTCTGGTAGCGGCCCAGCTCCTCCTTGACCCAGGCGCTGTCGGTCTCGCGAAAACGCCGCTCCATATTGGGCAACACGCCTTCGAAGGGCCGGTCGGTCGTGTATTTCCGCAATCCGTCATCATAGGTCATCTTGACCGGCTCGCCGGCCGAGCCGGAGAGGATCGTGCGCCGCATCTTTTCCGGCAGCTCGTGCCACGGCGTGTGCATGCTCTGGCGGAAGTGCCGCGCGATGCTCTCCAAGGTCTGCGTATAATATTGCGAGCTCGAATGCGACCACGGGCTGACCGCACCCTCGGCGAGGCTGCGTCTGATGTCGTGCACGACCAGATCGGGGTCGAAATAAAGCTTGGTGCCGAGCCCGTCGCAGGCCGGGCAGGCACCAAACGGGTTGTTGAACGAGAACAGCCGCGGCTCGATCTCCGAGATCGTAAACCCGGAGACCGGGCAGGCGAATTTCGCCGAGAAGGTCGTCTGTTCGCCGCCATCGGCGTTTTCGGTGATCGCGATCCCGTCGGCCAGCTCCAGTGCGGTCTCGAACGAATCGGCGAGGCGGGTCCCGAGATCACCGTCGACGATGATGCGGTCGACGACGATCTCGATATCGTGCTTGAGGTTCTTGTTGAGCGGACGAACCTCGTCGAGCTCCATCATCTTGCCGTCGATCTTGACCCGCTGAAAACCGCGCCGCCGCAGATCGGCCAGCTCCTTACGGTACTCGCCCTTGCGTCCGCGGGCGATCGGGGCGAGCAGATAGAGCCTTGTCGCCTGCGGCATCGCCAGCACGCGGTCGACCATTTGCGAGACGGTCTGGCTGACGATCGGCAACCCGGTGGCGGGCGAGTACGGGATGCCGACCCGCGCCCACAGGAGCCGCATATAGTCATAGATCTCGGTCACCGTGCCGACCGTCGAGCGCGGGTTGCGCGAAGTCGTCTTCTGCTCGATCGAGATCGCCGGCGACAGGCCCTCGATCGATTCGACCTCGGGCTTCTGCATCAGCTCGAGGAACTGCCTTGCATAGGCCGACAGGCTCTCGACATAGCGCCGTTGCCCCTCGGCATAGATCGTGTCAAAGGCGAGCGAGGACTTGCCCGACCCCGACAGCCCGGTGATCACCACCAGGCTGTCGCGCGGCAGGTCGACATCGATATTCTTGAGGTTGTGCTCCCGCGCGCCGCGGATGCGGATCTGCTGCTGCATGCCAAATCTTATCGCGGGAGCGCGGCCGGCGCTACCGCCGGGACACCCTTCCCTCAGCTCAGGGAGGAAAGTTGACACGGCACCATTGGAGCGAGAATAAATCCCTTTATAACAATTGCTTACGATCCCATGGCGGATTTCGCTCAGGGAAGGTTGCAGGGAGGAGCAAGAGGGGTCTGAGGGAGGCGGCAGGGAGGGGTGAGCCCGTTTTTTTGCCCCGATTACGTTCCGTGCTCGGACCCTCACGTCACCGCGCGCAGCGGCGATTCGCACCCGGCGCGGCAGGGTCGAAAACAAAGGAAGAGTGGAATGACAGCTCATGCCGGCCTTAACCGAAATATCAATTACGAGATTTGCTAACTTAGCACGTACGAGGAAAATTGTCAATGCCCACATCCTCACGGTGTTGCCCCTCACCCCGACCCTCTCCCCGCAAGCGGGGCGAGGGCAGCGCGCCGGTGAAGCCCCTCGCCCCGCGCGAGCGGAGAGAGGGAGGGGCCCGTCGCCCTGCGATGGGAGGGTGAGGGGCAGCCTTCGGCCGATTACGCCATCGCGCGCGGTGGCGATTCGCGTGGGGTGACGGCGATGTCGAGTTTTTGCGACAGCCGCAGCACGGTGATCGGCACGGGTTTGCCGACCCGCTCCTCGGTCATCAGCCGGTGCAATTCGTCGATATCGCCGACCGCGATGCCGTCGACCGCGACGATGATGTCGCCGCTCAGCAATCCGGCCGCGCGCGCCGCTCCGTCAGGAGCGGTCGACTGGATGCGCACCCCGGTCTCGCGCTCGAGCTCGTGGAAGCGCACGACCCGCCGCGGCAACGGCACGTTCTGTCCGGCGACCCCGATATAGCAGCGCCGCACCCGCCCATCGCGGATCAGCCGTGCCGCGACAAACTCGACCGTAGCGGCCGAGATCGAGAAGCAGATGCCCTGCGCCATCCCGATGATCGCGGTGTTGATGCCGACGACCTCGCCCGCGGCGGTGACGAGCGGCCCGCCGGAATTTCCCGGGTTGAGTGCCGCGTCGGTCTGGATCACGCTGTCGATCAGCCGCCCCGAACGGGTGCGCAGCGAACGGCCGAGAGCGCTGACCACCCCGGCGGTGACCGAGCATTGAAAGCCGAACGGATTGCCGATCGCCACGACCAGCTGGCCCACCCGCAGCCGGCGCGAATCGCCGAGCCGGGCGAAGGCGGATGATTCGCCGTCGAGGCGCAACACGGCGAGATCGGTATCGGGGTCGTCGCCCACCAGGTTCGCCGCGAGGCTGCGCCCGTCGGGAAAAGTAGCCTCGATCTTGCGGGCACCGCTGACGACGTGGCTGTTGGTCAGCACATAAGCGTCGGGGGTGAAGACAACCCCCGAGCCGGCACCGCCGGCGCCGTCCTTGAGGCCGCTGACCTGGAGATGCAGGACCGCCGGGCCGACCGTGTCGACGGCGCCGATGACCGCGCGCGAATAGGCGTCGAAGAGCGCCAGATCCTCCGATGCGCCAAAACTCGCCGACGCCGGAGCGCCGGGCTCGATGTCGCCGCCGATGGGATCGTAGACGGGATCGTAGATGGGGGTCAGATAGGTCATGTCTGATGTATCCATGGGGAAGAATAAAGTAGGAACATGCGGCGGGTTTGATAAGATGGGCATTCTCGATGAATACGACAGGACGGTGATCCGATGGCTGGCAGCATCAACAAGGTAATCCTGGTCGGCAACCTCGGCCGCGACCCCGAGCTCCGCTCGACCCAGGACGGCATGCGCATCGCCAATCTCGCCGTCGCCACCTCGGAGAGCTGGCGCGACCGCGTGTCGGGCGAGCGCAAGGAACGCACCGAATGGCACCGCGTGGTGATCTTCAACGAGCGGCTCGCCGAGATCGCCGAGAAATATCTGAAGAAGGGTGCCAAGGTTTACATCGAGGGCGCCCTGCAGACCCGCAAATGGACCGACAACAGCGGCCAGGAGCGCTACACCACCGAAGTGGTGCTGCAGCGCTTCCGCGGCGAATTGACAATGCTTGATGGTGCCGGGGGCGCCCGCGGCGCCGGCGGCCCGCCGATCGAAGGCGGCTACGACGAGGGCTATGCCGGCGGCGGTTTCGGCGACGAGCCCCGCGCCGCCGCCACCCCCGCGCCGGCCCGAGCCCGCACCCCGGTCAACGATCTCGACGACGACATCCCGTTCTGATTTTCGAGAATGCCATCGGTGGGTGGGGCGGGTTAGCGCAGGGTAACCCGCGCTGAATCGTGACCTTGGGCGGGTATCTGGGCGACCATCCGCCGATAGGCGCGGCCGGCTACATCGAATTTGCGCGTCGCCTACCAAAGCCGGAAATATTCGAGGTCATTAAGAACGCAGAGCCGCCCGCCTGACGCAGCGAATATCGTGATGGCGCGCGCTTGCCGGCGATCCGTATTGCCGATGTAACGCGTTTCTCTCCGGCTGAAACTCAGCCGTAACCGGCGCGCGGTGATCTTCCCGTCCTGAGCTTCTGGGAGCGTAATAGCATGAGCCATCTCTTGGGTCAGCGCGCGGTAGTGGTCGGAGTGGGAATCGGCCGGCTATCGATGGCCGGCGCTTTGGCAAAGTACTCCGAGTAGGTCGAGAAGTTGGCGCGGGTCCTCAGCCATAAGAGGCTCTCGGGGTGTGCCGACGCGGCGCTGGCGCTCGCGTTCGAACCAGCGATTGTCTGGCTGCAAGCTAGATTTTTGCTGTGTGAACCGCTTCACACATCGCTTCAGGTCTCTGAATTATCCTTCTCTCGGTCGATGGCAGGCGCCGATCTGCGAACTGCGGGCTCAGCGACGCTCCTCATTTAGCGCGGGGGTCGCAAGGCAAACCAGTTCGGCAAGCCGATCCGACTGACCGTAGGAGGAAGCCATGTGCTCGGTATTATTGCTCCGTCAGTATCAAGGGCGAAAACATCCGACTTCCGCGTCCTGCTCTATGACGCCGGAGCTGCAAAGGAAAATTCCCGAAGGGCGAGCAAGGCCGGCGAAGTTGCGCCGTCTCGAGTTGGTCACGCTACTGGCCCTACCCGCGCTGGTCGTTCTCGCGGACGGAGCAATGGCTCAGACCCAGGAAATTGCTCGCCCCATTCTCTCGACGGGACTGCGGGACATGACATCCGTCCAGACACAGGCCACTGAGAAACTTAGCCAACCTCCCCCGACAGAATCCCCGTTCAATGCAGCGAACTTGCCACCAATCGAATCGATTGGTGCTGGATCCGACATCCGTCCTTTCTTGGCTCCCGGCGTGCCAGCGGATCTGACGCGCGCGGCGCTACGCCGTGCTTGGTCGACCGATCCGACGATCCGCGACTTCGTCGGCCTGTCCGAGGCTTCCGGGGACTTCAATGCGCAAGATGGTGTTCCTGGATTTGGTTCTCTGACTCGTCAGCTCTTGGCGCGGACGACGGGAGAGGCGGAGAAATTGGACACCGAGCGCCTCCCCCGATAGCGACCGTCGAGGCCGTACAGGGTGCCCAGTTCTACCCAAGTCAAATGATGCCTAGCGATCAGTGGTTCCCGGGAAGGAATGGCGGGTCGCGCTGCGCTCCACCCGCCCTACGAACCTGAACTAAATGATAAGGGCTTTCAAAGGGCTGCTGGCGCCATGGCAGGCGTTGTATTAGAGGAACATCTAGCAACTGTTTGCGAACAACACAATATCTCGACACGAAAGAATGCGACAATATCAAAATTAAACAACCTTCTCAAAGCGAATGACATTGCAGATGTAGCGACATGGCGCTTTGTACAAGATTGGGGTGACTTGCGGAACCTTTGCGATCACAAGCGAACCCCTGATCCGACGGTCGGGGGTATCAACGAGCTCGTTGATGGAGTGAGAAAGGTCACGAAGACTGTTTATTAATATTGGGGAGCCGCCTGTTTTGGAGGAATGCTCTCGCTGCGCGATGGATCGCCGATCCGGGGACCTGCGACTCCGAGCGGCAGGTCGCCGATCCGAACCCGTCCATGAACCGAGCGCACAGAGAGGACACGCACATGACAATACCAGCTGTCTTCCGGATCGGATGTTGTGCGGCGGGGGTGTTCGCCATGACCTCTTGCGCGCCGCTGCCCCCGGTAAAGCCGACGACGCCAACGACCTCGCAGCCGGTGTTGTTGGACCAGGGCCCGAACTGGACCCAGAGCGCCCGGAGCGATTTCTACAGCCGGGATCAGGGTTCGCGCATCATGCCTCTGCGCTGGATGCAAGCGCTGAAGCAGCCGAACGGCGAGTCGTTCACAGCCGGAAGTCTCGGCCGCTACGGCTACCTGCCGAATAACGACATTCCCGGAATGCCGGTTGGCTTCACCGTCGCCGGATCGAGCGGCAGCGAAAGCATCGGCATGACCTGCTCGGCTTGCCATACGAGGCAAATTACGGTCGCCAACATCGCCTACCGGGTCGATGGCGGCCCGGCCATCGTCGATTTTCAGAGTTTCCTGGCCGATCTCGACATTGCTGTGAGCGCCGTGCTGACCAATGAACCGGCGTTTTCTGAGTTTGCGCAGACCGTGCTCGGCCACCCGCCCACGCCACAAGAAAAGGCGAGCCTGCGTCAGGAGGTGTCCGACTGGTTCTACCCCTACCACACGCTGATGACGCGCGCGCTGCCGCCGAATGCCTGGGGGCCGGCGCGGCTCGACGCAGTGGCGATGATCTTCAACCGGCTCACCGGGCTCGATATCGGGCCTCCGCCGACGCATGTCATTGCGGAAAACATCCAGCGCGCGGACGCGCCGGTCCGCTATCCTTTCCTGTGGAACTCTCCGGTTCAGGACAAGACGCAGTGGCCGGGTTTTGCCGATAACGGCAACGACATTCTCGGTCTGTCCCGCAATCTGGGCGAGGTCTACGGGGTGTTTGCCGTCTACCGTCCGAAGAAGGATCGGTGGCACCTGCTCGGCTTTGACTACTTGAACGAGAACTCGGCGAACTTCCATGGGCTGAACGCGCTCGAGGGGCTGGTAAAGAAGATCGGTCCGCCGAAATGGCCTTTTGCGATCGACGCAGTGCTCGCGAAGCAGGGCGAAGCGATCTATGGGTGGCCGAAGGAGCAGGGCGGGTGTGCCGAATGTCATGGAGTCCGACCCGGTGTGACGCGGTTTTTCGAGCAGAAGACCTGGGCCACACCAATCCAGGACGTAGGCACGGATACCAGGGAATACGACATTCTAGGCTGGACCGCCCAGAGCGGGGTCCTGAACGGAGCGGAGATTCCGTTCGTTATTTCACCGCTCAAGCCCCGCGATAAGTCTATCAATATCCTCGGAGTATCGGTCGTCGGATCGATCTTGCAGGAATATGTCCCGCTCGCCGCGCCGCAGGCGCAAGCGCGCCGGCGATCGACCTTCAGCCTCACGCCGGAGATGGCAGATCTCAAAGGTGCATTCCTTCCGGCGCCAGCTCTCCGCGCCTACGAATCCCGCGTGCTCCAGGGCATCTGGGCGACAGCCCCATACCTGCACAACGGATCCGTTCCGACGCTGGCCGATCTGCTCAAACCGGCGACTGAAAGGCCCGCCGCGTTTCAGGTAGGACCGGCTTACGATCCGGTGAATGTGGGTTTGGCCACCGACCAGACCTTGTTCAACTACACCCTGAAGACAACCGACTGCAGCGATCGGAACTCAGGAAACAGTCGTTGCGGCCATGAATTCGGGACGCAGCTTTCGCCGGCGGAGAAGCGGGCGCTGCTCGAGTACCTCAAGGTTTTGTGAGCCGCACGCCCTCGGTTGGCGGGCGCGAGCCGGGAGATGCAGGCAAGCCTCGGCAGTCCTTGGCGGCTGAGGCCGCCAAGCCTGGAGGCGAAATTTATCAGCAACCGGAAGCGGGTACCGACAGCTCTACGCGACGGTTCTGTGCGCGGCCCTGTGTTGTGTCGTTCGAAGCAACCGGATCCGCGTCACCAAATCCCTTTGCCGAGATCATGTCGGACTTGACGCCCTGTGAGATCAGAAATGCCATCACATTTTCGGCCCGCTTTTGCGAAAGGTCCTGATTTGAAGTGATGCCCTGCCGCGCCAGAGCCGGACCGACCGGCTTGTTGTCGGTGTAGCCGCTCACCAGGATCTTGTTCTGCTGCGTGGGTGCCAGCTTTGTCGCCATATTGGCGATAATCTGCTTGCCCCGTTCGCTCATCTCGAAGCCGCCCGAGGGGAAGAGCAGATCGCTGTTGACGGTGTATTTGATCGCTCCCGACAGTCTACAGATCTGGGCCTTATCGGCGGCCACCTGGTTCTGCAACGCCGCGTTCTGCTGCTGCACCTGCTGATATTGCGCCTGGAGCTGGTCGTATGTGCCTTGGGAGACGCACGCGGAGAGGAGGGCTGAAGCCATTAGGGGGAGTAACAGTTTGCGGCGTCTCAGATCATGTATCATCGCTTCCTGGTCCCCTGCTGGCTGATGAATAGAGCGGCGAAGCCCGTCGAACCCTAGCGTCCGATCGGCACCCCGGCAACAACCGGCCTGACTTCCTGGTCGCGGTGCTTCGTCGCACGCCAAACGCCAGCCGGGTCGTCCCGAGACTACTTCCTCTGGGCACAATGACCTAAAAGGGGTGGACTACAAACGCCACGATCAAAGGGGAGGTTGCGATGGGCGACATGTCGGGTCCGCCGTTTCGCGCCGACCATGTCGGCAGCCTGCTGCGACCGCCGGAACTGCTGCGGGCGCGCGGCGAACATCAGGCCGGCCGCCTGTCGGCTGCCGACCTGCGCCGGGCCGAGGACGAAGCGATCCGCGACGCGGCGCAAATGCAGCATGAGATCGGCCTGCACGGAGTGACCGACGGCGAGTTCCGCCGCGGCTCCTGGCACATGGATTTCCTCTACCAAATCGGCGGGGTGGCCAAGACCGACCAGACCCTGCGCATCCAGTTCAGGAACGACAGCGGCCCGGTCGAGGCGGCACTAGGAGCTTTCCGCATCGGCCGCCGGCTCACCCTCGACAAGACGATCTTTGCCGGGGATTTCGCCTATCTGAAGTCGGTCGCCCCGGCCGGAACCGTCGCCAAGCTGACGATCCCCTCACCCTCGATGCTGCATTACCGCGGCGGGCGGGCGGTGATCGACCAGGCCGCCTATCCCGAGATGGACGCCTTCTGGCACGACCTCGCCGAGGTCTACCGGAAGGAGATCGCCGGCCTCGCGGCACTCGGCTGCAGCTATCTGCAGCTCGACGACACCAGCCTCGCCTATCTCAACGACCCGGCCCAGCGCGCCTATGTGACGAGCATCGGCGGCGACGGCGAGCAGCAGCATCTGACCAACATCCGGCTGATCAATGCCGCACTCGCCGGCAAGCCCGAGGGCATGACCGTGTGCACCCATATGTGCCGCGGCAATTTCCGCTCGTCCTGGGTGGCCGAGGGCGGCTACGACCATGTCGCCGAGGCCTTGTTTGGCGAGCTCGCGGTCGACGGCTTCTTCTTGGAATACGACGACGCCCGCTCGGGCGGGTTCGAGCCATTGCGATTCGTGCCGCGCGGGAAGAAACGGGTGGTCCTCGGGCTCGTCACCAGCAAGCGGCCGGCGCTCGAAAGCAAGAACGATCTGAAACGCCGGATCGACGAGGCGGCGAAATACGTGCCTCTGGAGCAGCTCTGCCTCAGCCCGCAATGCGGCTTCTCGTCGACCGTCGACGGCAACGCGTTGACCCGAAACGAGCAAGCCGCCAAGCTTCGTCTCGTCGCGGAGACGGCACGCGAAGTGTGGGGGGGCTGACATGCTGCATTGGCTCTGGATCATCATTATCGGGTTTCTGGCGGGGGCGATCGCGAAGTTTTTCGTTGGCGGGCCGGGCGGGTTCATCGTCACGACCCTGCTCGGGATCGTCGGCTCTATTTTCGCGACCTGGCTCGGACAGCGCATTGGCTGGTATGAGCAGGGCCACGCTGCCGGCTTTATCGGTGCCATTGTCGGCGCGGTGCTGATCCTGGTGATCTACCGCGCGATCGTCGGCGGCCCGGTCTGATCCGGCGCCCGCATTACGCGGGGACGCGCCGACAATCCTCCGCCTCGGCGGACCAGGCTTCGGACATGTGCCGCGCCCGCAACAGATTGGCCGGCGTCACCACCTCTCGGGTCGCACCCCAGGCGACGCATTCCCGGGCGATCAGCAAGGTATCGGGGAAATGCGCCCGGACTTGGTCGAGGTCGTGTAGGACCGCGGCGACCGTTCGGCGTTCGCGGTGCCAGCTCTCGACCAGGTGCAGGAGATCCTCGCTGGTCCGCCAATCGACCGCCGCAAACGGCTCGTCGAGCAGGATCAGCTCGGCATCCTGGACAATCAGCCGGGCGAAGAGGACGCGCTGGAACTGACCGACTGAAAGGGTCTCAATCGGCCGGCGCTCGAACCCGTCGAGACCGACGGCGGCGAGCGCCTTGCGTGCCTTTTCGCCCATCGCTTTGGTTACCGCACCGGCCCAGCCGATCTGCCGCCAATGTCCGAGCAGCACGGTATCGAGAACAGAGATCGGAAACCGTCTTTCGATCTCGGCATGCTGCGGCAGATAAGCGATGCCGCGGCGGCCGAGATCGGCGCGTTCGATCATACCCTCGGCCGGCCGCATCTGACCGACGATACCTTTCAACAGCGTGCTCTTTCCCGCCCCGTTGGGGCCGACGATCGCGGTCAGCGAACCGCGCGCCAGCGCTCCGCTCAAATGATGGACCGCGGGGTGACGCTCATAGGTCAAGGTGAGGTCCCGGAAGACGACAGCACCTTCCGCGGCGGCGCTCATGACAGGGCCCACCAGATCGCAAGCCAGAGCATGCATGATGCGATCGCGGCCCAGACCAGCCGCTCGGCGACGCTTCGCTCGAAGAGGCCGCGTTGCAGAAAAGCTCGAACCGGGCGAAAGCCCGGGCGTGGACGAAAGATTGGTCCTGCGGTCACGCTTGCCGGTGCCCGGTGCGGCAAGCGGGGCACAGCCCGCGGGCCTCGATGACCTGCCGCTCGACAGCAAAACCCCGCCCTTCGCCCAGCCGACGCAAGCTCCGTACGATTTCGTCGTCGCGGATCTCCTCGGTGGCGCCACAGTCCTCGCAGATCATGAATTGGCTCTCATGCGTATGCTCGACATCCCCGCAGGCGACAAAGGCGTTGGAGGTCTCGACCTTATGAATGAGCTTGTGGGCGAGCAGAAAATCGAGCGCGCGGTAGACCGTCGGCGGGCCAAGCTTGCCGCGTTCCTGCTCGAGCTGGCCGAGCAGTGCATAGGCTCTCGTCGGCTGGTCGGCTCCTAAGATCAGCTCGAGAACCCGTCGGCGGACCGGCGTCATTCGGGCGCCGCGCGACGCGCAGATCCGCTGCGCCCGTGCAAGCGCGGTTTCGATTTGCTGAGGCGTCACTTGCGGTGGCCTCCGCATGGCTAAGGAACGTTATAGCATAACGAATGTTGCCAGCCAACCCCAACCCCCCTGCCCCCCTCATGGCGCTCATGGGGGAGAGGGCTGAGATGAGGGTTCGGGGGAGCCTCAGCTAATCCGCGGCGGCGATGCGGCGACGTGGCTTGCTGCGGCCGTTGGCGAAGCGATCGAGTAGCCGGATGGCAACGCGCGGGCTGACGAAATGCGAAACATCGCCGCCGAGGGCGCCGATCTCCTTGACGAAACGCGACGAGATGAACTGGAAGCGATCCGAGGCCATCAAAAAGACGGTCTCGATCTCAGGGTTGAGCCGGGCGTTCATGCCGGCCATCTGGAACTCGTATTCGAAATCCGAGACCGCGCGCAGCCCGCGGATCACTACGTTCGCACCAACCGATTGGGCGAAGTTTACCAAGAGGGTGTCGAAGGCGCGCACCTCGATGCGCTCGGCGTCACCGTTCTCAAGATGGGCGACCTCGTCGCGGACGATCTCGACCCGCTCGTCGGTTGCGAATAACGGGCCTTTCCCGTCGTTGCGGGCGACGCCGATGACCAGCCGGTCGACGATCCGGGCCGCCCGGCGGATTATGTCCGAATGGCCGTTGGTGATCGGATCGAAGGTGCCGGGATAGATCCCGATCCGCGGCTGGGTCATGTGTCCCCCTCGTTGGCTTGTTGGTCTTCTGTCGGAGTCTCTGAACCGTTGGCCTCGCCGTTCTCCTCGGCGACCTCCGGAAGCCGCGCCACCGAGACGACTCGCTCACCCTCGCCGACCTTGAAGATCACCACCCCTTGGCTGCGCCGGCGGGCGATGCGGATGTCGTGGACCGGACAGCGGATTACCATCCCGCCGTCGGTCACCAGCATGATCTGGTCATTGTGCCCGACCGGGAAGACCGCCACAACTGCGTCGTTGCGACGCCTCCACACCATGTTGTCGATGCCCTGACCACCCCGCCCAGTAATGCGGTAGTCATAAGCAGAGGTGCGCACGCCAAAGCCATTTTCCGTAACGCTCAGCAAAAACTCCTCATGTTCCGCGAGGTAGGCATAGCGCTCTTCGGAGATCGCGACATCAGCCCCCTCGTCGCTTTCTTCGGGTTCCATCGTCAAGTCAGGGTCGGCCTCGCTTTCCTCGCCGGCTAACTTGCGTCGCTTGGCGGAGAGGCTCAGATAGGCAGCGCACTCAGCGGGGGTGGCATCCACGTGCCTCAGGATCGACATCGAGATCACCTGGTCCTTCCCAAGCAACTTGACGCCGCGTACGCCAACCGAGGACCGCCCGGTGAAGACGCGCACATCGCTAACCGGAAAGCGTATTGCCTTGCTCTTGTCGGGCTCCTTGTGGGCGCCGTCCGTCATCTTACGGGTCGCGAGCAGCACGTCATGAGCATCGGTACAGGTGGCGACCGCAATTAGGCGATCATCGGTATCTTCGCCCTCAAACTTCATCGCGATCTTGCCGTTGGCTCGCACGTCGCCGAAATCGGAAAGCGAGTTGCGGCGGACATATCCGTTGGCGGTCGCGAACATGACGGTGAGATCGCCCCAGCTCTCCTCGTCCTCGGGCAATGGCATTACTGTCGAGATCGTTTCGCCCGCTGCCAAGTTCGGCAGCAGATTGACCATCGGCCGGCCGCGCGCTTGTGGCGTGCCGAGGGGCAAGCGATAGACCTTGAGCTTGTAGACCCGCCCCGTCGAGGTGAAGAACAGCACCGGCGCGAGTGTCGAGGCGACAAATACCTCGCTGAGGAAATCTTCCTCACGGATAGCCATGCCGGCGCGGCCGCGCCCACCGCGCCGCTGCGCACGATAGGTCGACAGCGGCACGCGCTTGATGTAGCCGGCGTGGCTGACCGTGACGACCATCGGCTCGCGCTGGATCAGTGCCTCGATATCGGCTTCGAACTCGACATCCTCGATCGCGGTCCGCCGCGGGGTCGCAAAGCGTTCCTTGATCGCCAAGAGCTCGCCGCGCAACACCTCGATCAGGCGCGCTCGCGAGCCCAAGATTTCGAGATAGCCCGCGATCTCGGAGATCAGACCGCGCAATTCTTCGGCAATCTTGTCGCGCTCGAGCCCGGTCAGGCGCTGCAGTCGCAGATCGAGGATCGCACGCGCCTGCTCGTCCGAGAGGCGGTAGGTACCATCATCGGCAACGCTGCGGCCGGCCTCGCCGACCAACGCCACCAGGGGTGCCACATCGGCCGCGGGCCAAGCGCGGCCGGCGAGACCAGCCCTGGCGGTTGCCGGATCGGGTGCCGCACGGATCAGCGCGATCATCTCGTCGAGATTGGCGACCGCGATCAGCAGACCGAGCAGGGTATGCGCCCGCTCCCGCGCCTTACCGAGCAGATGGCTCGTGCGCCGTGTGATCACCACCTCACGGAAGGCGACAAAGGCGGCGATGATATCGCGTAGGGTCAGCAGCTCGGGCCGCCCGGCATTCAGCGCCAGCATGTTGACGCCAAAGCTCGTCTGCAGCGCGGTGTGGCGATAGAGCTGGTTGAGGACGATATCCGGCTCGGCGTCGCGCTTGATCTCGATGACGATGCGCAGCCCTTCGCGATCACTTTCGTCGCGCAGCTCGGAAATGCCTTCTATCACCTTTTCCCGTACGGTCTCGGCGATGCGCTCGATCAGCTTGGCCTTGTTGACCTGATACGGGACCTCGGTGACGACGATCGCCTCGCGGTCTTTGCGCACCTCCTCGACATGGCTCTTCGCCCGCAGGATGATCGCGCCGCGGCCGGTCTTGAAGCCGGCATGCGTCCCGGCGCGGCCCATGATGATCCCGCCGGTCGGAAAATCGGGCGCCGGAACGTATTCCATCAGCTCTTCGACGGTGATCGCACCGTTGTCGAGATAGGCGCAGCACGCGTCGATCACCTCGCCCAGATTGTGCGGCGGGATGTTGGTCGCCATGCCGACCGCGATGCCCTGGGCGCCGTTGACCAACAGGTTCGGGAACCCCGCGGGTAAAACCCTGGGCTCGCGCTCGGTATCATCGTAATTGGGCTGGAAATCGACCGTGTCGTTGTCGAGATCGTCGAGCAGCGAATCGGCGACGCGCGCCAGCCGCGCTTCGGTGTAGCGGTAGGCCGCCGGCGGATCGCCGTCCATCGAGCCGAAATTGCCTTGCCCGTCGATCAGCGGCAGGCGCATCGCGAAATCCTGCGCCATGCGCACCATCGCGTCATAGATCGCGAGCTCGCCATGCGGGTGATACTTGCCGATTACGTCGCCGACGATGCGTGCCGACTTGCGGTAGCCACGGTTCCACTCGTTGCCGTTGACCTTCATCGAGTAGAGAATGCGGCGATGAACCGGCTTTAGCCCGTCGCGAACATCGGGAAGCGCCCGTGCGACGATTACGCTCATCGCGTAATCGAGGTACGAGCGCTTCATCTCGTCTTCGATCGTGACGGCGGTGACGTCGGGAGCGGAGGGTGGTGCGGAGGTGAGGGCCAAGGCTGCTCTGTACGAAAGAAAATCGCGGCCGCACCCCGGGGCGCCGCCGCGATCTCTATATGGTCATTTCCCTGAAATATTACCGCTTTTCGCAGGTGCGAACAAACGATTTGCCTGCTGAAGCCGCCTCGCTCCGGCGCTCACTTCATGGTCCCGGTAACAAGGACCTGTGAAGAAAATCGCCTGCCGCTCATTCATTCGTCATCCCGGCGCAGGCCAGGCGCAGCCTGGGATCCTGCGACTTTCGGTTGTCCCAGATATGACGGTCCGCTGCATCTGCAGCGGGTCTGCAGCGGGGGTTCTCCTTTAAGTTGAACAACGCGAAAGCGGCCAGACAGTGGGCAGACCCACGCCTCCCGGGTGCCGCGGTCAACCTTGATATATTGTGCCAATAGGGCAATTTTACGGATGGCGAATTCGCAATCCGTCCGTTTGAGCCAGTACACTTGTCAGAGCCGGACGAGATGGATTTCGATCGCCGGCCGCTTGCCGAAGCGCTCTTTGGCGACCCGGCGCAGCGTGCGCCGAACCGCTTCGCGCACAGTGTCGTCATCGCGCCGCGGCCCGGCCGGCAGCTCCTCGACCGCGCGCTCGACAGCATCGCGTAGAAAAGGTCGAGCCGTGGTTGCTGCGGCTTCCTCGACCAACCCGATCAGACTGATCTCGGGAGGTGCCGCGAGGCGGCCCCGCCCGTCGAGAACTACCGTGGCGACGGCGCTGCCGTTCAAGGTGACGCGACGCCGGTCCCTCAGCGCGGTGCCGCCGAGCGGCAACAGCCCCTTGCCGTCACTCGCCAGCCGGCCGACCGGAACCTCGTCGACGATGGTGGCGCCGCTCGGGGTGAGCCGCACCATGTCGCCGTTTTGGACGATGAGCGGCTGGTGGACCTGGCATTCCCGGGCGAGGTCAGCATGGGCGATCAGATGGCGGGCTTCGCCGTGGACTGGGATCGCAACCCGCGGGCGCACCATCTGGTACATCCGCACGAGCTCGTCACGCGCCGGATGGCCGGAGACGTGGACGAAATGATCCTCCTCGGTGACGATCTCGATCCCGAGCCGGACGAGCGCATTTTGTAGCCGGTTGATCGCCTTCTCGTTGCCCGGAATGATGCGCGAGGAGAAGATCACAACATCGCCGGTCTCCAGTACGACGTTGGGATGGTCCTCGCGGGCGATTCTAGCGAGGGCGGCGCGCGGCTCGCCCTGGCTGCCCGTGCAGATCAGCACGATCTTGTCGCGCGGGATGTAGCCCGCCTCATCCTCGGTCAGAAATCGCGGCAAATCGGCGAGATAGCCATTCTCGCGGGCCGCTTTGTCGATCCGCCATAGCGACCGCCCGACGAGCGCCACCTCGCGGCCATGCACTGCGGCGGCGCGGGCGACGGTTTCGAGGCGCGCGACATTGGAGGCAAAGCAGGCGACCGCCACCCGTGCGTCGTAACGGCCGACGAGATCGATCAGCGATCGACGCAGGGCGGCCTCCGAGCCCGACGTGCCGGGCCGCAAGGCGTTTGTCGAGTCGCCGATCATCGCCAGCACGCCCTCATCGCCGAGCCGGCTCAGGGCGGCTTCATCCGAGGTCGGGCCGATCAGCGGATCCGGATCAAACTTCCAATCCCCGGTATGCAGGACGATCCCGACCGGTGTGCGCAAGGCCACCGCATTGGGCTCGGGGATCGAGTGAGTGAGCGTCACCAGTTCGAGGTCGAACGGGCCGATCGTGAACCGGCCCGACATCGGCACGACGTTGATCTTGACCCTGTCGGCAATACCGGCCTCGACGAGCTTGGCGCGCAGCAATGACGCAGTGAAGGGTGTCGCCCAGACCGGGCAGCGCAGCTGCGTCCACAGATAGGGAATGGCGCCGATGTGGTCCTCGTGCGCATGCGTCGCCACGATCCCCAGCAACCGATCGCGGCGCTCGACGATGAAAGCGGGATCGGGCATCACGACGTCGAGCCCGGGCTGCGAATCGTCGCCAAAGGTGACGCCGCAATCGAGAATGAGCCAGTCGCCGGCGTAACCGTAGAGGTTCAGGTTCATCCCGATCTCTCCCGCACCACCGAGCGAGACGAAGAACAGCGCGTTCGGGTCTTCGTCCGCGGAACGGATGCCCGATCGGTAGGGGAGATCGTTCATTTGTTGCTGTTTTGTTGATAGATCAACCGAAGCCCCCAAAGTGTCAGATCAGGGTCGACATGGTTGATGACTGAGGTCACGCCAGTGAACAAGGGCGCCAGACCGCCAGTGGATACGACATCCATCGGCGCGCCGAATTCCCGCTTAATGCGGTCAACGAGACCCTCGACCAGTCCGACATAGCCCCAGAAGATGCCGGACTGCATGCACGCCACGGTGCTGGTCCCGATCACCCTCTCGGTTCGAGCGATCGGAACGCTGGGCAGCTTTGCTGCCGCCATGGCGAGCGCCTGCAGCGACAGGTTAATTCCCGGCGCAATCACCCCGCCGCGATAATTCCCATCAGCGTCGACCACGTCAAAGGTGGTCGCAGTCCCGAAGTCGACGACGGTCAGCGGTCCCTTGTACCGGTCGTGGGCAGCCACAGTATTGACCAGACGGTCGGCGCCGACCTCTTCCGGCCGGTCGACGAGCGACCGCGCACCAACGACCACACCGGGCTCACCGACGACAAGAGGATCTCTACGGCAATACTCGCGGCACAGCCGGCGAAGGTTGAAATTCGCCTCCGGCACAACGCTGGCGATGACCACGCCATCGATCTGCTGCCGCGACAAATTCTGCAGCCCGAGGAGATGATCGAGCCATACCACATACTCGTCGGCGGTGCGGCGCGCCTCGGTGGCTGCGCGCCATGCTCCGGTCAGGCGGGAGCCGTCCCACACGGCGAACACCGTGTTCGTGTTGTTGGCATTGATCGCAAGCAGCATGCGGTCTCGTTAGCGGTTTGCCGGGAATATCTCGCCGGCTCGTATGCACCGGAGCTCCCCCGAGTTCTCCAACAGAAGCGCACCCTGCTGATCTATGTCGAGGAACCGGCCGTGCAAGGTGGCGGCCTCCAGCCGCACCCGGATCACCTCGCCAACGGAAATCGCGCGTGCGCGCCATGCTGCGCGGATCGGCGCGAAGCCTTCCTCGCGCCAGCGTTGCACCCAGGCGTGGCAATATCGGGTGACCTCCTCGACCGCTCGTGCCGGCGAGACCGGCCGCAGACCTTGTTCGGCGACCGACGTAGCCGGGAACTCGGTGTCAGGCGGCGAAGAGATCAGGTTAATGCCGACCCCGACGATGACAAACTTCGGGATCTCCCCCTCGCCCAGCTCCGATTCGAGCAGAATCCCGGCGATCTTGCGGCCATGCACCAAGACGTCGTTCGGCCACTTGTATGACAGCCCCTCGAGCCCGCCGGAGGTCGCGTCGAGCATGTCCCCGACGGCTAGTGCTGCGACGAAACCGAGCTGCGCCGCCCGACCCACGGGGCATTCGGGACGCAAGATCAGGGAAGCGTAGAGATTGCCGCGCGGCGATGCCCAGGCATGTCCGCGCCGACCGCGGCCGGCGGTCTGCTCCAGCGCCCACACCAGCGTGCCCTCTTCCGCACCGGCGCGCGCGAGGCGCTTTGCCTCCTCGTTGGTGCTGTCGATCGTGTCAAAACGGATCAGTCGATAGGCCGGAGGGAGCCTCGGCTGCAGCTCATTCATCGGACAAAAAGCGCGGAAGCCGCGGCCTCCGCGCCAGCGACGATCGGTCCCGGGAACAGGAAAAAGAACAAGGTGACCACTGCGGTAACGAACACCACACCCTTGAGCTCAGCCGTGATGGGGCGATCGAAAGTGCCGACGGGCTCGTCGAAGTACATGACCTTGACGACCCGAAGATAATAGAAGGCCGAGACAACGCTGGTCACGACGCCGATGACCGCGAGCCCGGCAAGCTGCGCATTGATCGCCGCGAGAAACACGTAGAGCTTGGCGAAGAAACCTGCAGTCGGCGGTACGCCGCTCAGGGCGAACATGAAGATCGCCAAAGCCAGCGCGAGGCCCGGCTGCGATTGCGACAGCCCGGCGAGATCCGAGATGCCCTCGAGCATGCGCCCCCTCCGACGCATGCACAAGATCACCGCCCAGCTGCCCACGGTCATGAAGAGGTAGATCGCCAGATAGACTAGCACGCCGCGAACTCCATCGGCCGTGCCGGCGGCAAGCCCGATCAGCGCGTAGCCGACATGACTGATCGAGCTGTAGGCCATCAGCCGCTTGATGTTCTGCTGGGCGACCGCGGCGACCGCGCCAAGCACCATCGATGCGATCGACAGGAAGATAATGACTTGGCGCCACTCGTCGATCAACGCACCGAAAGGCTCGATCATGAAGCGAATGAACAGAGCGAGTGCCGCCAGCTTGGGTGCCACGGCGAAGAATGCGCTGACCGGGGTCGGCGCGCCTTCATAGACATCGGGCGTCCACATGTGGAAGGGCACCGCCGAGACCTTGAAGGCTAGCCCGACGATGACGAAGACGAGACCAATCAAGATTCCGGTCTCGACCGGTGCGCCGGCGGTCAACAGCTTGGTCAGATCGTCAAAGGCGGTCGTGCCGGCAAAGCCGTACACTAGCGAGGCGCCGTAGAGCAGCATGCCCGAGGAGAGCGCGCCCAGGACAAAGTATTTGAGCCCGGCCTCGCTCGACCGGACCGAATCGCGGTTGAAACTGGCGACCACGTACAGTGCCAGATTTTGCAGCTCGAGGCCGACATAAAGGGTGATCAGGTCGTTGGCCGAGATCATCACCATCATCCCGGTCGTCGCCAACAGCACGAGGACCGGGAATTCGAACCGCGCGATCCCGTGCTCCTCGTTGTAGCGCATACCCATCAGTATCGTGACGGCGGAGCCGATCAGCACCAGCGCCTTCGTGAAATGGGCGAAGGCATCGGTGACGAACATCCCGTAAAACCCGACGCGCCGCTCGTCCCCGCCGAACTCCGTGATCATGAGAACGAGGATCAGAACTCCGATGGCGAGCCAGGAGATGAGCCGCGCCGAGCCTTCGCCGCGCCATGCCCCGAGGATGAGGAGCGCCATCGCGGCAGCGGCGAGGACCATCTCCGGCAGCGCCGGCCAGAGGTCAGGTAGGGCGAGGCTCGGTGTCACTTAAGGGAGGCTCGCGCGGCGCAGGCCCGCGGCGTCGGTGGCGGCTGTCACCTGCCGCACAAGATGATCGACCGAGACTTGGATCGGCCGCAGAAAGGAGCTGGGGTAGAGGCCCATCCACAGCACGAGAACCAAGAGCGGGGCGAACACTGCCTTTTCGCGCGGGCTCAGATCGAGGATGCCGCGCAGATCGGCGCGGGTGATGGTGCCGAAAATGACACGGCGATAAAGATAGAGCATGTAGGCAGGACCGAGGAAGAGTGCGGTCGCCGCGAGCGTGCACTCGATCGTGCTAACCTTGAAGGTGCCAAGCAGGATCAAGAACTCGCCGACAAACCCGCTGGTGCCCGGCAGCCCGATCGCTGCCAGGGTAAATACCATAAAGACGAAGGCGTAAGCCGGCGTGCGCTCGATCAAACCGCCGAACCGCGTGATCTCGTGGGTATGCAGGCGATCGTAAAGGACGCCGACGCATAGAAAGAGCGCGCCCGAAACGAGCCCGTGGCTCAACATCTGGATCATCGCCCCTTGCACGGCCTCACTCGTCACCGCGAAGGTGCCCATCGTGACAAACCCCATATGGGCGACCGAGGAATAGGCGATCAGCTTTTTCATGTCGATCTGCGCCAGCGCCACCAGCGAGGTGTAGATCACTGCTATCGCGCTGAGGGTGAAGATCAACGGCGTGAAGAAGCTGGAAGCAATCGGAAACATCGGCAACGAGAAGCGGATAAAACCGTAGCCGCCCAGCTTCAACAGAATGCCCGCGAGGATGACCGAGCCAGCGGTCGGCGCTTCGACGTGGGCATCGGGCAGCCAAGTGTGCACCGGCCACATCGGAACCTTGACCGCAAAGGAGGCAAAGAACGCCAACCACAGCCATTTCTGCAGGCCTGCAGGAAAGGCGTGGGTCAGGGCGACCTCGATGTCGGTGGTTCCGGTCTCCAAGTACACTGCAATCACGGCGAGCAGCATCAAGACCGAGCCGAGCAAGGTATAAAGAAAGAATTTGAAGGCCGAGTAAATCCGATTTGATCCGCCCCAGACCCCGATGATCAGGAACATCGGGACCAGCACGCCCTCAAAAAACATATAGAAGAGAATAAAATCCAGCGCACAGAATATGCCGACCATCAACGTCTCAAGGACGAGGAAGGCGATCATGAACTCCTTTACCCGAAACTGGATCGCCTCCCACGCCGAAACGATGGAAAGCAGTGTCAAGAGGGCGGAGAGCAGGACAAAGAACAGCGAGATCCCGTCGATCCCCATGTGATAGGTGAACGTGAATCCCCCGAGGGTGACCCAATCCGCCTGCTCGACGAATTGGAAATCGGCGGTATTGGGATCGAAGTAAAACCACAACAGAAGCGACAGCGCGAAGTCAATCAACGACGTCCACAGCGCGATATTACGCGCGTTGCGTGCGACGACGCCCTCCTCACCGCGCGCCACGAGGATGAACGCAGCGCCGACAAGGGGCAGAAAGGTGACGAGCGACAAAAGGGGCCAATTGCTCACGACGATGACCCCAGCTCAACGCGGCAAGAGATACCAGGTGACCAGCACCACGAGCCCGATCATCATCGCAAAAGCGTAGTGATAGAGATAGCCGGTCTGGAGCCGGCTCGCCTGTCGTGCCAGATCGCGGGTCAGGGCGGCGACTCCATCGGGTCCGAGCCCGTCGATCACCGCGCCATCGCCGGATTTCCACAGCCCGTCGCCGATCATCATGGCTGGCCGGACGAACAGCCAGTCATAGAGTTCGTCGAAATACCATTTGTTCAACAGGAACAGGTACAGCGCGCGAAACTGCGAGGCGAGCCGCGCCGGCAGCCGCGGATCGACGACGTAGAGGACGTAGGCGACGGCGATGCCAATCACGGCGACCGTCAGCGGCATGTAGCGAACGAGCGGTGGAATATGTTCAGCGACCGCGAGTGAATCGTACTGCGGCAGCACTAGGATCGAGTTCCTCCAAAAGCTGGCGCGCTCGTCGCCGACAAAGAAATCGTAACCGAGAAAACCAAAGAAGGTGGCGCCGATCGCGAGGACGATCAGCGGTATCAGCATGACCCATGGGCTCTCATGCGCATGATGCATCGCCTCCTCGCCAGCACGCGGCTCGCCGTGAAAGGTCATGAACATCACGCGCGAGATATAGAAGGCGGTCATGAACGCCGCGATCGTACCGAGCACCCAGGAATAGCGCCCCACGGCCGTCCCAGATGCCCAGGCCGCGTCTAGGATTGTGTCTTTCGAGTAATATCCCGAGAAGAAGGGAATGGCGCTGAGCGAGACCGCGCCGATCCACATCGTCACATAGGTGATCGGCGTCTTTCGCCAAAGACCTCCCATCCGGCGCATGTCCTGTTCGCCGCCCATCGCGTGGATGACCGACCCGCAGCACAGAAACAACAGCCCCTTGAAGAAGGCATGCGTAAATAGGTGGAAGATGGCGGCGCCATAAGCGGAAACGCCGGCGGCGGCGAACATGTAGCCGAGCTGGCTGCAGGTCGAATAGGCGACGACCTTCTTTATGTCAGGCTGCACCATGCCGATGCTCGCGGCGAACACCGCTGTGGTCCCGCCGATGATTCCGACTACGGCGAGGGCCGTAGGGGCGTATTCGAAGAGGGGTGAGAGGCGCGCAACCATGAACACCCCCGCGGTCACCATCGTCGCCGCATGGATCAAGGCGGAAACCGGGGTGGGGCCTTCCATCGCATCGGGCAGCCAAGTATGGAGCGGGATCTGTGCCGATTTCCCCATCGCGCCGATGAACAAGAGGATGCAGGCGAGGGTCAGCGAATCGACCTGCCAGCCGAGAAACCCCATCGTCTTGCCGACGACCGTCGGCGCTGCGCCGAAGACGGTAGCGAAATCGAGCGAGCCGAAGATAAAAAAGACGGCGAATATTCCTAAGGAAAAGCCGAAATCGCCGACCCGATTGACGAGGAACGCCTTGATCGCAGCAGCATTGGCGGAGGGGCGGTCGTACCAGAAGCCGACCAGCAGATAGGACATCAAGCCCACACCTTCCCAGCCGAAGAACAACTGCACGAAGTTGTCGGCCGTCACCAACGCGAGCATGAAGAAGGTGAACAGGCTCAGATAGGCCATGAAGCGCGGGATCGACGGGTCCTCGGCCATGTAGCCGATCGAATAAACGTGGACCATCGATGAGACGACGGTCACGACGGCGATCATCACGCCGCTCAACGTGTCGAGCCGCAGCGACCAGGTGACATCGACGCCGCCGGCGACAATCCAGGTCGCCAGCGGGATAACCCGCACTTCCTCTGCGGCGGGAATGTCGCGGAACAGAAAGAGACCCAGCACCGCCGACAGCAAAAGCGCGCCGCAGGTAACCAGCTGCGCGCCCCGATCGCCGATCACCCGACCGAAGAAGCCGGCGATTACCGCTGCAATCAGCGGCAGGAAGACAACAGCAACGGCCAAAGAATCAGCCCTTCATCATGTTGATGTCCTCGACCGCGATGGTGCCGCGATTGCGGAAATAGACGACAAGGATGGCGAGACCGATCGCCGCCTCGGCGGCCGCGACCGTCAGCACGAACATGGCGAAGGCCTGGCCGACGAGGTTGTCGAGAAAGACAGAGAATGCGACGAGGTTGATGCTGACAGCCAGCAGCATCAGCTCGATCGACATCAGCATGATGATGACATTTTTGCGGTTCAAGAAGATGCCGAAGATCCCGAGCGTGAACAGAATCGCCGCCACAGTCAGATAATGCGCAAGTCCGATCACCATCACCCGCCTACGCCGCCGATCGGAACCTTGACCACTTCAACGGTTTGGGCTCGTGTGCGGGCGAGTTGCGCGGCGATCGACTGCCGCCGCACATCGGTGCGATGGCGCAAGGTCAGGACGATTGCCCCGATCATCGCGACGAGCAGGATCAGTCCGGCGGCCTGAAACGCAAAGAGATAACGGGTATAGAGAATATTGCCGAGGGCGCGCGTGTTGCTCAGGGACACCCCACCGGCGGCTGAGACGGCCGCGGCGCTGGGCACGCCGGGGGCGACGACCCAGCTGCCGATGACGAGCACGAGTTCGGCCAAGAGGATGAACCCGACCAGGGCGCCGATCGGAAGATAGTGCACGAACCCGCTGCGGAGCTGGACAAAGTCGATGTCGAGCATCATCACCACGAAAAGAAACAGGACGGCGACCGCGCCGACATAGACGATGACGAGGATCATCGCGAGGAACTCGGCGCCGATCAGCACGAACAGGCCGGCTGCGTTGAAGAACGCCACAATCAGAAAGAGTACCGAGTGCACCGGGTTACGGGAAGAGACGACCAGCACCCCGGAGGCCACAGCAAGAACGGCAAAGACGTAGAACATGACGGCCTGGACGATCATCGCCGCCCCTCGGGGTCACCTTCACCCACCCAGACCTTCGCACTGGGTCCTCCCTCTCCCGCACTGCGATAGAGGGTGCCGAGCGTAGCGAGGCGGGTGAGGGGCGATTTTCGCAACAGCCCCATCATGCTCATCGATACGGCGCATCGATCTCTAAGTTCTTGGCGATTTCGGCTTCCCAGCGATCGCCGTTCGCCAGCAATTTCTCCTTGTCATAGAGCAATTCCTCGTGCGTCTCGGTGGCAAATTCGAAATTCGGACCCTCGACGATCGCGTCGACCGGACAGGCCTCCTGGCAATAGCCGCAGTAGATGCATTTCGTCATATCGATGTCGTAGCGTGTCGTACGCCGGCTGCCGTCCTCGCGGGGCTCGGCCTCGATCGTGATCGCCAACGCCGGGCAAATCGCCTCGCATAGCTTGCAGGCGATGCAACGCTCCTCACCGTTAGGGTAACGCCGCAGGGCGTGCTCGCCGCGGAAGCGGGTGCTGAGCGGGCCTCGTTCGAACGGATAGTTAACCGTGACCGGACGCTTGAACATGTATCGCAGCGTCAACGCCAGCCCGGACAGCAGCTCGCTCAGCAGCAGGCTGCGGGCGCCGCGTTCCAAAAATGCCATCGATCGATCCTCCGCTCGTTGGCCGATTAGCGCGCCGGCAACCACCCTGCGGTGACCAGCACACCCGCTGTCAGCACCAGCCAGAGCAGCGAAAACGGCAGAAACACCTTCCAGCCGAGCCGCATCAGTTGGTCATAGCGGAACCGCGGGAAGGTCGCACGTACCCAAAGGAAACAGAACAGCACGAAGGCGATTTTCAACGCGAACCAGATTGGGCCAGGGACCCAGGTGAAGGGTGCGACGCCAAAAGGAGCGAGCCAGCCGCCGAGGAAGAGCACGCTCGTCATCGCACTCATCAGGATCATGTTGCCGTATTCGCCGAGGTAGAACAGCGCGAAGGCCATCGCCGAGTATTCGACAAAATAGCCGGCAACGATCTCCGTCTCGCCTTCGACCAGGTCGAACGGCGCGCGATTGGTCTCGGCCAATCCCGAGATGAAAAAGATGACGAACATCGGTAACAGCGGGATCGCGAACCAAATATGGCGCTGCGCCTCGACGATCTCAGTCAGGTTGAGCGAGCCGGCACAAAGCAGCACGGTGACAAGGACAAAGCCTATCGCAACCTCGTACGAGACCATCTGCGCGGCGGAGCGCAGCGCGCCGAGAAACGCGTAACGGGAATTCGATGCCCAGCCCGCCAGAATGATCCCGTAAACGCCGAGCGAGCTGATCGCAAAGATGTAAAGCACCCCGACATTGATGTTGGCAATGACCACCCCCGGGTTGAAGGGGATGACCGCCCAGGCCACCAGGCTCAGGGTGAAGGTCACGAGCGGCGCGATGATGAACACCACCCGGTTGGCCTCGCTCGGGACCACCGTCTCCTTCACGAGCAGCTTGAGCCCATCGGCAAAAGGCTGGAGCAGCCCGAACGGGCCGACGACGTTCGGCCCTTTGCGAAGCTGCGAAAACGCCAGCACTTTGCGTTCGGCGTAAGTGAGATAGGCGATAGCGACCAGCAGCGGCACGACGACCGCGATGACTTCGCCGACGGTAATGACGGTCGGCCAAGCGTAGCCAGTCCAAAAGCTAGCCAAGCGTACCGATCCTCGCCGGCGCTGGCTGGCGTTGCGACGGAAGGCCGATCGCGCTGCACCGCGCCATCGTCTCGCTGGCGCGGCTGATCGGATCGGTCCGGTAGAAATCTTTGATCGGGTAGGCAAACGGGGCCGGGTCGACCGGTCCGGGATCGCCAAAGTCTTCCCAGGAAGCGCGCCTCATCTGATCGGCCTCAGCTAAGATTGGACAGGCTTGCCACATACACCGACGCAACTCGCCAAGTGTGTCGAAAGGAAGAGGCTGGTCGAGGGCGCCGGACAGCGCACGGAGAATTTGCCAGTCCTCACGGGCTTCGCCGGGCGGAAAGACAGCTCGACGCGCCAGCTGAACGCGTCCCTCGGTATTGACGTAGGTGCCGTCCTTTTCGACGTAGGCAGCCCCCGCCAGGACGACGTCGGCGTGGCGGGCGCCACGGTCGCCGTGATGTCCCTGATAGATTACGAATGCCCCGCCAAGGTCGCTGGTGTCGATCTCGTCGGCGCCCAGCATGTAGAGAACCTCGACATCGCCCGATTTGCACCCGGCGAGAATGCCGCCGAGGTCGCGCCCGCCCGGTCCCGGAGCAAACCCGAGATCAAGCCCGCCGACCCGCGCGGCGGCATAATGCAAGACATTGAACCCGTTCCAGTCGTCGCGAACCAGGCGGCAGCTCTCGGCTACCATCCTTGCCGCCGCCAACACTTGGGCGCCGTCCGGCCGCGACAGCGCCCCCTGTCCGAGCACGATCATCGGGTTTTTCGCGTTGCGCAGCCGTTCTGACCAGGGATGATCCCCACTCGCCAGCGCGCTCAGCGTTTCGCCGCTCGTGCCGAGCATCTCGACCGGAAATGTAAGTTCGAGAGCCGGACCGATCGCGGCGACCCGAAAACCCCCCTGGAGATAGCGCTTGCGCAACCGTGCGTTGACCAACGGGGCTTCCCAGCGCGGGTTCGTGCCGAGGAGCAGACAAACATCCGCCCTTTCGATGCCGGCGATCGTCGTGTTGAACAGGTAGCCGGCGCGGCAACGTGGATCGAGTTGGGCACCGCCTTGGCGACAATCGAGGCTCGTCGCTCCAACCCGGGTGAGGAGCTCCTTCAGCGCGAACATCGACTCGGCGTCGCACAAATCGCCGGCAATCGCTGCGACTCGTTCGCCGGGGACCTGCTTGAGCCGCTCGGCGACGAGTTCGAGGGCCTGGTGCCAATCGACCTCGCGCAGTTGGCCGTCGGCGCGAATGTAGGGACGATCGAGCCGGCGCCGGACCAGCCCGTCGATTGCGAAACGGGTCTTGTCGGAGATCCATTCTTCGTTCACCGCCTCGTTGAGGCGAGGCAGAACACGCATTACTTGCGATCCGCGGGAGTCGATCCGGATGTTGCTGCCGACAGCGTCGAGGACATCGACTGACTCGGTCTTCCGCAGCTCCCACGGCCGGGCGACGAAGGCATAAGGCTTCGAGGTCAACGCGCCGACCGGGCACAAATCGATGATGTTGGCCGACAGCTCGGAACTGAGCGCCCGCTCGATATAGGTGCCGATCTCCATATCCTCGCCGCGCCCGGTAGCGCCGAGTTCCTCGACTCCGGCGATCTCGGTCAGAAAGCGAATGCAGCGCGTGCAATGGATGCAGCGGTTCATGCTGGTCTTGACCAGCGGACCAAAATCCTTGTCGTGGACGGCCCGCTTATTCTCCTCGAACCGTCCACGGTCAAAGCCGTAGGCCATCGCCTGATCCTGCAAATCGCATTCGCCGCCTTGGTCGCAGATCGGGCAGTCGAGCGGGTGGTTGATCAGCAGGAATTCCATCACCCCCTTTTGCGCCTTGATCGCCTTCGGCGATTTCGTGTGGACCGCCATCCCGTCGGTCGCCGGCATTGCGCATGAGGCGATCGGTTTTGGGGATTTCTCGACCTCGACCAGACACATCCGGCAGTTTCCGGCAATCGCCAGCCGCTCGTGGTAACAGAAATGCGCAACCTCGATCCCGGCATGCTCGCAGGCCTGTAGGATCGTGCTACCCGACGGCACCTCGACCTCGGTGCCGTCGATCGTCAGCTTCGCCATGCTCAGGCCGCCTGCCGCTGACGACTGGCTGCGCTGTGGTATTCGGCGATTCGCCGCTCCATCTCCGGGCGGAAGTGGCGGATCAGCCCCTGAACGGGCCAAGCCGCACCATCAGCCAGCGCGCAAATCGTATGGCCCTCTATCTCGTAGGAGACGTCCAGCAGAGTGTCGATTTCCGCCACCGAGGCATGGCCCGCGACCATGCGCTCCATTACACGCCATACCCAACCCAGACCCTCGCGGCAAGGCGTGCATTGGCCGCAACTCTCGTGCTTGTAGAACTTCGAAAGCCGAGCGATCGCCTTCACAATATCCGTCGACTTGTCCATGACGATGACGGCGGCGGTGCCAAGCCCGCTTTTGACCGCCTGCAGGCTGTCGAAATCCATCAGCACTGTCTCGCAGATCGATTTCGGGAGAACCGGCACTGAAGAACCGCCGGGGATGACAGCCAGAAGATTGTCCCAGCCGCCGCGCACCCCGCTGCCATGCCGCTCGATCAGCTCCTTGAGCGGAATGCTCATCTCCTCTTCGACGTTGCAGGGCGTGTTCACATGGCCCGACAAACAGTAGATCTTGGTACCGGTATTTCTCGGCCTGCCAATCCCAGAGAACCAGGCCGCACCTCGGCGCAGTATCGCCGGTACGACCGCGATAGTCTCTACATTGTTAACTGTGCTTGGACAGCCATAGAGACCAACTTGCGCCGGAAATGGCGGCTTGAGCCGGGGCTGGCCCTTGCGTCCTTCGAGGCTCTCGAGAAGCCCCGTCTCCTCGCCGCAAATGTAGGCGCCGGCGCCGCGATGCAGATGGAGTTCGAAATCATACCCCGAGCCGCAGGCGTTCTCGCCGATAAGCTTGGCATCATACGCCTCGTCGATGGCCGCCTGGAGCCGTTGCGCCTCGTTGTAGAACTCGCCACGAATATAAATATAGCAATGGTGGACACCCATCCCCGCCGAGGAGAGCAGACACCCCTCGATAAGCTTATGGGGTTCGTTGCGTAGGATGTCACGGTCCTTACAGGTGCCGGGCTCGCTTTCATCGGCATTAACGACGAGATAGGTCGGCCGGTCGCTCTCCTTTGGCATGAAAGACCACTTGAGGCCGGTCGGGAAGCCGGCGCCCCCGCGTCCGCGTAACCCCGACTCCTTGACCTGCTCGAGGATCCAGTCACGGCCCTTGAAGATCAGCTCTTTGGTACCGTCCCAATCGCCGCGTCCCCGCGCACCTTCGAGCCGCCAATCGCGCTGGCCATAGAGATTGGTAAATATACGGTCGCTATCAGCGAGCATTTGCTCTTCCCTTCACTCTGTCAAAGTGCGGCGACCGCCGATCGGCTCGGAACCGTGACGCCCGATGGCCGAACCCGGAGGCGGGACATTCCCCGCGCGCAACGCGTCGAGAAGCACCTCTGTCGCGGGGCCGTCGAGATCTTCGTAGAAATCGTCGTTGACCTGAAGCACTGGCGCGTTGACGCAGGCCCCCAAACACTCGACCTCGACGAGCGTAAAGAGACCGTCCGGTGTGGTCCCGCCGAGGCTGATGCCGAGCTTCCTTTCACAAGTGCCGACCACTTGCTGCGAGCCGCGCAGCCAGCACGGGGTCGTGGTGCAAGCCTGCAACAGATACCGTCCGACCGGCCGCAAGTTGAACATCGTGTAAAAGGTTGCGACCTCATAAACCCGGATCGGCGCCATCTCGAGCATCTCGGCGACGCGATCCATCGCCGCCCGAGGCAGCCATCCGCCATGTTGGCGTTGCGCCAGATCCAACAGCGGCAGCACCGCGCTCGCTTGACGCCCAGCGGGGTATTCGGCGATGTGCGCTTTCGCCCGCTCGAGGTTCTCCCCGGTGAAATCGAAGCTCGCGGGCTGCTCGAATTGGGCGGGATCGGGCAGTGCGCTCATCGATCGATCTCGCCGAACACGATGTCCATCGAGCCGATGATCGCAACGACATCGGCCAGCATATGGCCGCGCGTCATGAAGTCGGTGGCCTGGAGAAAGGCAAAGCCCGGCGCTCTGATCTTGCAGCGGTAAGGCCGGTTGGTCCCGTCGGAAACAAGATACACGCCGAACTCACCTTTTGGGGCCTCCACCGCCGTATAGGTTTCGCCTGCCGGCACGTGATAACCCTCGGTATAGAGTTTGAAATGGTGGATCAGCGCTTCCATCGAGCGCTTCATTTCGCCGCGCGTCGGCGGCGCTATCTTGCGATCGTCGATTTTGACCGGTCCCTCCGGCATCGCGGCGATCGCCTGCTCGATGATGCGAACCGACTGCCGCATTTCCTCGATCCGAACGAGATACCGATCGTAGGAATCCCCGTTGCGCCCTACCGGAACGTCGAACTCCATCTTGTCATAAGCATCATACGGCTGCGCCCGGCGGAGATCCCAGGCCACGTTCGAGCCGCGCAACATCGGCCCGGAAAACCCCCAATCGGCGGCTTGTTCGGCGGTTACCACGCCGATATCCACGGTGCGCTCCTTGAAAATGCGGTTGTCGGTCAGCAACCGCTCGATGTCGTCGATCGTCTGCGGAAAGCTGCGGCAAAACGCCAGGATGTCGTCTGTGAGACCGGCGGGCAGATCGAGATGGACACCGCCCGGGCGGAAGTAGTTGGCATGCATGCGCGCGCCCGAGACCCGCTCGTAAAACTCCATCAATCGCTCGCGTTCTTCGAAGCCCCACAGGAACGGCGTAATCGCTCCAACATCGAGGCCGAACGCGCAGATACACAGAAGATGGTTCAGGATTCGGGTGATCTCGGCATAAAGCACCCGGATGTATTGCGCCCGGGGCGGCGGCGTAATCCCCATCAGCTTTTCTACGGCCAGTGCGAAGGCATGCTCCTGGCACATTGGGGACACGTAGTCGAGCCGGTCGAAGTACGGAATGGCTTGCAGATAGGTCTTGTGTTCGATGAGTTTTTCGGTCCCGCGATGCAGCAGGCCAATATGCGGATCAGCGCGCTCGATGATCTCGCCGTCCATCTCGAGGACAAGCCGCATAACGCCGTGCGCCGCCGGGTGCTGCGGACCGAAATTCATCATATAGTTCCTGATCTGCGGCGGACCTCCGAGCTCTGCGGCGGCCTCCTCCTGATGCCGATCACTCATCGTCCGTCCTGTCCCTCGGGTTCGCCGGCGCTGGGCTTGGACTTCTCGTCGCCAGGCAGGATCTTGTCCATCCCCTCCCAGGGCGACAGGAAATCAAAACTCCGGAACTCCTGCTGCAGACGGACCGGCTCGTAGACAACGGCCTTCTGGTCCTCGTCGTAGCGCACCTCGACATATCCGGTGAGCGGAAAATCCTTGCGCAGTGGGTGACCCTCGAAACCGTAGTCGGTCAAGATTCGGCGCAGGTCCGGATTGCCGGCAAAATATATCCCAAACAGATCCCACGCCTCACGCTCCCACCAACCCGCGCTGCTGAAGATACCGACCGCGGACGGCACCGGCTGCTCCTCGTCGGTGTCAACCTTCAAACGTACGCGCTGGTTGAGGGGCACGCTTAGGAGGTGATAGACGACCTCAAAACGCAACGGCCGATCCGGATAGTCGACACCGCAAACGTCGCACAATACCGTGAAGCGGCAGCCGGGATCGTCCCGCAGAAAAATCAGAACCCGGGGCAGGGCCTCGCGCACGACGCGACAGCAGAGCTCGCCCGCGACGATCTCGGCGGCGATCAAGGCATCGGACAGCGCCGCCGAGAGATGCTCGGCGAGGGCCTCGAGTTTTTTATCCATCGAGCCGATCAGCGGGCGAAATTGCGGGTCCGCCGAATCTTTTTTTGCAGCAACAGGATGCCGTAGAGCAACGCCTCGGCCGTCGGGGGGCAACCCGGTACATAGATGTCAACCGGCACGATCCGGTCGCAACCACGAACGACCGAGTACGAATAATGATAATAGCCGCCGCCATTGGCGCAGGAGCCCATCGAGATGACCCACCGCGGCTCGGCCATTTGGTCATAGACCTTGCGGAGCGCCGGCGCCATCTTGTTGCACAGCGTGCCGGCGACGATCATGACGTCCGATTGCCGCGGGCTGGCACGGAAAACTACGCCGAAGCGATCGAGATCATAGCGGCTGGCGCCGGTATGCATCATCTCGACAGCACAACAAGCGAGCCCGAAGGTCATCGGCCACAACGACCCCGTCCTCGCCCAGTTCACCAGATTATCGAGCGTGGCAACTATGAATCCACGGTCCTGGGCCTCCTGTGTCGCGGCCCTCAGCAACAGGTCGCTCTCGCGGCCGTGCGGAATTGGTCGAGCGGGCGCGCCGATCACTCCCATTCCAGCGCCCCCTTCTTCCATTCATAGATGAATCCGATAGTCAGTACGGCGAGAAACACGATCATCGACCAGAAGCCGAACGCGCCCAGATCAGCCAAAGCCACTGCCCAAGGAAAGAGGAAAGCAACTTCCAGGTCAAAGATGATGAACAGGATTGCTACGAGATAATAGCGGACATCGAAGCGGATCCGAGCATCGTCAAACGGCTCGAAGCCGCATTCGTAAGGCGACAGTTTTGCCGCGTCCGGTCGCTGCTGGGCCATCACCAACGACGCCGCGACCATGGCGGCGGAGATGCCGCCGGCTATCGCCAGGAATACAAGGATCGGGAAGTAGTCGCGAAGCAGGCTTTCCATCGCATGACTAATGGTGGTGTTGCCGCGGCGGGCTGATCTCAGCCGGGTCCGGCGCTCCGCGATCGATGGCGGGAGCGACGGGGCTCGAACCCGCGACCTCCGGCGTGACAGGCCGGCGCTCTAACCAACTGAGCTACGCCCCCGCGGTCTCGATCCCAGGGGAGCACACACGTACTGCTCCCCCTCATGCGTGTCAAGGCGCGCCCTCCTACGGATCCGCTATAAGGCGGAGGATGGTGGGCGATGAGGGATTCGAACCCCCGACCCCCTCGGTGTAAACGAGAGGCACGCCTCGGCAAGAGCGGCAAGAGCGGCGCCGGCATCGACGAACCCCGCAGATTTGCTTGCGTTCTCTGCCATCCCGTGTAGACATGTGCGGCATCAACGGCAAGGCCAGTCAGCAAATTTCGTTACCTGCGCGTTACCCGCAGCACCCCCGCAGGGCACGAACGAAACCGCCGAGAGGGTTCGCAATTGTGCTCTCGACACTACCCTCAACCGTTACCCGGAATCAGCCAGGGCGAAAGAAATGCCGCAAGCCAAGCACGAACCGGTCAACCTCACCGACCTCAAGGTGAAGTCCCTAAAGCCCGACCCGGGTGGCGAGTATATCCAGGGCGACACGCAGGTGCCGGGCTTCGGCATCCGCGTCCGGCCGAGCGGGACGCACGCCTACATCGTCATGAAGCGCCTGCCGGGCGACACCAAGCCGACCCGGGTTACCTTGGGGCGGGTCGGCGAGATCACCCTCCAGGAAGCCCGGGAGCGAGCCCGCGGTGCGGTCGCAGCGGTCCGCCAGGGCGTCGACGTCAACCGGGCGAAGCGCGAGGCCGTCGCCGGCCGCAGGGCCCAGCGCGTGGCGGCCGCGACGGTTCGGGCCGATACCGGCTATTCGCCGGACACCTTCGGCGAGCTCGCGACCCGCTACATCGAGCGCGAGTGCACCCGCCTGGCGCGCGGGGCCGAGATCGAACGCGTCATCCGTCGGGAGCTGCTGCCCGAGCTCGGCACGCGTCCCCTCACCGAGCTGCGGCGCCGCGACCTCAATGGCATCGTCGACGCGATTATCGACAGCGGCCGGCCATCGGCGGCGCACAAGGTGCGCGAAGTCGGCAAGCGGATCACCAGCTGGGCCGACAACGAAGAGTTGATCGAGCGTGACCCGTTCGAGGGCGGCAAAAACCCGGTCCGGCGGCGGGACCGGGCGCGCGCTCTGTCGACAGACGAGATCACCGCGCTGTGGCAGGCCTGGGAGACCATGGCGGCGCCGATGGGCGCATTCATGCGGTTGGCACTGGTCACCGGACAGCGGCGGACCGAGATCGCGACCTTGGAGTGGGCCGAGATCAACCTCGGG
>Ga0210407_10000538_pt1 | contig 42278 bp, 17 predicted proteins | sample IncBWC27MmetaG_FD_150860 | JGI IMG/M metagenome (GOLD analysis project Ga0210407, IMG submission 150860) | Forest soil microbial communities from Barre Woods Harvard Forest LTER site, Petersham, Massachusetts, United States - Inc-BW-C-27-M | ecosystem: Environmental > Terrestrial > Soil >...
CAGGGACGTTGAGCGTGCGGCCGAGCGTGATCGGTGTGAGCCCGGGGAATGGAGCGACGGGCGTGGCCAGCAGCGCCATCACTGTGACGTTCAGCGCGCCGGTGGATGGGACGACGGTGAACAGCGGGACGCTGCCGGTGCGGATCAACAACAGCATACTGGTTAACGGCAGTTACGCGGTGAACGGAGCGGTAGTGACGTTTGCGCCGAGCCAGGCGCTGCCGGGGAACACCTTCATGGTGGTGACGGTGAACACTTCGGGGATCAGCGATGTGGCGGGCAATCCCACGAACTTCTTCCAGAGCAGCTTCACCACTGGATCCGTTGTCACGAGTGTGAACCCAAACAATGGCGCTCTGCCTCCAGGACAAACGCCGCAGTTCGCCGCCCTGGGTATCGATAGCTCGAACACCGCGGAGAACAACAAACTGGACCACGAGATTGAGAGCCATGATCCAGCGACCGGAGATTCCTTTCGACAAGGCTCGAGAATCCGCGGAGAGGACGATGATGACCTGGGAGGAATGGCAAGCGCGCCGCCGGGTCAGGAGACTTACATCTAGATGTTGAGAATGCCAAAGAGTTACGTGAGGTTGTTGGCCAGGAAAGTCCTTGCTTTTGCAGTGGCGTACTGCATTTTTGCGACTTCCGTATGGTCTCTGGCGCTTCCCATCGACGGTCGATCCACCAGTCCGTCCTTCAGTACGTCCTCGCTCGTCGGGCTGCCTGCCGGAAAGGAGCTTGCCGCCAAGCTGGCAGCGGGCCGCTACGACATGGCCTCCGTCGACCCCTCAGCTTCGCCAAAGGCTCCGTTTTTTTTCACCAACGCGCCGTCCTCTGGTTCAGAGGTGGCGGATGACGGGGTGCAGTCCAGCAGTTGTACCATCCGCCGGTCCCAGCCCACTTCGGAGGGAGAGGACCGCAGCGACGGCGAACATGATAGCTATGCACGCCATGATTACAAATATGACGGGGATGACGGTAGTCAGGACCGGGGCCCCATCCCGCCGATCGTGGCCTCCGGAGCCACGGTTTTCGGGCCGCAAACTTACGTACGCACTAGAGGGGCGCCGAACGACTTTACTTCCGTCATCACGCTGCCCCAGTGGATTGCCCAACCGCTTTACCTGCATGTGATCAACGGCGACGGCAAGGGAAATTATCGGGTGTCGTCGGCCACCATTTCGGTCAACGGAGTGACCCTGCTGAGTGGGTCCGCGTTCAGCCAGCAAGTGGCGAGCGCTGATTGCGTCATTCAGCTGACTTCGCCTTCTTCCACATTGCGTGTAGACCTGGAGAGCAAACCTGGATCGTTTCTGACCATCACAGCGCTGGGACAGAGTCAGGACCACACGCCTCCGGTGCTGACCATCGCCGCGCCACTCGCCAATTCGGCGATCAATACACCGCAGGCCCATCTTGATGTTCAGTATCAGGACCTTTGCGGTCCGGGGGAACCAGCTGCATCGGGTGTGGACACCACCACGCTGCAAGTCCTCCTGGATGGGACCGACCGGACCAGTCTGTTTACCAAGCGCGCAAATGAGGCGACGGCGGATTTGCCGGCTTCCCTGGCCCTGACACCAGGCCCTCACACTCTGACTGCGTCCATTAAGGATTTTGCCGGGAACATCGCCCAGGCCACGTCGCAGTTCCAGGTCGATACAACGCCGCCAACAGTGCAGATTCTGCAGCCCGCGTCCGGCGCCTATGTCGGCAACGCGAAACCGCTGCTCCAGGTTGCCTATAGCGACAATTTCGGGGTCAACATTGCGTCGTTGAAGGTGACCATCAATGGCGCGGACCAGAGTGCGCAATTTACGAAAACGGCCACTGGCGCCAGCGCCGCGATTACGCTGCCGCAAGGTCCCAACTCAGTTGTGGCCACTATCAGCGATCTGGCCGGCAACCAAAGCAGCGCCTCCGCAGCCTTCAATGTCGATACCACGCCGCCAACCGTCAACATCCTGCACCCGCTTCCGGCTTCAGTGCATGGTTCCGGAAACATTCAGTTCTCCGTCCAGTTCACGGATGATCAGGCTATTGATTTAAGTAGCGCACAAGTGAGCGTGGACGGCGCCGCCGTACCCTTCACGACGACGGCAACCTTAACGTCGGGATCGGTCACGCTAACCGATGGCAATCACAATTTGACCGCCTCAATTAAGGACAAGGCGGGAAATCCGGGCAGCGCCTCCATTTCCTTCTCCGTGGATACTACTGCACCTGACATTCGGATTGTGCAGCCCGCCAGCGGAGCCCTCCTCAATAAGTCCACTCCCTCGGTCGTGATCCAGGTCGGCAGCGCCCTTGATCTGGATCCATCTACCTTCAAGGTCACCATAGACGGAACCGATCAAACTGCGTCATTTCCGCTGAACGGACTGACGGCTTCAGGAACAGCGCCCCCGCTAGCCGATGGGCCGCATACCATAAGTGCGCAGATTGCCAAAGTCACCGGAAAATCCGGGCAGGCCCAAATCGGTTTCGTAACGGACACCATTCCGCCTCAAGTCACGATCGACCCGATAGGGTTCACCAACAATCCGACCCCGGCGGCTGTGGTGCGCTATTCAGACTCCGGTTCAGGGGTCAACCTTTCTACACTCCACGTTCTGGTAGACGGCGTTGACGTGACCGGAAGCTTCAGCGTCGGCCCGGGCGTAGCGCAGGGAGTCCTTTCCAGCGGACTGACGGAAGGAACACATTCGATCCAGGCCACGATCGCCGACAAGGCGGGAAATGTCAGCTTACCGGCGCCAGTGAGTTTCACGGTTGATTTCACGCCCCCAACTGCCGCATTCACCACTCCGGTCAACAATTCTTTTATCAATACCACTCAGCCGGTCATTACCCTGACCTATTCTGATTCCGGTTCGGGCGTTGATGTTAATTCCGTCCACATCTTCCTGCAGCAGGCGAACCAGCCGGAGACGGAGATCACTTCGCTATTTTCGGTGGCTGCCAGCCAGGCCACTGCCGCCATAAATTCCGCTGGAGCTCTGAGCGCGGGCACGTATCACCTCCGGGCGCAGGTGGGAGACCGGGCCGGCAATCAAGCTGCGCCGACCTCTGCTTTTGTGATCGACATTACGCCGCCCACCTACACCATTGTTTCACCCGCGGCGAATGCATTCCTGAATACCGCCACGCCGAGCTTCCTGGTCACCTATCAGGACGACAACAGCGGCGTTGATCCTGCGAAGTTTGCTCTGCGGGTTGATGGGATAGACCAGACCGGCAGCGTTGTCGCGAAGGTAACCGGAGCGTCTGGTGTTTTACCGTTACTGGCGGATGGCACGCATCAGGTCGAAGTAACCGTGGTGGACCGCGCCGGGAACACTGCGGCTGTAGTACCTCAGTCGTTTCTGGTAGACACCATACCACCCACGATCAACATCACTTCACCGGCCTCCGGCAGTTTCACCAACAACAAGCAGTTTCCCATAGCGGTCTCCTACGCGGATGCCGGCAGCGGCCTGGATGGAACTACCTTCAAGGTACTGATTGACGGCGTGGATAACACGGCGGCGTTCACCGCCACCGCCGTCGCAGCCACCGGCGCGCCGACGGCGCCGCTGGCTGACGGACCTCACACCATTACGGTATCCATCAGTGACCTGGCCGGCAACCCGGCGACCACTACAACGAACTTGATTGTTGACACGATTCCACCGCAGATCACCATCACGCAACCGGCGGCTGGAGGATTTACCAACGCCACCAGCGCGGTAGTGACTGGCACCGTGGTCGACGCCTCTCCGGTGACGGTCACGGTGGAAGGCACTGGCGTTCCGATGCAAGGGGCCAACTTTACCTCCGCAGGAATCACGCTCAATGCCGGCCCGGTGCAGGTCATCCATGTAGTGGCGACCGATGCCGCCGGCAATATCTCCACGGCCACCGCAACCGTGAACATCGACCGCACGCCGCCCACCATCAGCGGGAGTATCACTCCCGCGCCCAACGCGGCAGGATGGAACAACGGCAACGTGACCGTTACGTTTACCTGTGCCGATGACAGTTCGGGCGTGGCCTCCTGCTCCGATCCGGTCAATGTAATTGTGGAAGGCGCCAACCAGGCGGTCATCGGAAAGGCCACGGACCAGGCCGGGAACATCGCTCAGACCTCGGTGATGGTCAACATCGATAAGACTCCGCCATTACTAACCGGGACACCAGCGCCCGTTCCTAACGCGGCAGGCTGGAATACGACGGACGTGACCATTACCTACGTCTGTTCCGACAGTTTGTCGGGCATTGCCGATAGCAGCTGCCCCTTGCCCAGGGTTGTGACCACGGAAGGGAAGGCGGAGCAAATCACGGCCTCGGTCAGCGACCGGGCGGGAAACAGCACGTCGACCACGGTCACACTGAATATCGAAAAGACGGGCCCGTCGATTACGGCTAGCGTCACTCCCACACCGAATGCGGCCGGCTGGAACAACTCTGACGCCACGGTGAGTTTCATTTGCTCTTCCCTTGACTCCGACATAGTGGCTTGCTCGCCAGCGGTCACCGTAACGACGGAAGGGAAGGCCCAGGCTATTAGCGGCAGCGTGACGGACCAATCAGGGAGAACGGCCAGCACATCGGCGACAGTGAATCTGGACAAGACGCCGCCATTGATCACGGGCAGCCCTGCACCCGCTCCGAATGCCGCCGGGTGGAACAACACAAACGTGACGGTCAGCTACGTATGCTCTGACAGCCTGTCGGGCATCGCGTCTTGCCCCCCGCCAACGACGGTTTCCGCGGAAGGATCAGGGCAGAAGATCAGCGGACAGGCCACAGACATTGCCGGAAACACCGCTACGGTCAATACTGCGCTAAACATCGATAAGACACCGCCCACAATTACCGTAAGCTCGGCTCCACCTCCAAACGCCGCCGGCTGGAACAACACGAACGTCACGGTGAACTACAGTTGTACCGACAATCTCTCCGGAGTTGCAAGCTGTCCCAGTTCTACGGTGGTGGCGACCGAAGGCCAGAATCAAAATATCAATGCTCAGGCAACGGACGTGGCCGGGAACGTGGCCACAGGGACCGTCAGCTTAAGCATCGACAAGACGCCGCCCACCATCGTGCAGCTTTCCACGCCTGACAGTGTCTCGCACCTGCATCCGGGGCTGATTACCGTCACGGCGAACGACAACTTTACGGTAGCCCAGGTGATCATCAGCGTGAATGGAAGCACGTTGGGGACTTTCACCACCGCCCCCTACCAGACCGCCTTGCAGGTGCCTGCGGGGGCCAATCCGGGAGACACGCTCAGCATCACGGCCCAGGCAACGGACCAGGCGGGCAATACTCAGACTTCGACGCGCGTAGTGCGCGTTGCGGCCGACGGAGTAGTAGTGGGACAGGTACTCTCCGATGCCACCAGTCTCACTCTTAAGGGAGCAACGGTACAGGCCATTTCGCGGACCAGCAGCAGCGACCAGACGGACGACCACGGGCGTTACTCGCTGCAAGTGAGCGATTCGCATCTGTTCCTGTCAGTTTCCAGCTCTACGCCTCCAACCACGACGGTGGAGCGCGAAGTTTTTGTGCAGGACAACATGGGTACCGTTCCGGTGGACGCGCGCCTGACTCCGCTGGCTCCTCCCGTGACCATTGGATCGGCGGGCGGTACCTTGACCGCGGGCCAGATTAGCATCACTGTTCCCGTAGCCGCCGTAGGTGATGGAACGAGCTTCCAGCTGACGCCCCTCAGCGGTCAAGGTCTTCCCGGATTATTGCCGCTCGGCTGGTCACCGCTGGCGGCGTTCGATCTGCGTTCCAGTTCCTCGGCAACGAACCTCGCAGCCGCCGTTGCCCAGGCGCCCAACATGGTCTCGCATCTGGTCACGTATAACCCGGCCTTGCATGCCTGGATCATGGTGGCCGGGAACCAGCAGGCGGTCAATGGCAATGTCAACCTGGTGCTGCCATCTTTAGGAGCTTATGCCCTGGTCGTGCCCGACGTGGCGAATCCACCGGTCCCGGTCCCGGATCCTGGCGCGGCACTGACGGGAATTTCCTTGCAGTTGCTGGATCCGGCAGCTTCCAGCAGCGGCAGCTTGAGCCCGGCGGTCCTGCCTCCGAGCGGCGGTACGTCAACGGCGACGCTGGGCGTGACGTCCGCGACGTTTGTGCCCTCCGGGACGGTGATTGAAGCCACCATCTCAGAGAAATTCTCTCTTAAATCCGGCGACGTGGTCTCCGAGGAAAACCGGTCGGAGGACATCGTTCTCTATAACGCGCTCGCCCCGGCCAACAGCAGCATCGGCGCGCAATTCGTGGTTACCCCTTCGCACAAATTCGCCAACGCCGAATTGCTGACGGGGACGGTCCATCTGGACATCCTGGCCGGACGTGAAGGAGCTCGCGGGCAGCCAGGCGGCAGTGATCCTGTGACTACGGGCGATGGAGTGGCCACGCTATCGGTTCCCGGTGGCGCGTTGGGCCAGGATACTGCGATCTCGGTGCAAAGCATCACTCTGGAAGATTTTATTCCCTCAACCACCAGCCTGAGCGCTCTGCAGGAAGTTCTGGTGGACTTCTCGGGTAATACCCTCAACACTCCGGCGCAGCTTTCCATCTCTGCGACAGGATTGAATCCAGCCGACACTTTCCTGCTCACCCAGGTCCAGCGGATCGATGGCGTGCCGCACATCACGGTCGTAGCCCAGGCCCAAATCATTGGCGCCAGCCTTATTTCCGTCGCTTCTCCGGGGTTGGCGGGGCTGGTCGCCGGCGGCGAATATGTCTTCTATGACATTGTCGCGCCCGCGGGATTCGTTCAGGGCGTAGTCTCCTCGAGCGCCGGGCCGGTCCGGGCCCTTGTCCAAACTGATTCCTTGCCGATCGTGAGCATTACCGGGGCCAATGGGCGGTACATTGTTCCGGCGATCGCCGGAACGGCAAACCTGAAAGCGAGTGCGCCGCACACAAATCTGATTGGCAGTGCGTCCGTTCTGGTAACTGCCGGCCAGACCGCTCAAGCCGATATTTCTCTTTCGGGCTCCGTGACCCGTGCGTTGGTGTCACCGGCCGACGGCGCGCTGGGAGTGCCATCCAGTACGGTGATTACGATTACCACTACCGCACCCCTGAATCCGCAGTCGATTTCACAGAGCAATTTGATCTTGTTCAAGGGTGCCGGTTCAGGTGCGCCGCTGCCGTTGCAGCCCTTTGTGCTTTCGACTTCGGGTACGGTGCTGTCATTCGCGCCGGTCAACAACCTTGATCCGGCGACGCAATATACGGTTCAGGTGTCCGGCCTGGCGGACTCTTTTGGCGGCGCTGTAGTGGTACCTGTCTCAAGCTTTATCACCAAAGCCGTAGCTCCGCTGAACTTCGATCCAAACTCCATCACGTTCAGCATCCCCGACGCGAACGGGAACATTCACGTGAGCGCGCCGGCTGGCTCGCTGCCTCCGGGCACGAAGGTGATGATCGTCGATCAAACGAACGCCGTGGTTCTCTCGCTCACAGCTTTGAATGATGGTTCCCTGTCCGGTGACTTTCCCGGCACCGTCAATGACGTTTTGCAAGTCACCGCCACTGATCCCAACGGAGCAACTGCCAGCTTTACCCGCAGCCAATTTGTCGCGGCCGACGGCTCTGTGGCAGTCGGTCCCGGTGGCGGCACGGTGTCTGGCCCTGGTGGCGTCGAGCTGCGCATTCCAGATGGCGCCCTGGACAAGGCCGCAACCTTCAAGATCGAGTCTTTTGGTCCCGATCTGTTTCCCGAGCGTCCTGATCTTGCCGGCGGTAATTTCGGCGGGGGATTGAAGATCCATTCGGCCGACCAGCCCGTATTCAAGAAAGAGGTCAGGCTGGCGTTCCCCATGCCCGCGGACGCTCCTCCGGGCGCTTTCTTCCAGGTGTATCGCCGCCTGCAAGGGCCGAATAACCAGTTCGCATTCGAAGACCTGGATTACGCTCTGGTCGAAGGGCAGGGACCCACGGCCAAGATAGTGACTGCCTCCTTCCCTTATCGCGGGCTGCAGGACCTGAATTCGCTGTTTGCCCAGGACCTTTTCCAGGGGCTGTCGCTGGGAGGGACATTTGGAGGGTCCGCGGTACAAGGCGGCCTGGATAACTATGCCATAGCAATATGGACCTTCGACAGTCTGTTGCCGGGCATTTCTCTGGGCGGCGCCGTTACCGGACGCGTTCGCTACCCCGTGCCCGCTGGCGGGATTCTGCCCGATGGGACCATCAACAAGACCGGCGACACCGTGTTTGCCAGCATGTCTGGCGTGGTGGTTGCTGTCGATGGGAACACCTCTACGCATTCCCTGGGCACAGGAACCACGACGGCTATCACCCAGTCTGACGGCTCGTTCACCTTCTCTGACCGAAACTATCGCGGCGGAACGATCGGTCTGATCGCGTACGCGCCAACTGGAATCACCACAGCGACGGCCATTGAGGCCGTATCGCTCACCGACAAGACAGTGAATGACTACTCCGGCCCGTTGCTCCGGTTCTACCGGAACGTTGCGTTTGCTGACATCGTGGTGCTCGCCCCGACACCACCGCCGCCTACGCCACAGATCGGCATCAGCCTCTTTACCGAGGACCCAGGGTCAACTCCCCCGGGCAACCGCGTACCAGTCAATGGAATCATCGCGGCGGGCACGTCGTTGGTCATCGCCTTCAAGACCAGCGGGCAAATCACGGATCCGCCGAGCGTGAGAATCAATAGCACGTCGTACGCCAGCCAAAAAGACCAGCCGACCGTGCCTGGCGACCCGAACACGCTGGATTTCGAATTGAGTCAGGCGTTCACGCCTACTCCGGGAATCTACACGCTGACCGCAACCGGCCTTACGCCCTTCCTCAAGACGATTTCGGCTTCCAAGAACTTCCTGGTAGTCGCCGCCGGCGGAAATAACAACTCCATCAACGTTGGGGTAGCGCCGATCATTGCCGGGGTGACGCCTCAAGCCGGCGCGATTGGTGTGCCGGTGACGACCTTGGTCCAGGTGCTCTTCAGCGAACCGGTCACCAATCTGCCCGGTCATGTCAGCCTGGTTCCCGACGACGGCAGCATACCTCCAGTACTGCGGCTGAGCGGTATCAACTACCGGGATGGGATCACGGTCATCGGCAATCTGTCTTCAACCGATGCCGTGTCGTCCATGACCATACAGCCCTCTGAGCTGAGATTCGGGACGCACTACACACTGCACATAACGTCCGACGTGATCGATCTGGACAACGTTGCCGATCCCACCAAGCCGGCGTTGCAGTTGGTGCAGCCCCCGGCCCCGTTTGACTTCACCACGTTCGGCCCCACGGTGCTGGGAACCACAACTTCCTCCAGCTCAATCAGGCCCGTGGTATTCGGCAACCGCGCCTACGTCGCAGTGCCCATCGGCGGGATATTCTCGCAGTTGACAACGTACGACGTGTCCGATCCCACGAGTCCCCAGCTGCTGCCCGACTCCACTGTCTCGTTTGCCGGACGCCCCATGGATCTTGCCGGAGAGCAGACCGCTGAAGTAATCAACAACGGCACCTTGCTCGCCGTGGCGTCCGGGTATGCCGCTTCGACATTCCTCATGCCGTCGAACCTCTGGCTGTATGACGTGACGACGGACCAAATCACTCGTGTGGGCGGGATCAGTGTAACTTCCAGCGCGGTCAATGTAGGACAGATCCTGCGCGTGGCCCTGCACGGAAATTTCGCCTACACCAGCACCTTCCCGGTGGGCATCAACGTGGTGGACCTGCAGCAGGGAATTACGGAGTACAAGAGTGTCTTCAACACCAATCCCACTCAGTTCGGGGTGGAAGTCACCACCGATGGACAGGGCTTTGCTAACGACGCCGTAGTCAACACCATCCCGGTAAAGGATTCAACCGGCTTAAACGTCATGATGCTGGGCATCCAGGCGGGTGACTTCGTCGTCGCCGGTTCCGACCCGCTGAACCCGGTGACGCAAACGCTGGTGGTCGCCACCGGCAGGGTCCCCGGTGTGCCCGCGGTCCCGATCTCGTTCGTGGTGGCCGATCCCACCCAGCCTGGACCATCCGCCTTGCTGTACTCGGGCCAATTACAGTGGGGTAATTTCGCGCTGACGGCGGGAGTAGCGCTGGCGCTCGGCCAGCTCAACTCAACGGATTCGTTCGGGAACACCGTTTCCAAGCCGATTGCGGTCGTCGTCGGATGGGGCATCGGTCCTGACCTGGAGAATGCTCCCCAGACCACCACCAATGTCATGGCGGTCGTGGACATGACGGTCCCCTCCACGCCACAAGTCCTCAGTGTGCGCGGGTTGTCCACCTCGGCATCCGACGTGTTGCTGAAGGACAACCTGGCCATCGTCGGCGAGGCCGGCAAAACTCAGATCTTTGATTTGACCGATCCCAAGAATCCTTTCCTGGCAGGCACCATCGATGGCGTCGGCGGCTCGTTGGCCCTCAACGGGTTCCTGTACTCGTCCAGTTACGCCAATGGGTTCCGCATCGCGACTCTGGGCGCGCTGGCGTTCGTCAAGTCGTTCGATCCCAAGATCATCGTCGTTTCGCCGGCGAGCGAGCTTTTCGACAACGTCAGAATTTCCTACGGGATCATTCCCCCCGACCCGAGCATCACCCAGGCGGAAGTGCACATCGATGTGCAGAACGGTGCGCGCACGGCGACCCTGCCCGGCATTCTCTCCAGCGGCAATGGCTCGGTGCTTTGGCCGAGTGGGGCGAAGGTGCCGCCTTCCAATGCCTACTTTGCCACCGTTCACGCTACCCTGAACGGCTCGGAACTGCCGACCACTTCTGTGAGGGTTCCCCTCGTGGGTGTGGCACTCGCGGTCGCTCCCCGCGATCGCATGTTGCGGATCCAGTTTGCTCTCCCCGACCAGAAGCTGTTCGTGGACTCCAAGGGCAATCCCATCGACAAGTACTCAGTCCAGGTATTCTTGAACGGGGATGGATCAGGCAGCCCGGCGTTCACGGTCTCATCGTCTGACATCGACAAAGCCTACGTGAATGAAGACGCGTGGTTCAGCACGACTGCCGACGGCACCGGCGTCGACATCCAGGATGGCACCGCGCAGGGGACCCAGGCCTGGGTCACACGCAAAATCGATAAGTTCAGCCAGCCCATCGGATTGAACAGCCCGATCAGGATGCAGGCGTTTGAAATAGGTACGGTGCTGGCTCAGCCCTCTGTGATCTTTGTCAGGGTCGTCAGCGACAAGACCGGGAAAGAGGTGCAGCATCTCCAAGCAACACCCTCCACCGAGGACAATTGGTCCCAGATCATCGATAAGGTGGCAGGTTACGTCGACGAGAATCCCACTCCCACGCAGGTGTTCATCGCGGGCGTTCTTGACAACGCCGGGATGATCTTCCGGGCCTTGCAAATCCTGGATGAAGCCTCCCAGGAGTTTCAATTTGGCGTTCTTCAAGGGTTGCTCGATGGATTCAAGGATGGCGCCGAGGGCGACGCCAATATGGTCGGGTCGCTCTTCGATGCGGTCCGGCATCCCGTCAAAACCGCAAAAAACATTGCGCAATTCCTGGGTCAGGTGGCCAAATCCCTGGGTCAGGTCCACTTCAAAGACGTCCTCAATGGTATCTACAGCAGCGTAGGCGGCGTGACCTGGCCGACCTTGAACCAGGTGCCGATGCTTGCCAACAAAGCCGGCTATTACTTCGGATACCTGTGCGGGTTTGTCGTGGAGCAGGTGCTTTCGGCGATCATTTTGGCCGTAGTGGGCGCGGGCGTCGGCGCCATCGCTGAGAAGGTGTTGGCGTTTCTCAAGGGTTTCGGATGGATTGCTAACTTGGCCAAAGAAGCAGCCGCCCTCCTGAAAGTGATGGGCTACTGGCTCGAGGTGCTGGCAACTGCCGCCGCGGACAGCAAGGCCGCCAAGGGCGCACTTGCCTTCCTGCGTGAGTCCAAGGCCTTCGTGGTCGCGGTGACCGACAAATACCCGGCCGCGGACAAACTCCTGAAGGCCGTGGCCAAGACATGGCAGGTCAGTGCCAAGTTGGCCAGTAAAACAATGGAATGGTTGACGATCGTCAATAAAATGCAGGATGCGGCGGCCGAGGGTTTCGTGAATTTTCTCTTCAACAAGGGAGAAACGGACTCAGAAGCCCTCATGTCGCGCTGGCTCGGGCTGGCCAATGGTAAACGTTCTGTCGCCGATGCGGCCGAGGCTTATGACGGATTCGCCACTCTGAGCGAAGGCGCTGCAGACGCTTTAACCACTGCTGCAGAGCAAGTCAACTCCGATACAGTCAAGTACACCAAACCGTTCGCGGACAAGTACAAAGTTGCAAGTGATGGCGACCGCGTCGGCAGCTCCTTGTCGCGGCTGCGGCCAGCTTTCGGAGACGCCAAATATACGGATGAAGCAATAGGCGACGCTGTCAAGCTCAACTCAGATGCTGCAGTCGTCGAGATGAGTGACGATGCCATTGAGGAGACTGCAGCCGTTGAGTCGCACGTTCCTTGTACCCTCATCGCGTCGGTCGCATTCTCTATCCCGGTTGGCCAGCCTTGTGGAAAAGGTGTTATTCAGGACTGGTATCAGGCGTTTGGCGCAGATGCGGCAGACATGGGCCCCAAGTTGAAGAAGGCTCTTGAGCAACTCAAGGCCCTTAATGATCCCGATCTTGAATCGAAAATCAGCAAAATTGCAAATGCTGCCAGAGTCAATCCGGATATCCGCGCACAGGTGGTGCGTGCCATAGGCTCTGATGCGATGAGCACCACGCAAAGAGCCGCATACTTCAAGTCCGCGGACAGAATGCAGAAAGATGGCTCATACATATCGGGGTTCCTCGATCGGGCGTCCACACCTACGTCGACCGCGAATATTGCGAACGTGGGCAACCTGACCGACAATGCCAACGCTTTGGGCCACGCCTATGAACCGGTGGCAATGACGCGAATGATCGATGGCCCGGTTGAGCAGTGGAACAACGTGACCCAGCAATGGGAACAAGTTAGGCTCAACATTTCAGAAAGTAACATTAACGAAATGGGTACTAGAGTTGATGTGTCAGACCTTGTCAATCGACAGACAATCGAAAAGGATTTTGACATACTGAACGGTGTATCGGTCGACATGAAGCACTCGATTAACAATACGCCCGGTCTGGACAGCACCCAGTTGGCAGCCGTAGAAGCGGCGATAATAAACAAGAGAATCCCGGAAGCCTGGTATGTGGGCGCCGGGAGGTTCTCTGGCGTCGCCTCAGGTGACATCGCCAATGTAGCGGCAGCCAATGCGAGGATCAAACAAGCTTTTGGATTAGCGCCGGATGCACCAGACTTCATAAAACTGTTCAACGCGGGTCCATACTAACAATGGCCGAACTCAGCTCTGAGGAACTCTGCCTCATCCATTGTTTGTTTCGCGATTGCGGGATCTATTTTCCATTGTCCCGGGATTTCAGATTTGAGGATTTCACCGCTCTTTTGCGGATCTTGCGCGTAAGGGCGTCTGCCGATCTGAGCGCCGGGCAGGAAGAGAAGTATTGGGAGGCCATCAATCAACGAATGGAGGGAAAATCACGCTGGGATCAGGTTGCTCCCCAGATCATACGGAGGGACGACGATCCAGGGTCCCAACGGGGGTATTACCTTTCACAGCATACCGTCGAAAACATTTTGCGACGACGCCCCTATGTGGGATTCACCATCGACTCCATAACGTACGCTATCGAAGTGTTTAATCCACGCAATGAGCTCGGCTTGGACTACGCAGGCGCCGGAGAACCGGTCGTCGCTCTCTTGCTCGGCGAAACTACATTTGGCACTGTGCAGAATCAACTCATAAAGAATCAACAGTTCTATAGTATCTTGAAGGAGTTTACAGACACTCTTAACCCCCAGATTGCCGTCGGGATGAATCCTGCGACCCTCGCCACCTTAACGCTCGGCTACCACAGGAAACAAGTTAGTTCCTCGGTTCGCCCCTGGTCGTTCCTTTTTGCGCTAAACGTGATGAAGTTGCCAAAGCTCGTCGGAGACGTGGCCCTGAGAAGATACTTCAAGTGCTTCCAGCGGTGGGACCCGGAGCGGGTTTTGCTTCAGGTCAACCCGGGCCTGGACCCCTATCTGAGCACCACGTATTCCGATGCGGCAAAACTCTTGGGTATGAAGGCTGTTCACGAACTTCACCCCGAGTTTTGGCTCCCGCCTCGGAAAGACTGACATTTTGTTTTCGATCTTTCATATCTATTTGCGCTTTCAGATGCGTCGGCGGTTTGGATTACCCGAAAGAACGGGGATCTTAGGAACCGCAGATTTAAACAGGTTTCAACAAGCCCTGCAATCTGGTTCGGGAGCCGGAGGCCGGGGGTTCAAATCCTTCTCTTCCGGCCAATCTTTTCAATCACTTACAGTTGATCTCTGGTCTTCCATTTACAGCAGAGTAGTCGGCGGTGCTCATTGTGGCGCTGAGCTTTCCCTTCGGCTAAGAGGCACTCACTCAGGAAAGACGCTGTCAGTTTTTTCTGAGGGGGCTTGGGGCCTGAACCCGGTACAATAACGTTTCAGTTGGGGCTAATCTCAAGAATAATAAGATCGCACGAGATAAATCCGCATTGAGGAGTGTGGCCTATGATTCTCCGGATTTTTCGCGGCGTAAAGCTGTGGGTGCTGCTGCTCATCCTGTTTTTGAGCTCTGTCTACCTCTATGTGTTTCCAGCGGCCAATCTGACATATGTTGCGATTGTGCTGTTACACGCGGCCGTGGGCGTTGTTGCGACTGTTTTTCTCGTCCCCAGAGTGCTTGCAGTTGTGCGGGCAAAGTCCTTCTCCAGGGATTTGGGCTGGCTGGTCTTAGCGGCGGGCGCAATTCTGGGAATCATTCTCCTTTTTATCGGCACGATCCGGTCGCACTGGACATGGATGTATGTGCATGTAGTACTTTCGTTCGCTGCGGTAGCCCTCCTGCTCGTGAAGTGGGTGGGAGTAAAAGGTTGGTGGCAGCCAAGGTCGCGCAGCTTGTCATTGGCTACAACGGCTTTGTGTCTGGGTCTTGCGGTAGGGCTTGCCTATGGCGGATGGAACCTGCGCCAAGGCATGTGGGCCCGCGTATACAAGTTCACTAATCCCGCCTCTCCACCCACATCGATGAACGAGGAAGGCGACGGTCCCGAGGGGCCGTTTTTTCCAAGTTCCTCACAGACCGCCCACAAGGGGCATATTCCAGGCAGTTACTTCATGGAGTCAGACGCTTGCCAGCGGTGCCACAAGGACATTTACAACCAGTGGTATGGCTCGGTTCACCATTTTTCCTCTTTCAACAATCAGTGGTATCGCAAGAGCATTGAGTACATGCAGGATGTTGTTGGGGTGAAGCCATCAAAATGGTGCGCCGGCTGCCACGATCCGGCGCTGTTGTATAGCGGAATGTTTGATACGCCGATCAAGCAGATCGTCGACCGGCCCGAGGCGCGGGCCGGCCTGGGATGCATGATGTGCCACTCCATTGAACGGGTAAAAAGCACGATGGGACAAGGCGACTTCACGCTCGAGTATCCGAAGCTGCACCAGATGGCGGCGAGCAAAAACCCAGTGGTTCGCTGGGTCCACGACTATGTGACCGAATTGAACCCGGAACCGCACCGCCGCGTCTTCCTCAAACCGTTCATGCGCACGGACACAGCGGAATTCTGTTCAGCGTGCCACAAAGTGCATTTGGACGTACCCGTGAACCATTACCGGTGGATTCGAGGCTTCAATGAATATGACAACTGGCAGGCCAGCGGAGTCTCCGGCCAGGGAGCGCGCTCCTTTTATTATCCCCCGAAGCCATCCCAGTGCGCTGATTGCCATATGCCGGCGGTAAAGTCTGCCGATGCCGGTGCGATTCAAGGCAGCATCCATTCGCATGCCTTTCCAGGCGCAAACACCGCCCTTCCGATTGCTAATGAGGACCAGGCGCAACTGGAACTGACGAAGAAGTTTCTCAAGGACAGTGTGACGGTTGATATCTTCGCCATCGCTCCGGCGCTACCGAAGAGTTCGCAGGGTGTGGCATCCCTACCTTCCGAGTTGTCAACCACGTTTGCGGTGGGTGAAGAAGCAGAAGTCAAGACCCCGAATACGGATGGCGAGGCCCTGGCGATCAGCGCTCCTTTAAATAGGATTTCTCCAACGGTGCGCCGCGGCGACACGGTCATGGTCGAAGTTGTCGTCCGTACACGAAAAGTGGGCCACTTCTTCCCCGGAGGGACAGTTGACGCTTACGATACGTGGCTGGAACTCAAAGCCAGAGATAACAAGGACCACGTTCTGTTCTGGAGCGGCAGGGTGGAAGACAACGGCAAGGGTCCCGTGGAGAAGAGTGCCCATTTCTATCGTTCGCTCCAGGTGGACGCTCATGGGAATCCAATTAACAAGCGCAATGCGTGGTCCAGCAGGGCTGTGGTGTACACGCGGCTCATCCCTCCTGGCGCCGCAGACACTGTTCACTACCGGCTCAAAGTGCCCGCAGATGCGGGGAGCGAGATCAAACTTGAAGCCCGGCTCTGCTATCGGAAGTTTGCCTGGTGGAATACACAATTTTCCTTCGCCGGTGTTTCGTCCGGCGATGGCAGTACGGTCACTACACCGGATTATGACGATCGCCGCGTCAGCTTTTCCGGTGATACGTCACGAGTCTCGGGCAAATTGAAGTCTATTCCCAATCTGCCAGTCGTCACCGTTTCTGAGAGTTCGGCCAGCTTGCACGTTCTGCCGGCGAACGCGTCTCCAACCGCACCAACCATTAGCTTGAAATCAGAAGATTGGACGCGCTGGAACGATTATGGGATCGGGCTTTTCCTGCAAGGCAATCTAAAGGGCGCCCGGCAGGCATTCGAGCAAGTTACCCGGATTGATGCCTCCAATCCCGATGGCTGGGTGAACCTGGGGCGTGTGGCTGTGCAAGAGGGTGACATGGAGGGGGCGCGTAAAGTGCTGGAGCGCGCGCTGCAACTGGCCCCCAATCTGGCGCGTGCCAACTATTTCTTTGCCCGCGTGTTACGCGCCGAAGGCAAATACGAGGAGGCTGCGAACCATCTGCAAACGGTGCTGGCGCAGTATCCGCGTGATCGTGTGGCGCTGAATGATCTTGGCCGCATCTTCTTTCTTGAGCGCAAGTATTCCGACGCGATCGCCACGTTACAGCGGGTACTCAGCATAGATCCGGAAGACCTCCAGGCCCATTACAACCTCATGCTCAGCTATCAAGGGTTGGGAGAGGCGGAAAAGGCGAAGCATGAGCAGCAGCTCTATTTGCGTTTCAAGGCTGATGAATCCGCACAGGCGCTCACTGGTGTTTATCGCCAGACGCATCCGGAGGACAACAACGAGCGGCAGCTGATTCACCAGCATGAGTCAGCCCCGAGCGGGCCAACCAGCATAACACCGGCTCGACGTGTGCCCGCGCGGCGAGCATCTTCGAAAGGGCCACCTGGGCAAGGACAGTGATGCGGCTTAACGGCCGAGCGGCGGCGGGTTCGAGCCGAATCTCTCTTGCAACTGAGAGGCAACCGCCAAAACCTCATGTTCTCTATAAGGTCGCCCGATAACCTGCACTCCAATGGGCAGGCCCTCCGGAGATTGTCCGACGGGAACAACGGCAGCTGGATTACCGAGCAGGTTGTAGTGCTGGCTATAGGTCATGGTTCGGAAGTAGTCCGCAGGATGTCCAGGGCCCCATCCGACATGTTCATGCCGGAAAGCCGGGCTCGTACAGACGGGCGCCAGCAATATTGGCAGTGTTTCCATGCGCTGCAGCAGGCGCAGCCGCAACTCGTCGCGTTCGAGAAGGGTATGAAGCAAGCGCTCAGCGGTCAACGGCGGATACTCTGCCGCGATCGCCAGAAATTCTCTTAGATTGCTGCTGATTTCTTGTTCCCTTCCGCTGATCATGGGCCGCAGAAGTGACGCACTGCATTCTACGAAGAGGACGGACCACAGTTCGCGGGCACGATCAAGCACGTCCGGCAGGTACGGCTCAATCTGATGACCGGCGTCCTCAAGTGCATGGGCTGCCTGCTCGACGGCATTTCGAGTCTCCACCGTCGGCGCACTAAATCCGTCATCCATGTAATAGCCGATCGTCAAGGTTTGTTTGTGGTGATCTGGAAATGCTTCGAGGGGAACCGGTGAAGACGCGGGGTCGGCATAGTCATAACCAGCGACAACGTTGAAGAGAAGCTGGAGGTCCTCCACCGTGCGCGCCATGGGACCTACTACACCGATGAGCGAAAAAGGGCCGTAACCCGCCGGGTAGTGTCCGGTTCCTGGCACCCTGCCGGGCGTGGGCTTCAAACCGCAAATACCGCAGAAGTGCGCAGGTACTCGGATGGATCCTCCTCCATCACTTCCGATACCTCCAGCAGACATGCAGGCGGCGATCGCGGCCGCTTCTCCGCCACTCGAGCCTCCAGAAGTGCGGGTGAGGTCCCAGGGATTATTCGTGCGCCCTTGCAGTTCGTTATCTGTGTGGTAGGCCATCAGGGCTTCCGGGGTGCTGGTGTTCCCGAGCAGGATTGCTCCGGCCTTCCTGAGGCGTGCGACGAGCGTGGCATCCTGCCCCGCCACGTACCCCGCGCGAAGACGGCTTCCCGCCTCGCAGGGCAGACCAGCTACATCAATACAGGACTTAATGGTGATGGGCACACCGAGCAACGGCGGCAGCTCGCCTCCATTGCTGGCAAGTTTTTCAGCGAACCGGGCTTGCGCCCGCGCGCCGTCATAGTCGATATAAGAGAACGCATTGATCTCGGGGTTCCGTTTTTCGATCCGCGACAAGTGCGCCTCTACCACCTCAACCGGTGAAAGTTCTTTGCGCTTGACGAACCGAGCAATACTAGACGCTGATAGCGATGTCAGGGATAGGCTGACCAATTTACTCTCAGTCATAGGAGAACAATGTACATCAATCTTGACTGCCTTTTTCGGGTACACTGGGCGGGTATTTAATTTACGGGGAGACCCTTCGAGTCGATATAACAATTATGTCGAAACAAACCCGCCGTGATTTCCTGGCAATGACAGCGGCTTCCGCAGCCTCTGTTCCATTCATGAAAACATTTTCGTCGGCAACGCTTACGCCACCTGAAGGGCCAGCGCCAAATGGGACCGTGGCCGTTCGTCTCACAACCGGCGACCAGCGGTACGCGCCTTCCCAGTCGTTGGCCTGGCAGAGCGCTGACCGTGCGCCGGCCGAAGACACAATCGTGCTTGGAGCGGTTCGCAGCAGGCAGCCTATACTCGGCTTTGGGGCCGCGTTTACAGACGCAGCCTGCTACGTGATTCATCAGATGCCGGAAGCGGAACGCGAACGCTTGTTACAGGAGCTGTTCCACCCTGACCAAATGGCCCTCAGTGTATGCCGGTTGTGCGTTGGATCGAGCGACTACGCCAGAAACCTATACAGCTATGACGAAGGCGCTCCAGACCCGGAATTGTCACGATTCTCCATTGCCCATGATCGCGAGTACATTCTTCCGGTTCTTCGACGCGCACGCCAGATCAACGACAAGCTGTTTCTCCTGGCTTCTCCCTGGAGTCCGCCGGGCTGGATGAAAGACAACGACTCGATGTTGGGCGGCACTCTTCGCCGCCGGTATCTCGGGCCGTATGCAAAGTATATGGTCAAATTCTTGCAGGCGTACGAAGCCGACGGCGTTGTCGTCGATGCTGTGACTCCTCAGAATGAGGTTGATACAGATCAGGACAGCCGGATGCCCGCGTGCCTCCTGCCGCAAGAGATCGAAGTCGAGTATGTGGGCCAATATTTGGGCCCGGCAATTGAAGAAGCACGATTGAAGACGAAGATATGGCTGATTGATCACAACTATAACCTGTGGGGCAGGGCCATTTGCGAACTTGATGATGAGAGAGTACGCAAATACACCAGGTCGATCGCGTGGCATGGATATCTTGGCCAGCCGGACTGGGTGCAAAAAGTGTTGGCCGCCCATCCAGACGCGGAAATGTATTGGACCGAAGGGGGACCGGACATTACCGATCCAAAATACCTTGTGGATTGGACCAAGTGGAGCAGGCTATACGCTGGAATCCTGAGGAATGGGATGCGGTGCATTATTGGATGGAACCTGGCCCTGGATGAAAACGGCAAACCGAACGTAGGTCCTTTCCCTTGCGGTGGTTTAGTCACGGTCCATACTGGCACCAGGGAAATCACACGAAGCGGGCAGTATTGGGCGTTTGCCCATTATTCGCGCGCGTTGCGACGGGCGGCTACGATCATTCCATCCGACGGGGAAGTCAAAGATATTCATCATGTGGCTGCGGAGAACCCTGACGGCACTCATGCTCTGGTTTTGACAAATACGGGAGCGGCCGGGCAGACGGTTTGGATCAAGCAAGGTAAGAGCGCGGTCGAGGCATCACTCCCTCCCGATTCCGTCGCTACACTTGTCTGGAGCTGAAACACACGAGAATGCGGACCATGTGTTTTAGGGCTTATCTATCTCCAGGCTTTCGCGCTTCTTTTGCCGGTTCGTCTCGATTAACTTTCGGTAAGCCGCCAGGGCCTGTGCAGCTTCCTGCACGCGGCCGGCGCGACGATAAGCCTGACTCAATTGAAAGTACACGGCGTCGTGATCAGGAGCGAGCTTTTTGGCCGTTTCCAGGTTTTCAATAGCGCCTGTTGTATCTTCCTGTTGCAAGAGGGCGCGCCCCAGTCCGAAATAAGCCATTTCATAGTCAGGCACGGCCTTGACCGCCTGGCGCAAAAAGGTAACCGACTCGGGTAAATGGCCCTGCGAGAGCAAGGCGTAGCCAAGATGGTACATCGAGTGCGCATCGTCGGGCCGAATAGCAAGTTCGGCACGAAATTCCCGCGCGGCAGATTCGAAGTCATTTTGATGCAGGTAAACCAGTCCGGCGTAGTAATGAGCTTCCTGAAGCAGAGGATCAAGCCGCAAAGCGGTGCTGATCTCGTTGACGGCGTTGGGATAATCCTTTTGTTGCGCGTAGGCCTTTCCAAGCAAGAGGTGCACCGACGCATTATCGGTATTTTGCTCCAGCAGCCGGCGGAAAATGCCTGCAGCAGCTCCTGATTGACGCGTCCGGACCAGGGCCGTACCCCACGCGAAGAGCAGGCCAGGATCGTCGGGCGGATGCTCCAGTAAAGGCTGGAGAACATCAACCACCCTCTGATAGTTCTCCGACATGGAATAGCTGAGCCCGAGAACCTGGCGGACGAGAGCGTCTTCAGGATGCGCCTTGAGTTGGCGCTCCAAGGGCGGAACAGCTTCCGGGTAGAGCTCGGCTCGGAAGCTGGCTAACCCCCAGTTACGGTCCAAGCCGGGGAGATCGGGCTGCCATGCGGACGCGTGTTTGAAAAACTCGGCAGCTTCCGGAAATCTCGATGCCTTGGCCCGCATCACCCCCAGGTCATTGTAGGAACTGCCAAGGACTTCCGCGACAAACGACCGGTATTGCCTGGCCGATTCCGTTTCTTTTGCTGAGGCCGGCTGCTTTGCCACCGGCCCCGCGGGCAACCCCTGCTGGATCATGGCTTGCGCACCTTGCTTGTCCTCCAGGGAACTCGCCTCAAGCATGTCAGTGACGCGGTCCGAAATCCGGCTCTCGCCTTCTTCTGGACCTTTCTTCTCATCGAAAATGTGCTTCACGTCATACTTGAACTTGGCTTCTCGTATCTGCTGCGAGCGAGCCAGTGCTTTCCTGGCGTCCTCCTCACGATCCAGCCGGCGCAAATTCTGTCCGAGCAAGTAGTATGCGCGGCTGACCTCGCGCAGCTTGTCGTCTTGCGGGTTGCCCACCATGCTGACGTACTTTTCGAGCACTGCGACTGCTGCCTTGGAACGATTTGTGGCGGCGTAGGTTTCGCCGAGATAGAGATAGACGGAAGTCTCCTGGGGCCGCAGCCGCGCCGCGTGGAGAAGAGCGGTTTCCGCAGCGGGAAAGTCGCGCAAGTTCACATTCGCGATCCCCAGAAGTTCCTGCACCTGATATTCATCGGGATGAAGCTTGAGCTCTTTTTCGAATTCTTCGCGCGCCTGCGGATAACCTTCTTCCTGATAGTGCTCTAGATAAGCGTATCCAAGAAAGCCGTGAGCGCGAGGGTATTTCGGATCAAGTTTGATCGCCTGGAGAAATTCAGGGATAGCCTGCTGCGGAATTTTGGTAACCAGGTAGGCGCGGCCAAACAGCATGTGCAGTGCAGCCGATTCTCCCATCCTGGACTCGAGTTCATGGAACCAGGCTGAGGCTTCCGGCAACTTTTTTGCGCTCAAGTAAGCAATTCCAAGAAAGTAGCTGGTTTCGAAATCGTCCTGAAGTTCCAGCGAAGCTTTCAATTCCTGAATCGCATTATCGGAATCTCCTTCGAACACGTAGAGTCGACCCAGGAGACCGTGTGCCCGCGCATGGCCCGGCTCTCTGGCCACAACGGACTTCAGCAACACCTTCGCCTTCCCAACATCTCCCTTGCGGAACCAAACCCCAGCCGCATCTACCTGGGTTGCGAGGTCATCTGGCTTGAACTTCAGCGCGGAGTCCAGATAAGCAGCAGCCTGATCGGTCTGGCCCATGGAGAGAGAGAGTTGTGCGAGTTGGCGCAAGCCGAGCACGATCGTTTCAACGTAATGGCTCTCCGCCGAGACAAGGTCGCCCGCCGCCAACGAATCCTTGGCCGCCTGAAACTCCGATTTAAGAGCCTTGGCAGGATCAACAGCCTGACCGGCGCAAAGAAGCGGCGCAGCCATCGCAGCAACCACTGTAAGACTTGCCGAGACACGTTTGAAGAGGCCATTCACAGAGCTTGCTCGGCTTGCGAACCGAAACCTTGGGATTTCTCCTGGAATTCTCCCAGAGGGCCGCAGCCCACATCGAAGAACCTCCGGCCCGTTCAACGAGCGCCGCTCGGCGTTGCGTGTGCCGGAGACACAGGAGGTAGCGGCCTCCTGTCCTGGATCCCTTTCCCTTCAACGACGGTATAAATGGAGTCGCCAGCAACATCCTGGAGCGTCTCAACATTACCATTCGGCCAGCGAATCTGCACCGATTCCATCTTGGCGGCGGCGCCCAGACCGAAGTGCAGCCGCAAGTCGTTCTGGGAAAGGTAGCTGCCTCCGCCGCGTACTTCACTGAATTGCTGGATGCCGCCGGCGCGGATGGTCACCCGGGCGCCAATCGCGGCGCGGTTGCTCTTTGTGCCGACCAGCTTGAAGAGGACGCGGTGATAGCCGTCTGCGTTCATGTTCTTGAGCAGAGAAGGTGGCTCGTTGACGTTTAAGAGAAGGACATCGATATTACCGGTATTAAAGACGTCACCAAAGGCTGCGCCGCGGCGGGAATGAACAGGGAGAGCGGCGAGGCCGGATTCCTTGGACACTTCGTCAAAGGTGCCATCACGATTGTTGCGATGGAGGAGGAGCGGCTCACGATACCGGGGACCAGTTTCCAACGTGTCAATCTGCGGATACACGTGGCCGTTGGCTACAAGAAGATCCAGCCAGGTATCGTTGTCCATATCAAAGAAAGCCGTCCCCCAGCCAACGTAAGGATAGCTGGGATAGCCCACGCCGGAGGTCCAACTTACATCATCGAACCCCTTGGCGCCCATGTTGCGATAGAGGGAATTCGGCTGCTCTTCAAAGTGGGTGACAAAAAAGCTCAAGCGCCCGCTGTGGTCGTAGTCCCCGAAATCCACTCCCATGTTCCCAAGTTCCAGGCCTTCACCGCTCAGAGCGACACCGGCCAGCAAGCCAACGTCAGTGAATGTACCATCGTGATTGTTGTGATAGAGATAGTTGGGCACGGAGTCGTTGGCGACGAGGAGATCAGGCCAACCATCGTCGTCGTAATCGGCCCACATCACGCCGAGGCCATAATAGCCAATTTCATCGTGGACGCCGGCCTTGACTGAAACCTCTTCAAAGGTGCCGTCACCACGGTTGTGGTAAAGAAAGTCGGATTCTCCTTCCAAGCCCCAGGGTCCACACTGGACGAGGAGGCCTTTGAAACGGCAGAATTTCTTGCTGCCGAACTGCGGAAGATTCTTCATGTCCAGGTGCGAATAGCGGGCGACGAACAGGTCCACGTTGCCGTCGCGATCGTAATCGCCCCAGGCCGCGCCGGTGCTGAACCCTCCGCCGCGGACCCCGGCTTTCTCAGTGACGTCCTCGAATTTGCAATTGCCCAGATTGTGGTAGAGCACGTTGCCGTTGTAGCCCGTGACAAAAAGATCGAGCTTACCGTCGTTATCGTAGTCAGCCACGGCAACGCCCATACCCCAGCCCAACCTTGTCAGACCGGCCTCTTTAGTGATGTCCTTGAAAGTGCCATCTGGCTCCTGGTGATAAAGCGTAACCATGGGATCGCCGCCCTGACGCAATCTCTCCACGGTCGAGCCATTCACCAGGACAACATCCAGCCGGTCATCGTTGTCGCAGTCAAACAGGCCGACGCCGCCGCTGGTTGAATCAATGACGTAGTGCGCCTCTGGTGCGGCTATATGCGAAACCGTAAGACCTACTTCTTTGGCAATGTCTTTAAAAGTCGGTACAGGTGGCAACGCACTCCGGTCTTTCTTGCTCGGGGCGGTGCGCTTCGCAGGCTGCGGTACCGGCGCTGGAACGGCCTTGGGCCCCTGACCTTGCGCGGCCAGACCGAAAATCAAGAAACTGATCAGGAGGACCGAGGATTTTGAGGGATACCCAAACATGTGTGGCTCAAACATAAACAACTTTTTTTCCTGAAGCAAATCTCCCGGCCGGCACGCCGTGATTCGGCAGCGTCCTGATTCATCCGTTTATAAGAGGGTCAGTGTATTTCGATAGCGCCGATAAGCAAAAACCAAAAAAATCCCGCTGGCGTTGTTGCCAGCGGGATTTTTTGACATCGGGTTGTACTGCACTAGAAGGTAAACCGGACCGAGTACTGAAATTCCCTGCTTCGATCCGATAAGGTATTCACGGTGCCAGCCACCGTGGAGGGAGTAGTATTCTGGAGCGAAACAGCATTCGCCAAAGAGGTTGTCGAGGCTCCCGTTGCAGTCAGGAACTCCGGAGACCCCGCCGTGTTTGGAGCACTGAAGCCGATGCTGGTGCTGCCAGGATTCCCATACTGCGGATGGTTAAATAGATTGAAGGCATCTATCCGGAACTGCATGTGAAGCCGCTCCGTCAATTTGAAGTTCTTCGCCAGTGATGTGTCGACCGTGTTCGTGGGCGGTCCCAGGCAGTCGCCGATCGGAGCGTTCCCGATTTGTCCCAGCTTGAAGCCGTTCAACGTGTAACGGTTCGGGTTAATCCATTGGAAGCCCTTGAAGCTGGGATTCCTGCAAGGCTGTCCCGGTACAATGTTGGGTAACTCAACGCCTGCACCGCCGCCAATTCCGGACGGGTCGTTAACATTCGAAATGCCTCCGATAAATGGTGTATAGGAGGACCCGCTTGTCACGCTGACGATTGAGCTGGCTTCCCAGGAACCGAAGACATCCCGGACCAGCCGCTCCGTGCCCTGCAGCGTGGGTAGATTGTAGACCACGTTGGCCGAAAAAATTTGTGGCCGGTTGATGGTAGCGGGCCCGTAGCCCGCTTTGGTATTGAACGGATCCAGAACCAGGTTCCCGCCACCATTATTGACGTGCAGGAGCGTATCCGAAGAGGTTTTGGAGTATGTATAGGTCAGTTGGAAGATGGAACCGCGATGGAAGCGCATGCTGAATGCTGATTGCAATGAGTCGTACCGCCCAGTGCCGTGATGCGTATAGAACGGTATTCCGCCGTTCGTCAGCACAGTAAAAGGCTTGAGCGCATTTCCGCCAGCATTGCCGTTGGATTCCGCAAAGGCCAGCCGGTTCGCCGGAGCAATTGCGTTGGCGTCAAGCTTGAGAGTCCAGTTTTCCGTCCGGCTGCCCACGTAGCCCACTTCAACCCTCGCATCCTTCCACAATTCATGCTGGACGCTGCCGTTAAATTGGAAAGTGTAGGGCGCCTTAGAACTGGTGTCCTGTCCAATCCCCGCTACTCCTAAGCTGGCAGCGCCAAAGCAGTTCGGGGTGCAGGCGGGAAGCTGGTTGGTGTTGTCCAGGAACCGGCCATTGCCATTGGTTGAGGTGAAGCTGCCAACAAACGGGGGATTCACGCCGGCGGTCCCGTCGGTCACGAAAATGTCGTCACGGTTATAGAACTGCCCGAATCCTCCTCGGATAGCCCACTTGCCCGACCCCGTGGGGTCCCAGGCCACACCCAGGCGAGGCGCAAAAGCAGCGTAAAAGTTGTCCTGTATCGCCCGGTTAGGCCCCTTCAGTCCACCCGTTCCGGCCGGACAGGGATTCGATCCCAGGCCTGGCGAGTAAAGCAAGCCGTTGCAGGGCGCGTTACCGAGTGCGGCATTAAACGCTATGGGGTTGAATACCGTCAGTTGATCATTCGCCTGGTACGGCCAGGGCAGGTAGGAATAGCGAAGACCAAGGTTGAGTGTCAAACGGTTGGTGATCTTCCAATCGTCGTTGATATAGAGCTCAAAGTTGGTCCAACGGCCTTGCTTTTTGAAAATGACGTTCTGTTCGCCCCAATTGAACCCCATATTCTGCAGAATATAATCGGACGGACCATAACCAGTGTTGGTGAACGCTATGGTCGTGCACCCGGGGTCGCCGACGTTCTTGCAGCCGTTGTACCCGCCTGGACCAAAGGTCACGCCCTGTTTCTGGGAGAAGTTGTCCTGGTCTTTGGCATTCCGGCTGTAAATGCCTCCCATCTTGAGTGTATGACGCCCAATGACCTTCGAAAAATCGTCCTGCCACGCGAAGAGGTCTTCCCGGTTCGTCCAAGGCGCAAAGCTCCAAATAGTTGGAAGGCCGCCGCCATTGATCCACACTGGAGGATTCGTAGGCGAACTCCCCGGGAAAAATGTTGGAATCACACTATTGAGGGCCGCCGAAGCAGCAGGATTTGCTTGAGAGATATTGATACGGTTCGCCGAATAAGAGAACTGGAAATCGTTCACGGCGGTGGTGCTGAAAACCTTGCTTAACTTGGCCACGGCTATTCGTCCTGGCTGGCTCCACGTCTCCTGGATATTGGAAGCCCCGGCATCAGCTCCCCAACCAGAATTGCCCACGGCGGAAGGCCCAAAATCCCAGGAGTCACCGGTGTATTTCAACATCAACGTGAGCGACTTTGTGAAGTTGATGTCCCCGCGCACGCTGTCTTCGCGATAGAAGGTCGGTTGCTTAATCGATTTCGCCCAGTTGGTACCGCAACCATAGTTAGGAGACCCCTTAGCGAGCGTAGGCAGGAAATAAGTGTTCAAGATCGTGGCCCCGGCCTTACTCTGGCGCCCGGCAGGAACAATGTCGATTACACCGGGAGTTAAGGGCGATGCTGTGAATGCGCCGCCAGGATTTGTCGGATCCGGATCATGGAGACCGCCTAGCGGGAGGCAACCAACGGTACTGCCGCTGCTAAAGGTGGTGTCAAGGGCAGAGTCGGAAAAGTCACCGGTGCGCTGCAAGGGCGTGGGTACATGAGCGGTACGGACTACACCCGAGATAAGCCGGTTCCACTCCTCCGATACGAAGAAGAAGACTTTGTCCTTCTTGATGGGCCCACCGAGCGAAAACCCGAAGTCGTTGCGGCGAATGGAATTCTTCTTGGATTTCGGGTCGATGGCATTAAGAACGGGGTCCTTGGCATCGAGAAGGTCGTTGCGGCCAAAGTAATAACCACTGCCGTGAAGATCGTTCGTTCCCGATTTGGTAACGATGGTGACGATACCGCCACCGGCCCCGCCGAATTGGGCGTTATAACTGTTCCGCTCGACCTTGAACTCCTGAATCGAATCAAGAGAAGGATAAATGAGAATGGTGCGGCCCGACCCTACGTCAACGTTGTTGGCGCCATCCACCAGAAACAGGTTGGCATTCGACGCGCCGCCGGCGATGGAGATGTCCGCTCCACCATTGAGACCTTTTTTGTCGTAGCTAAAGCCATTGTCGACCTCCACGCCGGGGACCAGCGTGAGTAATTCGGCGAAGCTCCGGCCGTTGAGCGGCAATTCAGTGATCTGGGCGCCCGCGATCGTACCGCTCAATTCAGCCGAAGTCAGCTCAACCTGGTTCGCGTTGGCGGTTACTTCGACCATTTCGGAAGTCGCCCCGACCGTCAATTTGGCATTAAGCGTCAGGGTGTCGTTGACGTGGAGGATAATGTTTTTCTCTTCGAAGCCCTTGAAGCCTTTAGTGCCCGCCACTCTCAAACTGTAGGGACCGACCGGAAGGCTCTGGAATACGTAACTGCCATCCGCGTCAGTTTTGACGTTTCGCGAATAAGCAGTGTCGGTGTTGGTTATCGTTACCTCGGCCCCGGCAACGGCTCTGCCCTGCTGGTCCGTCACGGTGCCACGAATGGAACCCGTATCAGTCTGCGCGAATAGCGCTGGCGCAACGCTCAGCGCCAGCACGAAGCAAATGACGCCCAACATACCGCTGAAGTGTGCACGAAATCCACTCATAGAACCCCCTCATAAGGACTCGACTTGGAGAAAACAGGCCCTACATCCTGTACCTGACTAACTGAACCTGACTACTGAAACGTTTCGGCCGTGCGGCTCGGCAGCATTCAACTCGGCTGGCGGACGCGCGAAGAGCGTTAAATCCTGTGCGTTACCCCCGTCGGGGGAGCATTATTCAAGATTCTTATACATCAAGTCAAGATTTTTTTAACAAAAACTTTACTTTTTTTTAACAAGAACGTTTAGGTAGAGGGTCCCGTCAGCGCCAGGCTTTGGGGTACAATTCAGGTTTTTCAATTCTCTTGTAGAAGGGTTGGCGGGTTTAGAAGCTACAATACTGTTGAAACGCGTAGGAATGATGCGAAAAGGCAAGCAGGACCATACACCCAAGCCGGTCGGACTCAAGGACCTTGCCCGCTATCTGGGGCTTTCGACGGCCACCATTTCCACGGTGCTGAGCGGCGCCCCGGCGGCGGGCGAGATTCCCGCGGCGACCCGGGAACGCATTATGGCTGCCGCCGAAAAGTTCAAGTATCGGCCTAATGCTTTGGCCCGGTCCCTACGTGGAATGCGCAGCCACACGGTGGGCGTGCTGGTTCCGGAAATCAGTGAATATGGGGCGCTGGTGTTGGGCGCTGTTGGCGACTACCTGCTCAGCAAGGGTTATTTTTTCTTCGTCGCCACGCATCGCCGCAAGCCGGAATTACTGGATGAATATCCACAGCTCATGCGACAACGCTCCGTGGAAGGCTTTATTGTGATTGAAACCGTGCTGGAAAAGCCGCTACCGCTGCCCACGGTGGTTATCTCCGGCCACCGTAGCCATCCCGGGGTCACCAACATAGTGTTGAATCACGATCATGCGGCGCATCTCGCGCTTGAGCACCTGGTGCAACTCGGTCACGAGCGGATTGCGTTCATCAAGGGGCACCCGTACAGCCCCGATGCAGAAACGCGTTGGAACTCAATTGAACGGGCTGCGGAAAGCCTCGGCGTAGCCATACGGGAAGAGCTCGTCGTGCAATTGGAAAGTGACACATTTTCTCCATACGTCGGCTATCCGCTGGTCAGGCGGCTGCTGCAAAGAACGCGTGATTTCACTGCGCTCTTCGCCTACCACGATTTATCAGCGATCGGAGCGCTACGGGCCCTGCGAGATTGCGGCCTCCGCGTGCCCGAAGATGTATCCGTCATCGGCTTCGACGATATCAATAGCGCGGCTTTCCAAATTCCCAGCCTTACCACCGTTCGACAACCGTTGGACAAAATGGGCGCCCTGGCTGGCGAAATCCTGCTGCAAAGAATCCAGGGAGGCGCTGACCCGGTGGAAGTCACGGTTGATCCCGAACTGGTTGTCCGGGAATCGACCGCGCCAGCGCGGCGACGCATTGAGATACCCGCCAAGCTGGAGACGGTTGTCGGAACCTGACACACGCCGGCGCAGGGACCGAAGGCGCGTGCCGGTTTCTTGCTCATTATTCCCAATCACTGAAACGTTTCAGGCGACAAAACGTCAGCAGCCCAATCCGAGAGAGGCAAGGGTGTGCTTCGCGTTGTTGAAGGCCAGACAGGGGAGAACGGCCGAATCTCGGCTTGCCAAGGCACGGCCCAATGATGCATTCTGCTCGCTACTGTAACGTTACAGACCTGATAGCACCTACAACTGGCGCGGTATAAGCTGCTGCGCTGTCGCTACAGAGTCCGCCGACGGGAGAATAAATGAGAAAAACGATTGCGGCGCTGGTTTTGTTCTCCGGTGCATGCCACGCGCAGGCGCTGCCGCGGTTCACCGACGTTACGCAATCATCGGGAATCCATTTCGTTCACCACAATGGCGCATTTGGCGCCAAATATCTGCCTGAGACGCTGGGACCTGGGTGCGCGTTCATTGACTATGACAATGACGGCTATCCTGACATTCTTTTCGTGGATGGCCAGGACTGGCCGGGACACCACCAGGCAGCATCCACTCTCAAGCTCTACCACAACAACCACAATGGGACATTTACTGATGTGACTGCGGCAGCCGGTCTGAGCGTCAGCATGTACGGAATGGGAGTGGCTATCGGCGACTACGACAATGACGGTTTCGATGACATCTTTGTGACGGCTCTGGGCCAAAGCCGCTTGTTCCACAACAATGGCAATGGAACGTTTACCGACGTCACGGCCAGCGCCGGATTGGCCGGAATCACTGAATTCAGCACCAGCGCCGCCTGGGTCGACTATGACCGCGATGGCAAGTTGGACTTGTTAGTGGCCAACTATGTCCAGTGGACGCCGGAGGGCGACCTTCGCTGCACGCTCGATGGAACTCACAAGTCTTACTGCACACCCGAGTCTTATAAAGGCTCTTCCGCGCGCTTGTGGCACAACCTTGGCAACGGCAAGTTTGAAGACGTGACAAGAAAAGCCGGCCTCTATGATCCCACTTCGAAAGGACTCGGCGTCGCCGTGCTGGACTACAACAACGACGGCTGGCCGGATCTCTTGATCGCCAACGATACGCAGCCCAACAAGCTTTACCTGAACAACCGCGATGGAACCTTCATTGAAAAGGCAATATCAGCGGGGATCGGCTTCAGCGAAGATGGCGTGGCCCGCGCGGGAATGGGAGTGGACGCAGCCGACTACGATCGTTCCGGGAGGCCCAGCGTCATTGTCAGTAATTTTTCCAATCAGATGATGTCGCTGTACCACAACGAAGGGAATGGGCTGTTTGTGGACGAAGCGCCTCGCTCATCAGTCGGCCGTGCTTCGCTGCTTACTTTGGGTTTTGCTTGTTTCTTTTTTGACTACGACCTGGATGGCTGGCCGGATATCTTTGTCGCCGATGGCCATCTTGACAGCGATATTGAACGAATCCAGAAGAGAATCACCTATCGCCAGCCGCCGCATTTATTTCGCAATCTGGGCAATGGAAAACTCGAAGAGGTCACGGGATCCGCAGGAGCTGCATTTAGCGCCCCCAGAGTCGCTCGTGGCGCTGCCTATGCCGATATTGATAATGACGGCGATCTCGATCTCCTGATCACCACCAATGCCGGTCCGGCGCTTCTGTTTAGAAACGACGGTGGAAATCGGAACCACGCCCTGCGCGTAAAGCTTCGGGGCACAAGCTCCAACCGCGATGGCATTGGCGCTGTCGTCCGAATTGAATATGCAGGCGAAAAGCAGTGGCAAATGCTGCGTAGCGGCTCCAGCTATCTCTCACAAAGCGAACTGGTGCTCACATTTGGTCTGGGAGAAAAAACCAAGGTTGCGTCGGTGCAAATAGAATGGCCCAGCGGAAAAACCGACCAGCTCACAGACGTCGCAGCTGACCAGACCATCACGGTGGAGGAAGGTAAAGGGATCACGGGTTCAAGGCAGTTTTCCAAAAATGTCCAAGCGCCGTCAAAACCAGCCAAATCCGTTCGCCACTAGAGCAAGCCGGTAAGATAATTGTGGGCCGCTGCTGGGAATGGCCCGCTGGGCATGTTGAAGGCCCAGCGTGTCGCGGGTTGGAGGGAAGGCTGGCTTCTTGCCCGCCACACCTTGTTCACTCGGAGCGGAGCGCAATTGAGAATCTGATTACCGAATACACATTCACGCAGGACCGATAAGGCGTCTTTCATGAAACTCAACTTCGCGCTCCTTTTATTATTGGCCGCAGTGGCACAGCCGCAGCGCTCCTCTGTTCCATCCCCAAAAAGGCAGGCAGGCGCCACGGCCGAGGCCGTCCATCTGAACAATCTCGGCGCTGCTTACATGAACCAGCAGCAGTTCGCGCGGGCGTTGAATTTATTTCGCCGGGCCGCTGCTCTCAACCCGAAATTGGAAATCGCGAAAATCAATGAAGGCATCGCTCTTGCCAACCTCCAGAAGTACGACGCGGCAGCCACGCTTTTAAACACATTGCTTAAGAGGGATGCGGGCAACGCACATATCTGGTACACACTCGGACTGGCGTACAAAAACCAGGCAAAGTCTGAAAAGTCGCTCGACGCTTTCGCAGCCGCCGCCAGGCTTGCGCCCAACGATCCTGATGTCTTTTACTTTATCGGCCTGGCGCAATCTGAGTTGGGCCAGAACGAAAAAGCAGTTCCCGCGTTTCAGCACGTTTTGGAGTTGGATCCTTTCCACGCCTCCGCTGAGTTTGGGCTTGCCCGCGCCCTCCAGCGGCTGGGGGACCCCGACAAAGCTCGCGAACACCTCGCCCGCTTCCAGCACCTGGTGCAGTCAAAATTGGGTGTGCCCATGAGCCTGACTTACGGCGATCAAGGAATGCTATCCCTGGCTCTCACGGTGGCCAGCGCGGCCCAACCTTCCTCAAGTCCAATTCCTGTGCGCTTTTCCGATATTACGCGTGATTCAGGATTGAGTTCCTCTACTTCTTCTACGCAGCCCGCCGACGCAGAGGGAACAAATCAGATTGGCTCCGGAGCATGCTTTCTTGATTTTGACAATGATGGCCACCCGGATCTGTTTCTGGCCGATGCCGGAGCGCAAGGAGGAATCGCGCTTTTTCACAATACCGGACGCGGCAAATTCGAAGATGTCACACAAAAGTCCGGCTTCGATCCCAAATTGCACGCCATCGCCTGCGCCGCTCGCGACTACGATAACGATGGTTACACCGATCTGGCCGTCACAACCAGCGATCGTGTCCTGCTCTTTCATAATCAGGGCAACGGCACGTTCAAGGATGTAACGGAAACAGTCGGCATCCATGGCCAGGGGAAGCCGCTGGGAGTCACGTTTGTTGACTACGACCATGATGGCGACCTCGATCTGTTTGTAACCAGCAGCGAAACAGGCAAAAACGTGGTTTGGCGTAACAATGGGAACAGCACATTTACTGATGTCACCAGTGCACTCGGTTTTGCCGGTAACGCACCGACTTTCGAGGTAACTGGGACTGACTTCAATAATGATCGTGCGATTGACCTGATCTTTGCCGCCGATAAACCGGAGCTGTTTCTGAATCCACGAGAAGGGAAATGGAGCGCCTCCCAACCGTGGGATTTGGCCAAGCTGCCGCCAGTTACGGCAGCCGTCACTCTGGACTTTGACAAGGATGGCTGGATGGATGTGGCCCTGACCCACGATGGCGCGCCGGGGATTACACTGTGGCGCAACGTGAAAGGCAAAAGCGTGGAGCAGGTCCCGCTTCCAGTCACAAATTGGCGGCGAGCCTGGGGCATAGCCGCGCTGGATTACGACAATGATGGCTGGGTTGATCTGGCGGCCGTGGGTGAAACAGAAGATGGACGCGGAGAAATCCGGCTGTTCCGTAACCTGGGAAAGAACGGGTTCAGAGATGTAACCGCTGAAGTCGGTCTGGACGCCATCAAGCTGTTCTCTCCGCGCGCCTTACTCGCCGCCGATGTTGACGGTGACGGCGGAACCGACTTGCTGGTCACTCAGTCCCACGGTCCCGCGATCCTGCTGCATAACAATGGCGGCAATCGCAACAATTTTCTTCGCGTTGCACTCAACGGACTCGCTGACAATAAAAGCGCGGTTGGAACCAAGGTGGAAGTCTTTGCGGGGGCGCTCTGGCAGAAGTGGGAAATCAGCGGATCAGGTTATCTCAGCCAAAGCTCAACGGACCTTCTGATTGGCTTGGGAAAAGAACACAGAGTGGATTTTGTACGCGCGCTTTGGCCTACCGGTGTTGTCCAGGATGAACCTCAAATTTCGGTCAACGGCTCAGCGAAAATTACAGAAATTGACCGCCGTGGCAGCTCTTGTCCGGTGCTTTGGGTGTGGGACGGCACCCGTTATCGTTTTATCGCCGACATGCTGGGCGCCGGCGTTGTTGGCCATTGGGTCGGTCCGGGCGAGCGCAACATTCCCGACCCGACTGAATACGTCAAGATAGATGGCGAACACGTGCAGCAACGGGGCGGTCTCTTGAGTTTTCGGTTTATGGAGCCTCTGGAAGAAGTGGTCTACCTGGATCAGGTACGGCTGCTGGCCATTGACCATCCCCAGGACCTGGATGTATATCCCAATGAATATTTCGCCAGCAATCCGCCATTTCCGGAATTCAAAGTCATCGCCAGCCGACACGCGCGTCCTTTGGCGGGCGCATGGGACGATCATGGCAACGACGTCCTCGACCTTCTGCTCCGGCGTGACCGGCGCTACGTAGCCGGCTTTGAGCTGCTGCCCTACAAAGGATTCACCAAGCCGCATTCTCTCGAGATCGAATTGCCCGATGCCTATCAGGGAGGCCCGCTCCGTCTCTTGCTCCATGGCTACATCGAGTATTTTATGGCGAACTCGATGTATGCAGCATGGCAAGCGGGCATTAATCCGGTTGCACCTTATGTTGAAGCCCGCGACGCAAATGGCAAATGGGTTCGAGTGATGGATGATATGGGTTTCCCCGCAGGTCTCGCGCGTACCACAGTCGCCGATCTCACGGGAAAGCTCCAGCCCGGAACCAGGCGGCTCCGTATTACAACCAACCTGCAGATTTACTGGGATCAGATCCTTGTAGACACGACACCGGAGCAGCCTGAGGGGGCCAGCGTAATAGATGTACCGCTCGCACAAGCGCGGCTTGGTTTTCATGGCTACCCCCACATGCGGGAGTTTCAATCGCCCGGCGACTTTGAATTCGTCTACAACCAGGTGAGCCCCACCGGACCTTACGCGCGTCCGATAGGCGCCTATACACGATTCGGAGACGTCCGTGATTTGCTGCTCAATTCAGATGACCGCTTTGTTGTATTCGGTAGCGGTGATGAGGTCCAACTGGAGTTCGACCCCGCTCATTTGCCTGCATTGCCTAAGAACTGGAAACGTGACTATTTCTTTTTCGCCAATGGTTATGAAAAAGATATGGACTTCTACGCCGCCGAGGGCGATTTCGTGAACCCTCTCCCCTTCCATCGCATGAGCGAATATCCATATTCCAAAGAGAGCCCGCCCCAGGACACAATGCACGTAAACGATCTGCTGAACTATGACACTCGGTTCTTTTCCGGCGCTCCGCCAGCTTCTTATGGTTTCCGGTATCCCAAGCGCGGGCGGAAAATCAGGCCGTAAACTGGTTATTCGTTCATTTCACGCTGCGTTCAATTTTGTGCGATTGATTTAGGCGGGTATATATGGTGGACCTGGTCGGGATCGAACCGACGACCTCTTCCATGCCATGGAAGCGCGCTCCCAGCTGCGCCACAGGCCCACAGACTCACTTGTCTCTATTGTCACTGAGCAACGCGCGAATCGTCAATGGAGAGTCAACGGTCCGCGGCTTATCATCGCGCCAAAGCCCAGGCAAGAATGTTTCCTTCCAGCGCTCCGTTCTGACAGTTCTGCTGGCGCTGAGCTGTGTTTCCAGTTCCACGGACAAGAACAACCCCTGGGTGAAGGGGACGCCGTCTCACTTTTGGAAGGGGACCGCCCGGAAAACCGGCGAAAATACGGATGTCATAGGAACCTTTCTGGATTCTCTTCGTCCTTATATATAAGGAGCAGGTAGAATCTAAGGGACAGCTCCCATTCATCCAGTCTATGGCCACACTTCGCAAAGGGATATCGCTGAAAGAGCCGATGCTGATTGCGCTGGAGACCCTGCGCACGCATAAGCTGCGGTCTTTTCTTACTCTTCTGGGCGTTATCCTCTCGGTTTCCACTCTGATCGTCGTGGTGTCCATGATTGAAGGCACGAACCGCTATATCTCGGAAAAAGTGGCAAACTTTGGCGCCAACGTGTTCCAGGTGAGCCGTTTTCCGCTCATCACCAGTTTTGACGAGTTTCTGCGCCTGCAGAAAAAGAACAAGAACATTACCTGGGATGACTACATCTTTCTGCGCGACAACATGAGGCTGGCCAGGGCGGTAGGGCTTGAGTCAGGCAGTGGCCGCCTGGCGAAGGTCAAGCACCTGGGTGAGACGCTGGAAGACATTGGCGTGGTCGGCGTTACCGGCAATATGGCCGGAATCGATACACGGGAAGCCGAGACTGGCCGCTACGTTGTCGATTCTGACGGCGCCCACCGTTCCAGCGTGACCATGATTGGCACCGATGTTGCCAAGAGGCTGTTCAAAGGCGAAGACCCATTGGGCAAATCCATCTACATTGATGGCGAGGCTTTTGAAGTGGTTGGAATCGCCAAAGAACAGGGAACGGCATTCGGCCAGTCGCAAGATCAATTTGTGGTGATTCCGATTGAAACCTATCAGAAGATATATGGCTCGCAGGAGAGCCTGGATATTCAGGTACAAGCGCTGGACCCCGACCTGATGGACCCTGCCCAGGACGAGGCCCGCATGTTAATGCGTGCCCGTCATCACCTGGCCCCGAAGGAGGACGACAACTTCGGCATCGTCGCTGCTTCCGCCGTCATGGATTTGTGGAAGCAGCTTACGGGTACGCTGGCCTCAGCCTCCATCGGCATTGTTCTGGTGTTCATGGTAATTGGCGGTATTGTGATCATGAACATCATGCTGGCCAGCGTGACGGAACGCACGCGCGAAATCGGCGTGCGCAAGTCGCTGGGGGCCACCCGGGGAGACATACTGGCGCAGTTCGTGATTGAAGCGTCCGTGCTTTCGGCGATGGGCGGTTTGATCGGGGTGGTGGTGGCGACGGCCATCGCCATGCTTGTGCGGGCGGCCACGCCCGTGCCGACTTCCGTGCCCATCCTGTGGGTGGCCGTTGCGATCGTAATTGCCACCGGAATCGGCCTCGTCTTTGGCGTTTACCCTGCGTACAAAGCGTCCAAACTGGACCCCATAGAGGCATTGAGGTTCGAAGCATGAGCGCAGACCGCTCGTCGCTACTCTCCGAAGATGTCAAGATGGCGCTGGAGACCATCCGCACGCATAAAGTGCGTTCTTTTCTCACCGTGCTGGGCGTGGTGATCGGAGTTACCGTGGCCATCACGGTCACGTCCATCTTGCTCGGATTTCAAGACAACGTGCAATCCGCGTTTGATCAGTTTGGCGTCAATAACCTCTTCGTATTTAAATTCGAGCAAGGTTTCCGCGGAAGACTCTCCCAGGAAGAACGCACGCGAAAACCGCTTACCTTTGAGGACGCCATGGCCATTCGCGATGAATTGCCGGCCATCAAGGAAGTCAACGTGATCGCTTTGCCGCGGATCATGGAAAGTGGCCCACCCCAGGTTCGGCAGGCGCGCTACAAAGGCAAAGAAGTCAGCAATACCCGCTTTCGCGGCGTTACGCCGAGTTATGTTGAAGTGCAGAGCGCTACCATGAAAGAAGGACGGTTCTATACCGAGCTGGAAGACGTACACCGCGTCGAGCTGGCGGTCATCGGGTATGACATCGCCAATGCCCTGTATCCTAACGAAAGCGCCGTCGGCAAACCTGTCCAGGTAGACGGCAATGTCTACGAAGTATTGGGTGTGCTCGACAAAAAGAAAAACACCTTTCTGGGCATGTCCGACAATGAAGTCTTCATTCCGTACCGGACCTATCGCAAGCACTACCCGCAGGACGATGAGACTTTCATTAATGCCATGGCTTTTCCCGGCATGAAAGACGCCGCCGAGGACCAGATACGCAGTCTGCTCCGGACCCGCCGCCGGGTCCCTCCCGGCAAGCCGGACAACTTTGGCCTCAGCAGCGCGGAACAGATCGGAGATAAGTTTCGTACCATCATGGCCGGAGTTGTTCAACTTGTTGTGGTGATTGTTTCGATTGGACTTCTGGTGGGAGGAGTCGGAGTGATGAACATCATGCTGATGGGCGTCACCGAGCGTACGCGGGAAATAGGTGTGCGCAAGGCGATTGGCGCCCGGAGATGGGACATCACGCTGCAATTCCTTACCGAAGCCGTGACTTTGACGGGGATCGGCGGGGCCATCGGCGTCGCGCTTTCGCTGGGCTTCAGCGTGCTCTTGCGGCTGCTCAGCATTCCGTCCCTGGTCCCGGTGTGGGCGGTGTTTTTAGGACTGGCCGTGGCCAGCAGCGTTGGTTTGTTCTTTGGGATCTATCCGGCGGTGAAAGCCTCCCGGCTCGATCCGGTTATTGCGCTGCGGTACGAGTAACTTCCGGCCGGAATTGTTTGCAGTACCAGCGGGTGCCCATGGCAATGTCTGCCCGAAAACGGATATCGCTCAAAGAGCCTACCTTGATTGCGCTCGAGACCCTGCGCACGCACAAGCTGCGGTCTTTTCTCACGCTCCTGGGCGTGATCCTGTCGGTTTCCACGCTCATCGTGGTGGTTTCCATGATCCAGGGTACCAACCTCTACATCGCCAACCGCGTGGCCAATTTTGGCGCGAATGTTTTTCTGGTCCATCAGTTTCCGATCGTCACCAGCCTGGAAGAATTCGTAAAACTGCAGCGCCGCAACAAAAAAATCACCTGGGAAGACTTCGAATATCTTCGCGACAACATGACCACGGCCAAAGCGGTGGGAGTGGAAGTGCGCCATCAGGGCATCGTCAAGTATGGGAACGAAAGCCTGGAGGACATTAACATTCGCGGCGTGACCGCGAACATCGGAGAAATGGACGTGGAAGAACCCGCCACCGGCCGCTACATCAGCGATGGCGACAACGAGCACCGCGCGGAAATTGTGCTGATCGGCAATGACGTGGTCAAGCGCTTCTTTACCGGGATAGACCCCATCGGCAAGACAATCTTATGTGACGGGCGGCCCTACGAGGTCGTCGGTACGGCCAAAGAGGTAGGTTCCACTCTTGGCCAGTCGCAAGACGCGTTTATCTACATTCCCATTCAGACTTTCCGCAAGGTCTATGGCACGCAGGACAGCCTGAGCATCAATGTTCAATCCGCCAATGTGCGCATGATGGAGAGCGCCAAGGACGAAGCCCGGGCCTTGATGCGCGCCCGGCGCCATCTGAACGCCAGGGAAGAAGACAGTTTTGGTTTTGTGGAGCCCTCATCGCTGATGGACCTGTGGAACAATCTGACGGGGAGCCTGGAGTCAACTTCTATATTCGTAGTTCTTATCTTCTCAGTGATCGGCGGGATTGTGATCATGAATATCATGCTGGCCAGCGTGACCGAGCGGACCCGCGAAATTGGCGTGCGTAAATCGCTGGGTGCGACCCGGAAGGACATTCTTTTTCAATTCATCATTGAGTCCTGCGTTACCTCGACCATCGGCGGGGTTGTAGGTGTGCTCATTGCCGTGGTGATTGACTTCGTCATCAGCCAGTCTACATCGGTGCCCGTGGCTGTTCCGATTGCCTGGGTAACCGGCTCGGTTCTCCTGGCGGCCGCGATTGGGATGTTTTTTGGAGTGTATCCTGCATACAAAGCGTCGAAACTGGACCCCATTGAGGCGCTGAGGTTTGAGGCCTGATCATGATGCAACAAAAGCTTCTTGCGGAAAACATGAAGATGGCGTTCGAAACGATCCGCACCCATAAAGTGCGTTCGTTCCTTACCGTGCTCGGAGTAGTGATCGGCGTGACGGTGGCCATCGTTGTGTCTTCGGTACTCCTGGGCTTTGAAAATAACGTGCAGGACGAGCTCAACGATTTCGGTATCAACAATCTTTTTGTCTTCAAATTCGATGTCGGGTTCCATTTCGGACGCCTGACGCCGGAAGAGCGCGCTCGCAAGTCATTGACCTACGACGATGGCATGGCCATCCGGGAACAAGTGGCCAGCATCAAGGAAGTTTCCATTGAGGCCTTTCCCAAAGTAGGCCAGGGGCGGCAGCCGATCCGGACCGCCCGCTATAAGGGTCATGAGCTCAGCAACATTAACTATTCGGGCGCAAACGCCGGTTACGCCGAGGTCCAGAACTGCCGCATGAAAGACGGCCGCTTTTTCACGGACATGGAAGATCTGCACCGCGAAGATGTTGCCGTGATTGGATACAACGTTGAAAAGACGCTCTATCCCGGGGAGAGCGCCATGGGCAAGCCGCTGGACATCAGCGGCATTGTCTACACCGTGATCGGCGTCCTGGAAAAGAAAAAAAACACCACTATCGGCGGCGGCGACAACGACATTACGGTTCCTTACCGCAGCTACCGCAAGCACTATCCCCAGGATGACGAGCACTTCATCACCGCCATGGCTTATCCCGGAATGAAGACCATTGCCGAAGACCAGATCCGCGGATTGCTGCGCCAGCGCCGCCGCGTCCCGCTGGACCAGCCGGACAACTTTGGCATCAGCAGCGCGGAGCAGGCGGGCAAGAAGTTCACCGAAATCCTCTCCGGCATCCTGATGCTGGTGGTGGGCATCGTGTCCATCGGGCTGCTGGTGGGCGGGGTCGGCGTGATGAACATCATGCTCATGGGCGTGACGGAACGCACGCGGGAGATCGGTGTACGCAAGGCGATCGGCGCGCGCAAGCTCGATATCAGTTTCCAATTCATCACGGAAGCCATGATCCTCACCGGACTGGGCGGCGCCATCGGCGTTACGCTGTCCCTGGGCCTCAGCTTTCTGATACGCCTTCTGGAGGTGCCGTCCTATGTTCCTGTGGGTGTGGTATTTCTGGGTCTGGGAGTGTCCAGCAGCGTAGGACTCTTCTTTGGGATCTATCCCGCAATCAAGGCCGCGAAATTGGACCCGGTGGTGGCGCTGAGGTACGAGTGATCTTCTTCTGAAACCCCGGACGGAGTGAGGGGTCCCTATAGTTTTCCATGAAGCAAGAGTTTATGACCTTCCCTCGCGCCTAAATTCTTGCGACTATAGGGACCCCTCACTACGTTCGGGGCTGGGGAAAGCAACGTACCCATACGGACAATGCCTGCATCCCGACCGGCAACAAAACCCACGCCGCAGAAGATACTTCGCCGTGAAGACCCACATGCCGTTCTCCAGGTAGTAGTCTTCGCCTTCGACCAGCTCTTCCGCATCGCTCATGGCCTGCCCACCATGGTGAGCGGATAGGCAGGTGCGTCCACCACCATCCCGTCCTTGAAGCTGACGTACTTGCCGGAAATTGCCGGAACGCGTTCGCCGGGAACGACAATGCCGGCAAGGTTCAGCGGGTCGGCGGCGGAGATCGTGATGACTTCATCGTTGAGCGGAAGGTTCTTCGTGGCACGGAGAGACTCCACGGCAATCGGCAGGGCGAATTGCTCGCCGATAAACGAGTTGATGAACCGGCCGCCGCGGATTTCTCCGCGGTCTTCCAGGCGGCGGAAGGTGATCAGCAGCTCGCGCCAGCGGGGGAGCATGTTTTCCCGCGCCAGCAGCTCGCGGAAGACCACGCCGTAGCGCGCCAGCAGAACGCGGCAGATGGCTTCCAGAGAATGCGTAGCGTCTCCGGCTTCCGGCGGATACAGCAGCGACCATCTTCCGGCGCTGTGCCGCGGACGCGTGCTCTTGCCGGCGCCCTGTCCCGAACGCCGCTTGGGATCAAGCAGAGCGCGCAGGTTGTCGAAGCCGTCCGCGGTGACCAGCCCCGCGGCTACCAGTTCCCAGAGCGCGGTTTCGACTTCGGCTTTTAGTTTTCCGCTGCCGCGAACAATGTCGGCAAAAAAAGAAGCGCCACGCGATTGCAAGAAAGCGAGCACTTCACGCGCGCCCGGCCCCAGGCCGCTGGTTTCTTTCGACGAATTCTCGTGCGTGGAGCGCACGCTCGGCAGGGCCATCCACTCGGCTTCATCACGCACAAAGAACGTAATCGGCGCCACACTGGTCGGAACCACGCGGCGTCCGCTGCCCGCGGATTCCTCCAGCATGGCCGGATGCGGTGACAGCCGTCCCCAGCCTACGGCGCCCGTGAGACAGAGCTGATCGAGGAACTGGGGATCGTAGTTCGCAACGCGCCGCGCCAGTACCTGACGCTCCCACGCGCTGGCGGGAATTTCAAATCCCTGGAGCTGGCGCAGGACTTCCA
>Ga0210407_10000539_pt1 | contig 42265 bp, 31 predicted proteins | sample IncBWC27MmetaG_FD_150860 | JGI IMG/M metagenome (GOLD analysis project Ga0210407, IMG submission 150860) | Forest soil microbial communities from Barre Woods Harvard Forest LTER site, Petersham, Massachusetts, United States - Inc-BW-C-27-M | ecosystem: Environmental > Terrestrial > Soil >...
CACTCCGCCGAAGGCGATGAGACGATCCGGAGCCGCGCTGCAATACTTCGCGCTCCAGTCGTTCACTTCCGGGGTAAACCCGATAATTTTTGGCGCGACGTAGTTGATCAGCCCAGCGCGTTCCACCCCGAGAGTATCCAGAAACGCGAGAAATGCTTTCGGGTCGGCGCAATAGCGTTCAACATCCGCATAATCCTTGCGGCCGTGTTTCATCAATTCATGGGCGGACGGCTTCATCATGTGATACGGCATGATGTGGACGTGAATGTCTATGATCGGTTCCAGGGATCGCCGCCCTTCACAAACGCTTGCGCCTTCACTCGCTTGAGCTAATTAAAGCGCACGTATTCAAAGTTCAAAGGCTGATTGTTGACCCCGCGCGCTGGCGGAGCAATCCAATTCGCAAACTTGCCCAGCTCCACCACGCGCCCGCTCATCAGCGACTGGACGTACGCATAATCCTTGGAATTCGGGAGCCATTCGAATTCGTGGTTCTTCCACGCCTGTTCGCTCAAGACTTCTCCCTCGGGGCTGACGGAGTGCCCCGCGAAATTGCCGATCGCCCGATGGAAGCCTTTGTGTGGCAAGGTCAACCGGAAGGGAATTCCGGCATTATCAATCACCCGCTGCCAGCGGCCCACTCCATCGGCAATCTCATCAATGTAGTCGTCGCGCAAGCGTTCGTTCAACGCCGTCAATGCTGGTACGTTCTTGGTGATGATTTTTCCGCCTACAACTTCTGAGACCGGGTATACCGCTTCCGCCAGCACGTGATCGTCTTCCAGCTTGGTTTCGCGGAAGCGCCCTTTCAGACCGCTGGTGTAATAATTCGCGGCGTTTGAGGAAATATCCGAGCCGTAAAGGTCGAGAGTGACGCTGTAGTGGAAGTTTAAGTATTTTTGTATCGTCTGTAAGTCAATCACGCCGAGCGCCCGCACATCCGATGGATCCTCAACCTTGTTTTCTTTCATGACTTCACAAGTCCGTTGAATAATGCGCCCGACACCCGTTTCGCCGACAAACATGTGATGCGCTTCCTCGGTCAGCATGAACCGGCAAGTGCGTGCAAGGGGATCAAAACCGGACTCCGCCAGAGCGCAAAGCTGGAATTTTCCGTCGCGGTCGGTGAAAAACGTGAACATGTAGAAGGCCAGCCAGTCCGGCGTCGGCTCGTTGAAAGCGCCGAGAATGCGCGGATTATCCGCGTCTCCCGAACGCCGCGCGAGCAAGGACTCAGCCTCCTCGCGCCCATCGCGGCCAAAGTAGCGGTGCAGCAAATACACCATGGCCCACAGATGACGCCCTTCTTCGACGTTCACTTGAAAAATATTTCGAAGATCGTACATCGAAGGGCAGGAAGCCCCTAGCATCCGCTGTTGTTCTACCGAAGCCGGCTCCGTGTCCCCCTGCGTCACAATCACGCGCCGCAAAGTCGAGCGATATTCGCCGGGGACTTCTTGCCAGGCGGGCTGCCCTTTGTGAATTCCAAAATTGACTTCGCGCTTCTCGTCGCGCGGCTGCAGGAAAATGCCCCAGCGATATTCAGGCATCTTCACGTAGTCGAACTGCGCCCATCCGTCCGGCTCCACGCTGATAGCCGTTCGCAAGTACACTTCGTAGTTGTGGCTCTCGTTCGGCCCCATGTCGTACCACCAGCCCATGTACGCAGGCTGCCAATGTTCCAACGCGCGCTGCAACACGCGGTCTCTTCCCAAATCGACGTTGTTCGGAATTTTTTCCGTGTAGTTAATCATCGCGATCTCCTCGGCAGTCCAGGCTCAAGACCGTCCATCAAACCCTTCCCCAGTTGAATTTCACCGGGGCTCCCGTTCCATATACTTTCAATGCTCCGCTGGCGCCTACCGCGTTCGGGCGGATGAATATCCAGTTTTGCCACGCGGACAGCCTGCCAAAGATTCGTGTCTCCAGCGTTTCTTCCGGTCCAAAGCGCAGATTCGCCTCGAGTCCCGTCAACGCGTCAGGGGACTGCGCAGCGCGCGATTCAATGGCCTGGCGAATCTCGTCTTCCCAGTCGAGGTCATCCGGCGCGGCGCTGACCAGGCCCGCGTCCAGCGCCTCGCGCGCGGAAAGTTTTTTTCCAATCTCGCCGCGCAGCCGTGCCATTTGTGTCTCATCGCCATAGAAACGTGCTGCCAGCCGGGAAAGTTTGTTGACCATCGGCAGCGGCCCGAAGTTCATATTGGAAAGCGTCATCGTCGCGGCGCTTTCGCCTTCCTGCGTATCGCGCATGTAGATGCGGTCGGCGGCAAGCGCCAATTCCAGCATCGTGCCGGCGAAGCAGGATCCCGGTTCAACGATGGCATAGATGGAACGAGAAGTGACGTCGATCCGCGCAAACGTCCGCCGTATCATTCCCAGAACTTCGCGAACGAACCAATTTTCCTGGTGACGCAAAATGAATTCGTCGATGGCGAGAACCGCATCCGGATTTCCGGACGCCTTGATAATCCATAGCCCCAAGTCCAGCTCGCTGGTGCGCAAAGTCAGAATGGCATCATCCAGTTCTCGCGCCATTTGGAGCGGCCACCAATTCGCACCCGCCGCAATAGCCTTTTCCAGACTGTTCTCCGAAACCGACTCCGGCGTGCGGACGGTGATGGTTGCCGTGCGAGCCACACGATCGCATTGCACGTCAACAAACCCGTAATGCAAGCCAGCTTCATCACTAGTCTTATTTAGACGACTCAGATTAACGCCTTTTGTACTGGCCGGGCGATTACTCTGCTTGGCCAGTTTCAATGCACGCTGTGTGATGTGCTCCGCAAACTGCTGTGGCTTGACGACGTCATCTACCAACCGCCACTCCTTCGCTCTCTGCCCGCGAACGCCATCCGCGTTGGTGCAGAACATGTCGGCATGGTCCCGGCGCACCCTGCGCTTGTCCGTAATCCGCGTCAGTCCGCCCGTTCCCGGCAAGACTCCCAGCAAGGGCAGTTCCGGCAAACTGACCGCCGAAGAGCGATCGTCAACGAGAATGATTTCATCGCAGGCCAGCGCCAGTTCGTAACCGCCCCCGGCCGTCGTTCCGTTACACGCCGCGAGAAACTTCAGCCCAGAATGCGCGCTCGCGTCTTCGATTCCATTCCGGGTTTCATTCGTGAATTTGCAGAAATTCACTTTCCACGCGTGCGAGGACAGCCCCAGCATATAAATGTTGGCTCCGGAGCAAAAAATGCGGTTCTTTGCGCTGGTAATAATGACCGAACGAATCTCCGGATGCTCGAATCGAATGCGCTGCAAGGCGTCATGCAGCTCAATATCCACGCCGAGATCGTACGAATTCAATTTCAGTTTGTAGCCCGGGCGGATTCCGCCGTCCTCGGCGACGTCCATCGTCAACGTGGCCACAGGCCCGTCAAACGCGAGACGCCAGTGCTTGTACCGCGAAGGATCGGTCTGAAAATCGACCGCTTCCGCCTTCGCCTGCGATTCTTGAGCGGCAACAACGTCCACGGGACTCCTCCTACTGCAAATTCGCCTGCAATTTTGTATTCAATTTTGAAAAACTCTCTTCCACCGAACTCCCCGAAGTATCCAACTCCATGTCCGCTTGCCGGTAGAGAGGCTCCCGCGCCTCGAGGATCCGCCGCAAGTCCTCCAGGGCGTGGTCGCTCCCGGCCATGACGCGAAAATCGCCCTGCGCTATTACCCGCCGCATGTACTCCTCGGGCTGCGCTTTGATCCACACGGTGTAGCAATGTGCAAGCAGGTAGTCGAAGGTCTCCCTTTCAGATACCACGCCGCCTCCCACGGAAAGCACCGCACGCTCATTTTCATTCAGCACTCGTTCCAGCGTGCGCCTCTCGATTGCCCTGTAACCGGACTGCCCGTAAAGCGCAAAGATTTCCGCCAGCGGAATTCCTGCATCCTTTTCAATCTCGCGATCTGTCTCAATAAAGGGCATCGCTCTTTCTTCCGCCAGCTTAGCCCCCAGCGTGGACTTCCCAGCTCCCCGCAGCCCGATCAACGCGATGCGTCGCCGGCGCGCCTTCTCTCCCGGGCTAAAATCCCGCATCAGCCGAAGCACCACCTCTTCTGCACGGTGATTGGGAAGACGCTCGAGGAATCGCTGAATCATCTGTTTTTCGGCAGGCTCTTCGGTTTCCGGGCTGAACAATTCGACAAGAGAAACGTTGAGCGCGGCGGCAATCCTTCGCAGCAAAACGATGGAAACGTTTCCTTCACCGGCCTCGAGCTGCGCCAGGTGGCGCTCCGAAACGTCCGCATCCCGCGCCACGATCTTGCGGGTCATACCCCGGACGTTGCGTAGTTGACGAACTCGCTTCCCAAGGAAGACCAGGAAATCCCCATCGGGAATCAGCGTGGGCCGTTGTAGACTCACAACTTTGGAACTTGTGGTAGATGTTGTGCCCATGGGCTCACGAACTCGACATGCATTATAATACATCTGACCTCCCGAGCGTCAAGCGGGAATTGGAGGTTCATCACAAGCATGTTCGACTGCCTTCGAGAACCTAACCATAGACTGTAAGCTATTGTGTTTGTGTCTGTTGCAATGAAGTCTGTGGAGCTGCATGAGCGCAAGGCGGGGTTCCAATCCAAGTGAATATGCAGTATTATTCACTCTTTGTTTCGATGCTTAAAGTTCGCGTATCATTCTCAACAGTCCCTTTTTGGGTCGAGATTGTGAATCAACGGAGGCATGCAGATGAAGTTGCCGAACTACGTGAATGGTCAGTGGGGCGAAGGCACCGGTTCTGGAGAGCCGCTCATCGATCCAGTCACCGGGGACGAGCTGGCGCGGATATCTTCGCAAGGAGTTGATCTTGAGGAGGCTCTGGCATTTGCACGCATCAAAGGGGGCCCGCGCTTCGTCAACTCACCTACGCTCAGCGAGCTGAAATGCTGGGCAAAATCGCCGAGGTCCTGGCGGCAAGCCGCGACGAGTATTTTCGGTTGTCTCTTTTGAACTTGGGAGCGAACCAGGCCGACGCCTCATTCGACGTGGACGGTGCTATTTACACCATGAAGTATTACGCGAAAATCGGTCGCGCGCTGGCGGAAGGAAAAATGTTGAAGGAAGGCGCCCTGATTCCTTTGTCGAAGAGCAACACGTTCGTTGGGCAGCATTTTCTTATGCCAGCGAAAGGCGCGGCTGTTTTTATCAACGCGTTTAACTTTCCCGCTTGGGGTCTCTGCGAAAAAGCCGCGCCTGCACTGATGTCCGGTGTTCCCGTTGTGGTGAAGCCGGCCTCCCCCACAGCTTGGCTGACGCACAGGATGGTGGAAGATATCATCAAGTCGGATATTTTGCCGCCCGGAGCGATTTCCATCATCTGCGGCTCCGCTCGCGACCTGCTGGACCATGTTCGAGAGGAAGACATCGTTTCGTTTACTGGCTCAGGTGACACGGCCGCGCGCGTTCGCTCGCACTCGAACGTTTTGCGCCGTTCCGTTCGTGTCAACATCGAAGCCGATAGCATCAATTCGGCAATCCTCGGGCCCGAATGTGCGCCCGGCACGGATTTGTTCGACCTGCTTGTAAAAGAAGTTGTCCGCGAGATGACCCTGAAAGCCGGTCAGAAGTGCACCACCATCCGGCGGGTCCTGGTTCCGCGGCAGCAGCTCAAGGTTTTCGGCGACGCCGTCATTGCACGCTTGAGGTCCATGAAAGTGGGTAATCCTCGCAACCCGGAGTCAAACGTAGGGCCGGTGGTCAACAAAGCGCAGCAGTCTTCGTGCATGGAAGGACTGGTCAAGTTGAAAGAGGAATGTGAGGTTCTGTTTGGCGATGACAAAGATTTCCAGCCGCTTGACGCCGACCCGCAGAAATCCGCGTTTGTGCAGCCGGCGCTCCTGTCCTGCAAAAATGGACGCGATGCAAAATACGTTCATGATGTCGAGGTTTTCGGTCCCGTGGCGACTCTTGTTGCTTATGACGGTTTGGAGGATCTCGTTGCCATCACGCGCCGAGGATTAGGTTCGCTGGTGGCCTCGGTTTTTTCCAATGAGGCCAGTTTCACTCGCGAAACGATTCTTGGAATTGGCGATCTCCATGGAAGAGTCTTGGCCGTCAATTCAGCCGTTGGGACGCAACACACGGGCCACGGGAACGTTGTGCCGAGTTGCCTGCACGGTGGCCCCGGGCGAGCTGGTGGCGGGGAAGAGCTGGCTGGGTTGCGCGCCTTGTTGCTCTATCACCGCCGCTTCGCCGTGCAGGGACCGGCCGATTCCATCACCGAATTGGCGGGCTTGTGCGCCGACACCGCTGCCTTATACTCATAGCCTTTCCATTTGCTGCGATTTTGAGCCAGGATGCAGACTGCCGCATCTAAAGTCCGAGTCACTTTGAAGCGTGCGGGACTTGCCGGAACAGGCACGCGCCGCTGTGCTAACGCTGTTGCTATCTGGGAATAGTGCGACCATAGCCTGAAACTTTTGGCCGAGGGCCATCCGACCATGCCACGAATCCAGACCACCGAAGACCGCCGGCTCGAAGAAGCGCGTCTTCGAAAAAAGCACTGGAAGCGCTGGGGACCCTATCTCTCCGAGCGGCAGTGGGGAACCGTCCGCGAAGATTACAGCCCGGACGGGACGGCCTGGGAATTCTTCCCGCACGACCACGCACGCTCGCGTACTTACCGCTGGGGAGAAGACGGCATCGGCGGGATTTGCGACCGGCACCAGATGATGTGCTTCGCGTTGGCGCTATGGAACGGACGCGATGCCATTCTCAAAGAACGCCTTTTCGGCCTCACCGGAAATCAGGGCAATCACGGCGAGGACGTTAAGGAATGCTACTTCTACCTCGATTCCACGCCCACGCACAGCTACATGCGCATGCTCTACAAGTATCCGCAAGCCGCATTTCCGTATGAAGCCCTAGTGGAAGAGAATCGTCGCCGGGGGCGTAGCCAGCCCGAATTCGAATTGCTCGATACAGGCGTTTTTTCTGAGAACCGCTATTTCGACATTTTTGTCGAGTACGCCAAGGCTGACGTCGAGGACATGCTCATTCGAATTACTGCGGTAAATCGCGGGCCGGAAGCTGCTGCGCTGCACATCCTGCCACAGTTTTGGTTTCGGAACACGTGGTCCTGGGGTAAGGACCTTCGTCGCCCGGTCGCGCGAAAAGCCGCCTGCGTCCTGGGAAGTAACTGCGCGGAATTGCAGCACTGGCAGTACGGCAAGCGCTGGCTGCTGTGCGGCGGCCAACCAGAGTTGCTTTTCACTGAAAATGAGACCAACAATGCGCTCCTTTTTGGTGGAAAAAATCGCTCACCCTTCGTGAAGGACGCTTTCCACGAATATGTGGTTCATGGCAACAAGGCGGCTGTCAATCCTGAGCAGATGGGCACGAAAATCGCTGCGTATTATCCGTTGCAGCTTGACCCCGGCCAGTCCGTCACGCTCAAGCTGCGGCTTACCGACCTTGAGCCTCTCGGCGCAATGGATATCGGTGCGGGCACGGTGGGTGGATTCGTATCTCCTGGTACGCAGGAGCGCAGCGAGGGTGTTCCCGGCACGAATGACTTTGACGCTGGGTTCGACGGCCTCTTCGCGACGCGCCAAAAAGAAGCCGAAGAGTTCTATGCCGCAAGAATTCCTAAAGAGCTCTCTGCCGATGCGAAAGCCGTGATGCGGCAATCCTTTTCAGGAATGCTCTGGTCCAAACAGTTTTATCACTACGACGTGCGCACCTGGCTCGAAGGCGATCCTGCCGGTCCTAAGCCGTCCGACAGCCGCTGGCAAGGCCGCAACAAGGATTGGACTCATCTCTACAACGACGACATCATTTCCATGCCGGATAAATGGGAGTATCCGTGGTATGCCGCATGGGACCTGGCGTTTCACTGCATTCCCCTGGCACTCGTCGATCCCGATTTCGCCAAGGATCAGCTCATCCTCCTTTTGCGCGAATGGTACATGCATCCGAATGGCCAATTGCCGGCATACGAATGGTCCTTCAGCGATGTGAATCCCCCTGTCCATGCCTGGGCTGCGTGGCGCGTCTACAAAATTGAGCGGCGCATGCGTGGCGTCGCCGATCGCGGATTCCTCGAGAAAGTGTTTCACAAGCTGCTGCTGAATTTCACATGGTGGGTGAATCGCAAGGATCCCGACGGCGCGAACATTTTTCAGGGTGGGTTCCTCGGCCTCGACAACATCGGAGTCTTTGACCGCTCCGCGCCTCTTCCTACCGGCGGCAACCTCGAACAGTCCGACGCCACGAGCTGGATGGGCATGTACTGCCTGAATATGCTGGCGATCGCTCTCGAGCTGGCGAAAGAAGATCCTGCTTACGAAGACGTCGCCAGCAAATTTTTCGAACATTTCGTGTACATTGCGCGCGCCATGAACGATTTCGGCGCCGGCGGTCAGTCGCTGTGGGATGATGCCGACGGTTTTTTTTACGACGTGTTGAAGCTCCCCAACGGCGAAGAGCATTTCCTGAAAATCCGTTCGATGGTTGGATTGATCCCGCTATTCGCCGTGGAAACGCTGGAGCCGGAAATCGTTGACTGTCTTCCCGGATTCAAGCGCCGCATGCAATGGTTCATCGACAATCATCCCGACGTGCCTGAACACATCGAAATGACGCAGCGGTCCGCCCGTGGCGTACGCCGCCTGCTCTCGCTCGTGAATCGCAAGCAGCTCAAGCGCGTGCTCAGCCGCATGCTGGACGAGACAGAATTCTTTTCACCTTATGGCGTGCGAGCCCTCTCGCGCTACCACAAGGATCATCCTTATGAAGTTCAGGTGAACGGAAATATCAACCGCGTCGAGTACGAGCCGGCCGAATCCACCTTGGGCCTCTTTGGCGGAAATTCGAACTGGCGTGGGCCCATCTGGTTTCCCGTCAACTACCTGCTCGTAGAGTCTCTCCAGAAATACCATCACTACTACGGCGAAGATTTCAAAGTGGAATGCCCCACGCATTCCCGCTCGGAATCCGATCTCTGGCAGGTCGCCGCGGAAATATCCCGGCGGCTCATTCGCATTTTTCTCCGCGATTCCAATGGCCGCCGGCCCGTGGCGGGAGGCACCGAGCTCTTTCAGAACGATCCCTACTGGCGCGACCTCATCCTTTTCTATGAATACTTTCACGGAGACAATGGAGCCGGGATCGGTGCAAACCACCAAACCGGTTGGACCGGTCTGGTTGCAAAACTCATCGAGCAAAGCGGTGAGTAACATTTCCCAGATCGTGATCCGGGAGGTGCGCCAATGAGTGCGAGATTCGACGGGAAAATAGTTCTGGTGGCAGGCGGGACTGGAGGATTAGGGCACGCCGTTTCTTTGGCATTCCTTGAGGAGGGCGCCAAGGTCGTCGTTACCTACCGTGTGCAACAAGGCTTCGATGCGTTGAAGATTACGGCGGGGAAAGCCGGGTGGGAACTGGAAGGGTACTCGGTCGATGTCACCGATGAAGCTCCCGTGCGCCAGCTCGTCGAGAAAATCCTCGGTAAGCATCGCCGTTTGGATGCCATGGTCAACACCGTGGGTGGTTACGCGGGCGGCGCGAAGCTGTGGGAGCTGGAGACCAAAGTTTTCGACCAGATGCTGGCTCTGAATCTGCGTTCGACGTATGCGTTATCGCGCGCTGCGGTGAGAGCAATGTTGAAAGAAGGCCGCGGAGCTATCATAAACGTTGCTTCCAAAGCTGCCTTAGATCACGCTGCCGGCGCAGCCGCTTACGCGGCTTCAAAATCCGCTGCCGTGGCGCTGCTGGATTCACTCGCTGCGGACTTGAAAGGCAGCGGCGTTCGCGTGAATACCATTCTCCCTAGCATTATTGATACGGAGGCGAACCGCAAGGCCATGCCGAGGGCAGACTTCACGAAGTGGCCTAAACCCGAGGACATCGCGCGCGTCATCCTATTCTTGTGTAGCGACGATGCAAGAGACATTCACGGTGCCGCTATCCCAGTCTATGGAGATAGCTGAAACTTTCTTTCAAATGCCGAATCTGAAATAAGCGGCCTGCATTGACGGGGCTGGTCAATTCGCAGCCGCCGAGGAACAGTCGGTGTCAGAGCAAGCGGAAATTCAATTTGGCCGCGAGATTTGCGGCGACCTCGCTGCCGCCGAATCGCGCGAATGGCTCGTCACCAACGGAATCGGCGGCTACGCTTCAGGTACCATCGCAGGGAGTCAGACTCGCCGCTACCATGGACTGCTGGTCGCAGCTCTTCAACCGCCCGTGGGGCGCACGCAGCTGGTGTCGGCCATCGACGAAATTGTTCACTACGCCGGTGAGGATTTCTCTCTCGCCACCGATCGTTGGGCCAGCGGCGCCGTCGAGCCGAAAGGCTTTCTGCTGCTCGAGGGCTTTCACGAGGAAGGCTTGATGCCAGTGTGGACTTACGCACTATCCGATGCACTTCTCGAAAAGCGCATCTGGATGCGCCAAGGCGAGAATACCACCGTCATTCAATACACGCTTCAGCGGGGAAGCAGTGCACTCGAAATAGATCTGAAAGCGTTTGTGAATTACCGCGACTTCCATTCCCTGACCCATGCCGGTGATTGGCGGATGAACATTACCCCCGTCGAACATGGCGTCCAAGTTCAAGCATTCGACGGCGCGACGCCTTTTTACCTGAAAAGCTCCGCATCGGCCTGCGAGCCGCGACACGAATGGTACTTAAGTTGCTATTACCCCGAGGAAACCGCGCGCGGTTTGAATGACCGCGAAGATCACCTTTTTGCCGCGCTGTTCCGCGCCAAACTGGAACTCGGTTCCAGCGTCACTGTGGTTGTGTCGACAGAAGCAGCGGCATCGCTCGATGCAGAAACCGCCCGTGCGGAGCAGGCCAATCATGACGTGAAGCTGTTCCAGGAATATCAGTTGAAAAACGAAGCTCTTGCAGGCGAAGCGCCTTCCTGGCTCTGGCAGCTCATCCTCGCCGCCGATCAATTCATCGTCAAGCGCAGTCTTCCCGAGGAGCCCAACGGCCGCAGCATCATCGCTGGCTACCACTGGTTCGGCGATTGGGGCCGTGACACCATGATTGCACTGCCGGGACTCACGCTCACAACCGGTCGCGCCGGCATCGCAAGGCAAATCCTTCTCGCGTTTTCGCGATACGTGGACGGCGGGATGCTCCCCAACAATTTCCCCGACGCTGGGGGAAAGCCGGAATACAACACCGTGGACGCCGCGCTCTGGTATTTCGGATCTATCCACCGGTATTTCGACGCCACCCAAGATGCCGTGACACTGCAAAAACTTTTCCCCGTTCTCGCAAACGTGATCGATGCGCATATCGCGGGAACTCGCTACAACATCCATGTCGATCCCGGGGACGGGCTTCTCTATGCAGGCGCTCCTGGAGTTCAACTCACGTGGATGGATGCAAAAATCGGCGACTGGGTCGTGACGCCTCGCACGGGAAAACCTGTGGAGATCAACGCGCTATGGATTAACGCGCTCGAAACCATGACCGGTTTTGCCCGCCTGCTTGCAAAGCCGGCCGATACTTACGACAAACTCGCAGCCAAAGCGAAGCAAAGCTTTCAGCGCTTCTGGAACGCGGACCGCAACTGCTGCTTCGACGTCATCGATTCGCCGGGCCTCGGGAAGGATGCATCACTTCGCCCGAATCAGATTTTTGCCGTTTCTTTGCCAGCGAGCCCGCTCACGGCCCAGCAGCAAAGGGCAGTCGTCGATGTTTGCGCGCGGCAACTCTTAACCTCGCATGGATTGCGGAGCCTCGCACCGGGCGAAACTGGCTACACCGGACATTACGGCGGCAGCCCTCGCGATCGTGATGCTGCCTATCATCAAGGCACGGTCTGGGGTTGGCTACTCGGTCCTTTCGCGCTCGCGCACTATCGTGTTTATCACGACGGCCAAGCGGCGCTGCGATTCCTCGAGCCGCTCGGTCGCCAGATTTATACAAGCGGTCTCGGCACACTCAGCGAAATCTTCGATGGCGATGCTCCCTTCACTCCTCGCGGCTGCATCGCTCAAGCTTGGACGGTCGCCGAAGTCTTGCGAGCTTGGCACGTCATTGCGGGCGGGAAGAAACTGGGAATAAGTCAGGAGTAGTCAACATCGCCGAAATTGGACAACTACCCGCGGGTCTGCATTTCGTACAGTTCGATCAGCACCTTGCCGCCATCAGGAGATGGGACGAGAAAAAAGTTGACTCGCGTGCCATCCGCCCCATTCCGTGTTTCAGGATAAACAGGAGCAACTCTGAACTCTTCCTTTAGGATTTGCGAAGCGCGGTCAACATTGGCGCAGCGATATTCCACTTGTTGAATGCCCTCTCCAAACTTGGCCAAGTATTTTGCGATGGCTCCTGAACCGCCCGGCTCGCGCGTGGTCAGGATATCCAGCGAAATCCCCTCGGCGAAATGAAGTTCGAACTCCTCGGCATCCTGGTCCGGCGGCACGTCCGCGAGTCTGGGAGTCCCATTGGCAATTCGGATTCGCCCAAACGTTTCGCGCTGCACAGCGAGTCCAACCGTTATTGCTGGATTAGGTTCCATCAGCAGCGCGGAAAGCTCACCCTCGGCCCACCAGTCAGATATGGCAGACCCTGCAGTTGCCCGCCCCAGCCGGTAGATTTCACCCGCGGCCGCAAGCTTCTTGGACGAATCGGCGGACGACAGGTCCGCGATGGATTGAGCGAGAGCGCTGGACATGGAACCGTCAGGGATTGTAGCTTGAGGGCGGCACGAAAAGAAGCTGTAGCCGCTTAGCTATCCTCGTAAGACGCATCGAAAACCTCGTGCGCCGCATCTGAGGGATATGCCGAAACCAGTTTTATTAACAGTGGATGACGACCCGGAAGTTCTGCGGGCAATTGAGCGCGACTTGCGCAGCCGTTACGCCGATCGATACCGCGTCATGCGCGCGAATTCCGGAAGCGCCGGCCTCGCCACGCTGCGCGAATTGAAAGCGCGCAACAATCCCGTGGCTCTGCTGCTGGCGGATCAGCGCATGCCTCAGATGGACGGCGTGAACTTCCTTTCCGAAGCCATGGAGATGCACCCGCTCGCCAAGCGCGCCCTGCTTACCGCTTACGCCGATACCAACGCCGCCATTGACGCCATCAACGAAGCCCGCGTGCACTACTATTTGATGAAGCCATGGGATCCCCCCGAGGAAAAACTCTATCCCGCACTCGATGACCTGCTGCACGATTGGACCGCGACGTTTCGCCCTCCGTACGAAGGGATTCGTGTCCTCGGTACACGCTGGTCGAACCGTTCCTACGAGCTACGCGAATTCCTCGCCCGCAACCAGGTGCCCTATCAATGGATTGATGTGGAGCTTGCCCAAACCGATCCAGAAGTGCGCGGGCTAATCGACTCGTTGGGACCCGAGGCGGACAAACTTCCCTTGATACTGTTTCCGGACGGGACACGCCTGCCGGAGCCTCCGTTGCCCACGGTCGCGGACAAAATCGGCCTGCGCATGCATGCCCAAACCAATTTCTACGATCTTGCCATCGTGGGCGGGGGCCCAGCGGGGCTTGCCGCAGCCGTATATGGCGCGAGCGAGGGTCTTCGCACGGTGATCATCGAACGCGAAGCGCCCGGCGGCCAAGCCGGGCTTAGTTCGCGAATTGAGAACTATCTCGGCTTTCCTTCCGGGCTCACCGGTCTTGACCTGGCGCGTCGTGCCGTGGCGCAGGCCCGGCGCTTTGGCGTGGAAATTCTCTCGCCGCAAGAGGCTGTGGGCATGCGAGTCGAGGGCCCCTATCGCTATTTGAAGCTTTCCGACGGTTCAGAGATCTCCTGCCATGCGCTCCTGCTGGCGATGGGCGTTCAGTGGAGGACCTTGGATGTGCCGGGGATCGATCATTTGCAAGGAGCGGGTGTGTATTACGGCGGGGGAACCTCCGAGGCGCTTTCTTGCAAGGGCGAAACGGTGTACATCATAGGCGGCGCGAATTCCGCCGGGCAGGCCGCCATGCATTTCGCGAAGTTCGCGGAGAAAGTGGTGATGCTGGTCCGCGGAGTTTCGCTTGCGGCTACAATGTCGCACTACTTGATCGAGCAAATCGAAAAGACACCAAACATCGAGGTGTGGGCGCGGACGAGCGTGGTCGAGGTGGAAGGGGAAACGCGGCTCACGGGAATTACTGTCGAGTGCAGCCCGTCGGGAGAAAGAAAAAAGCTCCCGGCCAGCAGCTTGTTTATTTTTATTGGGGCGCAGCCGCGGACCGAATGGCTTGGCGAGGCGATCGAGCGCGACGAGCGCGGCTTCATCCTTTCCGGCCCGGACCTATTGCACGCCGGGAAGAGGCCGGCGTCCTGGACGCTGGATCGTGACCCAGGATTGCTCGAAACCAATGTGCCCGGGATTTTTGTCGTTGGCGACGTTCGCCACGGTTCCGTGAAGCGGGTGGCTTCCGGCGTGGGAGAAGGAGCGGTGGTGGTGCAATTCATGCATCAATATCTGGCGAAGGTCCAATGAGCGAAAAAATGCCGAGAGAAAAACGCGCATGACCGAAATTTCCGTGCAATCTCCAGGCGAAGAACTCGTCACAAAGCTGCGCGCCATACAGGTCTTCGCAGACTTGCCGCAGGACGATCTACTCTGGTTTGTCGCTCAGTGCAAAGAACACCGTGCTGCCGTGGGCGACATCATCATCCGCCAAGGTACGCCGGCTGACAGCATGCTCATTGTGCTCGAAGGCGAAATGCGCGCCCGCAGCGAACACGGCGACCCCGACGGCCCTGTTTTTACAGTTCGCGGCGGAGAAGTCACGGGTATGCTTCCTTTCTCGCGCCTGAAAATTGTGAGCGTTACAGGCCGCGCCGTCCTGCCCATGCATTACCTGATGTTTCCTGCTTCCAATTTTCCGGAGCTCTTCCACAGAATGCCGGAGCTTATGCGCCGATTGGTCGGTCTGTTAGCCGACCGCATTCGCGAGGTCACTCGAACGGAGCAGCAACGCGAAAAACTCGCCTCTCTCGGCAAACTCTCCGCGGGACTTGCTCACGAGCTGAACAATCCGTCCGCTGCCGCTCGCCGTTCCGCCGCGGCGCTGCGTGACTGTCTTGGCCGCCTGCGCGTCGCCGCTCGCAGCACAATGATCGGCCCCGACGATTGCGCGAAGCTCGCCCAAACCGAAGAGGAAATCCGCTCTTCACTGAAGCCCGCTCAATTCAAGGACGAATTCGCGCGCGTCGAGCGCGAAGAGGCCATCCAATCCTGGCTCGAATCGCACAACGTCTCTGAAGCCTGGAAGCTCGCTCCTCACCTCGCCGATGCCAATCTTGCCGACGCCCATCTCGCGCGTTTCGCCAGCGCTGCCGGCGCGTCCGTCGGTTCCGAACTCACTCGCTTTGCGACGCTCCTGGAAATGGATCGCATCGCCGAGGAACTTGAGAACAGCTCGGCGCGCATCTCCGACCTTATCCGCGCCATCAAGGAATACTCCTACATGGATCAAGGCTCCGTGCAGGAAGTGGACATCCAGCACAGTATCGAAAACACGCTCACGATCATGCATCACAAGCTGAAGCGCGGGATCACCGTCACTCGCGATTACGCTCCCGGCCTGCCCAAGGTTATGGCCAGCGGCAGCGAACTGAATCAGGTCTGGACCAACTTGATTGATAACGCCGCTGACGCCATGAACGGCAACGGCAAACTCGGTATTCGCGTCGCTCGCGAAAACGATTTCATTCTCGTCGAAATTGCCGACAATGGGCCTGGAATTCCACCCGAAGTCAAATCCCGCATCTTCGATCCCTTTTTCACCACAAAGGGCGTCGGCGAGGGCACGGGGCTTGGCCTCGACGTCGTTAACCGCATCGTCAAAAATGTCCACGGCCAAATTAACGTAACGTCGGTTCCTGGCGACACGCGGTTCCAGGTGCGAATTCCGATTCAAGCAGCCGTGTGATATTGCAGGAGGCATCCATGGCCGAAACCTGTACCCACCTCGACCAGATTAAGCGCGTGAAGCCCAAGACCAAAGGCTGCGAAGAGTGCCTTAAGATGGGCGATAGCTGGGTGCATCTGCGCCTTTGTTTGAGCTGCGGGCACGTCGGCTGCTGCGACTCCTCCAAAAACAAGCACGCCACAAAACATTTTCACGCTACGAAACACCCCATTGTCCGGTCGCAGGAACCGGGCGAAAACTGGATGTGGTGTTATGTCGATGAACTGATGTTTGAACAAGAATGAGCCTACGTTTTCTTCTTTGGTGGAATTAGCAGCGACGCCAGCAGCGCGATCAGCAGTACGCCTCCCACAACGCCAAGCGAAACCGTTACCGGAATGTGCACCCACCGTTCGCCGATCATTTTCCCGCCGATAAAGACCAGCACGATCGCCAGTCCCTCATCAAGAAATCGCAAACGATCGATCACTCCCGCCAGCAAGAAATAGAGCGCCCGGAGCCCGAGAATAGCCAGCACGTTCGATGTGTACACAATGAACGGATCCTCGGTAATCCCGAAGACCGCGGGGATGGAGTCCACTGCCAGCGTGACGTCGGTAATTTCCACGACGAGCAAGACGAGAAACAGCGGCGTGGCGAACAATCGGCCCGCATTGCGAACAAAAAAACGCTCGCCATGATATTCGTGGCTTACGCGAAGATGCCGGCTCGCGAAGCGGAACACCCTGCTTTGCTCCGGGTGAATATCCCCTTTGTGAAAGAACAGCATCCGCACGCCGGCATAGACGAGGAATGCTCCGAGCACGTACATGATCCATGAGAAGTGTTCGATCAATTCCGCGCCCAGCGCGATCATTACGCCGCGCATGACCAGCGCGCCGACCACGCCCCATTCCAGAAGGCGATGTTGCAGGCGCTCATCCACGGCAAACGCGCGAAAGATCACTAGGAACAGAAACAGATTGTCGACGCTGAGCGCCTTTTCGATCAGGTAGCCGGTGAAGAATTCCAACGCCAGCTGCTCACCATGGAAATAGAGCACTCCGAATCCAAACAGGATCGACACTCCGACCCAGCCGAAGCTGGCGATGGCCGCTTCGCGAATCCCGATCCTGTGCGGGCGGCGGTGGAAAACGCGGAGATCCAGCGCGATCGCAATAACGATGAAGAGATTGAATGCAACCCAGTGAAGGGGCGTTCCCATGATGGCGCTCGGCGGCGCTAAGGCGTGGCGCTACGCGCGTCGATGGAATTCAAATTTGATAATTCGACGCGGGCAGTCTTGCCACGTTCAATTCTTACCGGAACATCCCAGCGGACGCGCATGTCTCCAGCATTGGCGTCCAAATTGAGCGAGCTGATCCAATAGTCGCCTGGAGCCAGACCCGAGATCGAGGCGTGCCCCTCGAGATCGGTCTCCGCCTTCGCGGCGAGAAATTTGAGCTGGGCCACGTCTGGAGCGACCCGCTGGACGCGTTTCCTGCGGTCGTTCTGCAAGGTAGCCCACTTGTGTTGCGGGCTGACGCCGTCCAGTTGAAGTTCCACACCGGAGACACTCTCCGGACGAGACCGAATGAATTTCCTAAGACTTGCCAGATAGTCCTGTTTTAACTTTTCGTATTTCTCCGGATGTTCTGTCTTGTCGACATCCATGTATTTTGGTTTTGGCAGACCTTCGGTCACTCCGCCGCTGTTCGAACGCTGGTACGCCAACAGGAATTCCGGAACGTTGAGGATATCGTCCGGTGTAAGCAGTTTGTCGAGGTCCGGTTCCGTGAGGTCCAGCGTGTCGTGGGCTTTCAGCCAGGCGCGTAGCTCCGGGGAAACCTTGAGACCGTCAATAAACTGATCGCGCGGCGGAATGGGGTCCTTCTCTTCCACTTCCTTGACGACCTCCGAGTAGCTTCTGGTGAGCAGGTAGAATGTGAATTGGCGCACCGGCTCCGGCCGCGCTGCCGTCGGTGTGATGCGAGCGGTGAGGTCTAATGCGCCTGAATTGCTCTGCGCCCACGCGCCTGCCGCGATGGAAAGCAGGCCGAATATAGCAAAGAGTACTATTTTTCGCCGAATCGTGATCATGCCTATCATCGTAGCAGAATCAATGCTTGCGTCCTGATGCGATTTCGCCGATGAATTCGTAGGTGCCATCCTTGCGCGTCTTAATGGTAGCGAGCCGATGGCTCTTTTCGAAGAGATCGTAGCCTTCTTTTAGATTGCTCCAGAATTCAATCAGCTCCGGCTGATTGCGATGGGTTGTCGCCAGCGCTCTTAACCCTTCATCCGTAAGCCGCGCAGGGAAAATCTGAATCGGCAAGTGCTGCCGGCCCTGATTGTGGACCAAGACCGCGAGCCAATAAACTTCTTTGATCCCATCATCCGTAATGGGAATGCAGCCGATCGAGGCGCAATCCCCGTGAAGAAAAATATCCCCACCCGGATTCTGATGTGAACCGAGAATGCGGTCGGAAGCGTTCGGATAACTGATGTGCAGGCTCAAGAAGAAATTGCTCTGCGGATTGAACCAATCCAATTCGTAAAAGCCCTCCGGCACTTGTTCGTCGCCAAAGCGGCGCTTGGGCCCCAGAGTTCCCGACGAAGTGCAAATCCGATATGAGTGTACGAGCAAGAAAGGCTTATCCAGGGCGTCCGCCGCCCAGAGTTCTAGCAGGCCCTCTTGTTTGAAGGCTCGTAGCAAAATGGTCCGCGACGGGTAGGCGAGTCCTTTTTCCCTAAATCGTTGCCGCAGCACTTCGTCCTTTTCCTTGGAGGCCGTTCGGACGCGCGGGTATTTCCATTGCATTTCTCGAAACGATTTCAATTCTTCTGATAAGGAAGGAACCGCCAGCAAAAGGAGCAGCGCCAGAGCGATTTTTGCCGTTTTCATCAGTCGTGTCAGCGTTTCCCAAATAGCAGGAAAAGAGTCGCGATGGTGAGGGCGGCGAAGGCCGCGAGAAGTAATGCCGCGAAGATGCGAAAGCTCAGGGAAGTGGGAAACGTAGGAATGGGGCCGGGCGGCTTCTTCGGAGGAAACGGCGGATCCAGAACATCGATTCCGGTTCGTTTGCGCGGCGGCCCGCCGTGAGCGGAAGAGGCCTGCGGCTCAAGTTCAAATTCATTTTCGGCGAAGTCGTATGGCACAGCGAAAAATGCTACTCCCTTGCGGAAAGCCTGTCTAGAACAAGCGGAAAACGGCTTCGACGGTCACCCAGGCCGGTACCAGGTGGCGCGCGCCATCATGTGCTGGCACAAATTTCCAGCCGCGAATAGCCTGCTCCGAGCGTTCATCAAGACCCAGCCCGATTCCTTGGACGATTCGGATTTGCGAGGCCCGTCCATCGACGCTAACTAAGACCCGCAGCGTCACCTTTCCCTGTAGTTTAGCCTCCCGAGCCTCGTCGGTGTATTGCGGATCGGGGCAGTACGCGCAACTGGGGAGCGAAGCGACGTTTGCGTAAGGACCATTGTCAGCTTCGCCTTGTCCCGCACCGGGGCCCTCGTCATCGCCCATCCCGCCTTTCTTGCCCGATCCGAATCCGTGATTCTTGCCCTGTCCTGCCGAGTCCGAATCATTCTTTATCCACGGAATACCCAGGTTTGTGACGGGCACAGGCAACTGCGGTGCGCTGGAATCAAATACGGAAGCCGCGACAGGAAGCACGGCTTGCGCGCCCATGGGACGGCGTGGAGGAGCAAGTGGCATGGAAGAACCTGGCGCGAGGAATCCATGCCTCGCCGGTCCCGGATCTTCCTCACCTCCGCCACTCTTCTTGCCCAGTGAAGGTCGCCCGAACTGGCTATCCTCAGGTGCGCGGAAAAAAGTCAGACCACGGTGGGGGAGCATTTCAGGTCCTGCCTTCGGGTTTTCCGGCGCACGCGTAGAAAAATGCAATAGCAGGATGCCGCAGAGCAAGGCCAGGTGCGTGAGGAGTGAAGCTGTGCGGGCGCCTCCCGCAGTCGCGCTGCGCCTAAAATTCAGCACATGCAATAGCGCCCCGTTCGCCGACGAGGGGAATATCCGCGCAGGCGCAAGAAGCTGGCGAATGTTCTCACACACTCGATCAAACCAAAAATCCTGTTGTAGCTGTAAGGAAGAGAAACCACGTGAAAGCGGATCGCGCATGGGCAGGCCTCCGCGCCCCCCTCAGATTTGGCCGCACACTCATCTACGAGGCAGGCTGCGAACGCGTGGTGAGAAGCCGAGCGTACCAGATTGGTTGCCCCCAAGGGTTCGGCCAGCGGGCGCCGAGAGAAAAGGTCTCGGCTATGACAGACGGAACGCCACAAAGCGCCCAGTCGCTCCCCAATTTCCAGCTATGTGTGGAACAGTCTGCTAGTAGAGGTGGAAAGTCACTTCAATCTGTACGCGGCAATTCACCGGCTTGCCGCTGGGACCCACTGCCGGGCGCATCTTCCAATTCTTCACTTGCGCGAGCGCCTTTTCTTCCAATCCGAGACCGGGGCCTTTGATGACAACCGGGCTGATTACGCGCCCATCGGCCGTAACCGTCACATCAAGCAACACGGTTCCCTGATACTTGGCTTTGCGAGCTTCGTCGGAGTACTCCGGTTGCGGGCAGTAGATGCACATCGGCGAACCAACGCCATTCAGACCGGCGCGGAACACTCCGCCGCCCGTGCCCCCACCTTCGCCGGGGCCAAGGCCTCCGCCGGAGCCGCTGCCGATACCGGTGCCATTCCCATTTCCAAGAGAATCGGTGACGCTCTTGGCCAACGGATCGCCGAAGTTCGCCATATTCGGGCTCGGCACTTTCAAGTCCGGCGGACCGAGCAGCGAAGGATCCATCGCCAGCTTGGGATTCAGATTCTCAATCTTTGCCTGTGGTGGCGTAAACTGCGTCCACTTGAACTTGGGCAGCTTCCCCTTTGAAGTCGGAGTCAGCGTGTGGTTGTTCGACCCGCCGCCACCGCCCGCCTTGTCGTTACCAGCAGGCAGCTTCGCCATATAAGGCGAAATGTCCAGCGACGTGACGTTCACTTGCTTGTTTTTTGCTTCCGTGGACGCGGGCAAGACATTCGTGAAAATCGGAATCACCAGCAGCCCAATCGCCGCGATGTGCAGACCCACAGCCAGCATCTGGCTCGTGCCAAAGTTCTCATCTTTCGACCAGATGTCCTTCACTTTGATCGGTTTTATTCCTGGAGGAAGCGGCGCCTGTCTCGGAGGCGAGAAGAAATCCCTGATGCGATCGCCGAATCCGCCAAAATTAGCGCCCCAAGCTACCGCCAGCTTGCTGTTCACCCGCCCTCGTGATGCCGGGCCAGCGCGCAAAAATTCCGCCAGATTGCCGGCCACTCCCGAGCCAAAAGTTGTCTGCGTAAAAGGCGCGTCCTTGCGCTCACGCACTTTGACCGGCCGTTCCGTCAGGAACTGCTTCAGGTTCGACCAAAAATTATCGGGGATTAGGAGATCGGGTTTAGTGAACTTCGGCACGCTCGAGGACGGCACCGGAACCGCAGGCCCACGGGCTGCGGAAGACACCTTGGGTTTCGTAATTTCAGGAGGCAGTAGACTGATAAATTTGCCCGGCACCGTTTACCTCTTTACTTTAGACGCAGATTCCCCGACTTCGGTGTCCCTAGCCGATATGATTCCCGCTGGCCGGGAAAGGTTGCGTGTCTCAAGCGGCTGACACCGACTGTCATTCATTGTAACATACGTCCTTACACTGCTTTCCGATGTTTCCCGCCGTACACCTGTACCCAAGGACGGCATAGAAGGGATTTACAAGCGCTCTAATCATGGCTGAACCACTCGAACTAAAGAAGACGCTAAACCTGCCCAAAACCGATTTCCCGATGAAGGCTGGCCTCCCGCAGAACGAGCCCAAGCAGCTCGAAGCCTGGCATGGAGCAAACATCTACGAACACATCCTGGAGACACGCAAAGGCAAGCCCCTCTTCGTTTTGCACGATGGGCCGCCTTACCCCACCGGCGAAATTCATCTCGGCACCGGCCTCAACAAAATCCTCAAGGATCTGGTCGTCAAGACCAAGAGCATGGCCGGGCACTATGCTCCTTACGTCCCTGGGTGGGACTGCCATGGCCTCCCGATTGAAACCCAGGTGGAAAAAGAGCTGGGCGGAAAAGGGAAGGTCCCGCCCGCGGACTTCCGAAAGCTCTGCCGCCAATTCGCCTTGCGCTACGTCGAACAGCACAAAAAAGATTTCAAGCGTCTCGGCATTTTCGGCCGCTGGAACGATCCCTATCTCACGATGAGCCATGAATACGAGGCCACCATCGCTGGCGCGTTTCTCGATTTCATGGAAAAAGGCTACGTCTACCGTGGCCGCAAGCCCGTCTACTGGTGCCTCTATGACAGCACCGCGCTCGCCGAAGCCGAAGTCGAATACGAAGATCACACGAGTCCGTCGATTTGGGTGCGCTATCCAGTCATCCAAGATCCGCCGCCGGGACCCGGAACAAAAGGTGGGTTCTACGCCATCGTTTGGACAACCACGCCATGGACTTTGCCAGCTAGTATGGCGCTCGCTTTCAGTCCAAACGTCAGGTATGCATGGGCAAGTGATGACAAGGGTGACGTGTATATCCTTGCTGCAGATCTAGTTCCCTCCGTCGCGCAAGCTACAGGCCTGCGGTTCACTGGTATCGCCCAAGATGTTTCTGGAACTGTCTTTACAAAGATGAGGTTCCAACACCCATTCTTGGACCGTGTTGTGCCCGGGGTGTTGGCCAAGCACGTGACGCTCGATCAAGGCAGTGGCATCGTTCACACCGCCCCCGGCCACGGCCCCGACGACTTTAACGTGGGACAAGAATACGGGCTCGAGACGTACGCACCTCTTGATGACAAAGGAGTGTTCACGGAGGGTTTGCCTGAGTACAAGGGGAAGGACGTTTTCACAGCCAACGCAGCAATCGTGAAACTCCTCGCCGATCGCGGCGCTCTTCTCGGCAACCACGAGTACAAGCACAGCTATCCGCACTGCTGGCGCTGTCACAATCCCGTGATTTTCCGCGCCACTGAGCAGTGGTTCATCAAAATGGACCAGGCCGCTCATAGAAAACAAAAATCCCTGCGCCAGGAAGCGCTCGAAGAAATCCACGGCGTCAAATGGATTCCCGCCTGGGGTGAAGATCGCATGTACGAAATGATCGAGAAGCGCCCGGACTGGTGCGTCTCGCGCCAGCGCTTCTGGGGCGTGCCGATCATCGTTTTTTATTGCGATGCGTGCGGGACGCGCCTCGAGAATTTCACCGCTCTTCGCTACGTCGTGAAATGGTTCGAAAAGGAAGGCGCCGACGCCTGGTATCAGCACACTCCGGAAGAATTGCTCCCCGCCGGAACAACTTGTTCCTGCGGCGCCACAAAATGGCGCAAGGAAAACGACATTCTCGACGTCTGGTTTGACTCCGGTTCTTCGAATCTCTCCGTTTTGAAGGGCCCCGAGTGGCCCGCCGACGTTTATCTCGAAGGCCCCGATCAATATCGGGGCTGGTTCCATAGCTCATTGCTCGTTGCCACCGGCATTCGCGATGCTGCGCCCTATCGCGGGGTCGTCACTCACGGCTGGACGCTCGACGAGCAGGGCCGCCCCATGTCCAAGTCGCTCGGCAATGCGCTCTACCCCATCGAAATTTGCGAAAAGTGGGGCGCGGATTTGCTCCGCCTCTGGGTCGGCTCCGTCGAATACCAGGCCGACGTGAAAATGAGCGAGCGCGTCATGACCCAGCTCAGCGAAGCCTATCGCAAGATTCGCAATACCTTCCGCTTCGCTCTCGGCAATCTCGGCGATTTCAATCCCTCGCGCGATGCGCTTTCGAACGATCAACTTGAGGAGTTCGACGCGTGGATGCTCGACCGCACCGCCGAGCTCGTCAAGAAATGCCGCGAGTGGTACGCGAATTACGAATTTCACCGCGTGTACCACGCCATCCACGATTACTGCGTTGTGGACCTCAGCGCCTTCTATTTCGACGTGCTGAAGGATCGCCTCTATACCAAAGCGCCCGGAAGCAAATCACGCCGCTCCGCGCAGACCGCCGTCTGGAAAATCTCCAGCGCCCTCGTTCGCCTCGCCGCTCCGATCCTCGTCTTCACCTCCGAGGAAATTTGGAAGTATCTGCCGAAATTGCAAAACGAGCCCGAAAGCGTCCACATGACTTTGTTCCCGGAAGCCGAAGCTCTCGCCTGCGGTATCGCCAAAGACGCAGCGGAAAAATGGGAGCGCCTTGCACAGGTCCGCTCTGCGGTGCTCGTAGCTCTCGAACAATCTCGCGCCGCAAAAATCATCGGCGGCGGCCTTGAAGCAAAAGTTTTGCTCCACGTCGATCCGCACGGCACTCCTCTTCAAAAGCTCCTTGAAGAAGAACAATCGCTTCTGCCTGCACTTTTCATCGTCTCCCAGGTCGAAGTGTGTGCATCGGCGATCGCCGCATCCGTTCCGGCCGAAGCTTTCCCGGGCCTGACGATCAAGATCGAGCGCGCCGACGGCTCCAAATGCGAGCGCTGCTGGAATTATTCGACCCACGTTGGCGAAAACTCCCGCTACCCCACCGTCTGCGAGCGCTGCTCCGAAGCCCTCGCCGAAATCGAAGCTGCCGGTTCCGCGACTGTGGCGGCAACCTAAAATGTTCACCGCCGCTGTCTCCTCTGCCTCCTTAACCTCCTTTACTTCCTTAATCTCATGACTCTTCCTTCGCGCCTTCGCTTCCTCTGGCTCACTCTCGCCGTCGTCTTTCTTGACCGTGCCACCAAGGCCTGGATCGAATCTCGCCCTGCTGATCGTTTTCCCGCCAAAGTCATTGATAATTGCTTTTATCTCGTTAGCACCCGCAACCCCGGCATCGCCTTCAGTTTTTTCGCCGGTCTGTCCTCTCCTGCTCTGCGCGCAATCCTTATCGTCGGCTCTCTCGTCATCATTGCGGTCATCGCCTGGCTGCTCATCGCTGGCCGCGGCATCAGCTCCCTTAACGCCGCTGGCCTTGCACTTCTCCTTGGCGGTGCCACCGGTAACCTCACCGATCGCATTCTCCACGGCTCGGTCACCGATTTCATCGAGGTCTATCTTCATTTCCTTCCTTGGCAAACCTTCAATCCTTGGCCCGCTTTCAACGTCGCCGATTCCGCCATCACCATTGGCGCCGTTCTTATTCTTCTTGACGTACTATTTGGTCATCGGTCCGGGGCGCCCCATTAGAATCCGCGAACGCCATAGTCGAGGAGGATGTCTGTGAGCAGATGGAACAGTTTCAATCGCCGCGAATTTCTCTCCACCGCTCTTGGAGCCGCTGCCTCATTTTCCGTCTTGCCTTCCGGCCATCGCCTTCTCAGCGAACTGCTCGAACCTCAGTTCAAGTTCGCGCCTTTCCAATTTCCCGACGAGTTTATCTGGGGCGCCGCCACCGCTGCCTACCAAATCGAAGGCGCTTGGAACGAAGACGGCAAGGGCGAATCCATCTGGGACCGCTTCGTGCACACCCCCGGCAAGGTGAAGGGCGCCGCCACCGGCGACGTCGCCTGCGACTCCTACCATCGCTACAAAGAAGACATCGCACTCCTCCAAGAGCTCAATCTGACCAGCTACCGTTTCTCCATCTCTTGGCCGCGCATCCAGGCCGATGGCACCGGCAAGCCCAATCCTAGGGGTCTTGACCATTACAAGCGTCTCGCCGACGCGCTCCTCAATGCGAAAATCCGCCCGCTCTGCACCCTCTATCACTGGGACCTTCCGCAAAAATTGGAAGAAGCCGGCGGCTGGCCCAATCGCGATCTCGCCGCCCGCTTCACCGATTATGTTGACCTCACCGTGCGTGCCCTAGGCGACCGCATCTCTCACTGGTGCATTTTCAATGAGCCTTGGGTATTCACGTTTCTCGGGTACGGTCGGGGCGTTCACGCGCCAACACGCGAGAACTTCGCCGAGTGCATGCGCGCCACCCACGTCGTCAACATCGCCCAGGGCCAGGCCTTCCGCGCCATCAAAGCCATCAACTCCAAGCTTCAGGTCGGTACGGCCTTCAGCATGTCCAACTGCGAACCCGCCACCGCGAGCGGCGCCGATCGCCAGGCCGCCGATCGCGCCCACTCCATCGGCAATGTCTGGTTCGTGCATCCCGCCCTCCGCGGCGAATATCCCAAAGCTTTTCCCGGCGATAATCCGCTCGAGCTCATGGGCGTCAAGTCTGGCGACATGGAGCTCTGCCGCGCCCCGCTCGATTTTCTCGGCATCAACTATTACCGCCGCCAGCTCATTTCCGCTATTCCCCCCGGCTCAGCGGAAGACGCCACTGGCGTCCACAATTTCGACGCTCATGAAGGTCCGCTCACCGATTTCGCCTGGGAGGTGTGGCCCGACAGCTTCTATGCGCTTCTCATGCGCATCGCTCGCGAGTATAAAGGCGCGACCCTCGAAATTACCGAGAATGGCTGCTCTTACCTCGACACTCCCGATGAGCACGGCCGCGTCCCCGATGATCGACGCATTCAATTCATGCGTGGCTACTTGAACGCGCTCGGCCGGGCCATGCTCTTCGGCGCCAACGTCCGGGCCTATCACCACTGGAGCTTGCTGGACAATTTTGAATGGGCCGAAGGCTACGCCCAGCGTTTCGGTCTCACCTACGTCGATTTCCGCACGCAGAAGCGCACCATCAAGGACTCCGGCCACTGGTACGCGAAACTCGCTTCCACTGGCAGCCTCACTTAGGCAACCTGCGCAGCTACTCGCGAAACCGCTCCATTCGAAAACACGTCCAATAATCATGATGAAAACCACAGTCGCAGCCATTTTCTTGGCGGTTTTCTCATCGCCCCTCTTTGCGCAAGACCCGCCGCCTGCGGCTTCTACGCGTGGCGGATGCGGCCCCAGCGAAGCGTATTTCGACGTCAAGACGGACCGCAAGCAGCACCCTGTCGCACCTGCGGACCCTGGCAAAGCAATTGTTTACGTATTCGAGGACATGGAACGTGGCCCCACGATGAGGGTCGGGCTCGGCGGCTTATGGATCGGAGCCAACAAGGGCAAGTCTTATTTTTTCTTTTCGGTGGACCCTGGCGAGCATCAGGTGTGCACCAATTGGCAATCGGGCACCTTCAAGGAAACGTCCAAGCGCATCGGTGCGGCCATGACTCTCAAAGCGGAAGCAGGAAAAACTTATTATTTGCGAACCCAGGTCTATGAGCGAAGTGAGCAGGACCACAATGTGAAATTGGAACTGATTGAGCCCGCCGAAGGCCAGTTTCTCATCTCGGCTTCCTCGTTCAGTACATTCCGCCCCAAAAAGTGAGAGGGACAGATTCGTTCCTTCTCTTACTTCCCCGCGCTTCCCAGCAATTTAAGCCGTTCCTTGTTGATTTTCAGCACTATCCCCGCATTGCGGTCCGCCACTTCGCTCACTCTGTATTCCGCCGACGTGCCCAGCACCTGCGCCACTTCCGACGGCGTCAACTTGTACTCGTCCGTCAGCCATTGCGCCATATTCGCCGTCGCGCCCCGGAACGCATCATCCAGTGACCCGCCCAGGCCCAGCGCCATGATGTGCGTCGCCGACTCCACGCGCGGCCCAGGGACCCGTTTCCCCGGAATCACATCCACAGTGAACTCCACGTCCATTGACGTTTCCAGCGCGTTGCCGTTGAGCTCGCCGTCGCCTTGCAACGCGTGCCCATCGCCCACATACAGCAGCGCGCCCGGCACGCTCACCGGCAAATAGACCGTCGCACCCTCAACAATTTCATTGAAGTCCATGTTTCCGCCGTAGCGTCCGGAATCGCCCGTTCCCGGAGCCGCTTGCGCCACGTTCGGCGCCACCCCCACGCATCCCAGCATCGGCCGCAGCGGCACAGCGTATCGCGTCAGATGCTCCGCAGGTTTTTCCGGTGTCGCCACTCCGTGTTCCGTGTCCAGATGCCAGCGCACGGACTTGCCGCCGTCCTTCATCTTCACTGCCAAGTCGCTGTCCACTGCGCGTCCCACGAGAAAGTCATCGCTTTCCGCCCAGTCGCGATTCAGCCGCAACCGCGTCAAATGGACCACCAGCGTGTCTCCCGGCGCTGCCGTTTCCACATAAAACGGTCCCGTTTCCGGATTTCCGCCCAGCACGCGCGTCACGCTTTTTTCATCCTTTCCGCCTGCGTCTACCGTCGTAGTGTGCACACCGTCGCCCCGAGCGATCGTCAGCACCGGCTTGTTCGTAGCCGAAAATTGCCGGTAAAAAGTCGCAGGCACAAATTCATGGTGCCGCGCCGCTCCCGCGCGCCTTGCCGGAACGAGTTCCGCCGTAAACTTGTGCGTCTCCGGATGTGCAGCATCGTCTAAGTGCGTAAACACCACCATCCCGGTGATCGTGCCGCCTTGCAACGTGCCTCTGCCTTCATCCGTCCCGCCCTGCTCGTCCTTGGCCACGAAATAGACCGAGTTGCCTTTCAGCGTCCCCTCCAGCTTGTCCCCATCAAAATTTCCGCTCAGTTTTTCTCCGTCCTGCTTCAGCTCCATGCCAAAGTAAATTGTTCCTCCGTAAAAATCCGTATTCACCACCCATCGCCCGGAAACACCGCCGCTCGCCGGACGTGCTGCCTCTTGAGAACTCTGTGCCGGCAAAACTCCCGGAACAAAGAGCAACAAAAACAAAACTTTGCGCATAATCCTTCCTCCGCTGCACATTCTAGACGACGGCAATCTCCACACGTTAGTCTCTTTCTGCGCCTGGCTGTTTATTCGACCGCGGAAAAGACAGCACCAAAGAAAAGCCATAGTAAGGAAAATAGGGTACACTCTGCGTCAATTCCCCCGCGGACGATTCGGACGAAGATTCCAACTAGGAGAAAAATAATGGCGCGTCGCCGATTTCTAGCTCAACTGTTGGGTTTGCCTTTTCTATCTTTGGGCGCAAAGGCCGAGGAGCCCAAAAAGAAAGCTCTCAAAATCATGATGAAAAGTGCCTGGGGTTCCGACGACCCCACCAAGGCCGCGTTTCCGTTTCATCATGGACTCGCGCTCGCGGAAGCAGGCCACGAGGTTCAGATTTTCCTGCTCGGCGAAGCCACCTCGCTGATGCGCAAAGTGACCGCCAATGCTGTCGTCCCCGTTGGCTGGCCGCCGCTCAGCGAAGCGCTCGAAAAAATCATGGCCAAGCACATTCCCGTCTTTGCTTGAGGGGCCTGCAGCCGGGCCCGTGGGGTCACGGAAGCAGATGTAACGCAATGGGGCGCAAAATTCGGTAGTCCCGCGATTTTTGTGGGCCTGGTCGAGTGGGCCGACCGCATCATCACGGAGTGAACTTCTCCTAATTCAACTGTCAATCATTTTGACTCTTGATCGGCGCGTGTCCCGCCATTGAGAGTGCGCCAAGCAGGCTTGAGTCGCGTACACTCGTCTGCCTGCACATTCGAACGCCCATGATCCTTGCAGCCTGAAACTTTCGTATGCCCATTTATGACTGCTGAATTCTGCCGATGAGGTACTAAGGTCTTTACTCGATTGTTATCCGCGGGAACAAATGCTATCCAAATGGAGACGCGCGGTAGCTGGCGAGGTTTCAGGCAGGCTGATCAGGCGACCAGCGCCTGTACCGCCGCCCAGAGGATCTTCGGAGCGCTCATTCGTATGACCTTCTCGAGGATCATGATGGACGTTTCCCATCCGAATCAGCGCGGCATCGCTATCGCGGATTTGCCCAGTCAAGGTCTGAGCGACATGTCTTTTGATAACACGCTCAGCGGCAGAATGGAAAGACGGCTTCCCATCATCGTCGTCGTACGCCTTGCCCAGGCAGAAAATGCTGGCACCGATGGGGAAGAGCGGACGTACACCGACAATATCAGCCCACGCGGCGCTCGCCTCTTTTCCACTCGTTCCTGGAAACCTGGCGATCCCGTTCGAATTGCTCCGCGGGACGAAGATCCGGCATTCGGAAACGTCGTTTACTGCCAGGCGCTGGCGGATGGCCGCTTTATCGTTGGAGTGAACTTTCAAGATCGGCCCATCATGTGGTCCGCCATGCACAGATACGACGGCCTACAAACCAGCCTCGCGGCCAAATCACAGTCGAGCTAAAGCGCGCAACACGGGTATCGCATAAGGGCTTCGCAATGAGGCGCTTCGCTTAGTTCTCCTATAGGCCGTTTCGAAACCGTACTTTCAGTTAGTCTGCCAGCCTGCCGCTTCAGGTATCCCCTCTTCTTGATTTGCAGCATCCACCCGATTGTCTTTCTGCCGCCGCTAAAGCATATCTTGTGCGGCGGCATGCCCCAGCCAGCCGAGACATGCAAGAAGGGGTTGCGGTAAGTCACGGAGTGTGAACAAGGACTTGAAAATCTATCCTTAGAGTTTCAAGAGTTTGGAAACGCACAGCTCTTCTAGCGCGAATTCGATGTGTTCTTGATGCCTGCCGTGAGCATAACTCTGGCTTGAGGATTGGCGCTCCCGTCCCGTGCGCCTCATTCGTAGACCGCGTGTTCGCAACAAAAATGATAGCGCCCATCGCCCAGCAGGCAAGTGGAGGAAATATGCGCAAGTGGAATGCTCTGTTGATCCTGGTTTTCGCGTTGTTTTTTTCTTCGACGGTCCATGGTCAGACGGGCGCGAACAACGCTGCGATGAATGGCAACTACGCGTTCACGTTCAATGGAATGAGCGGGAACGGGAACTTCGCATCCGTGTTCGCGGCGGTGGGAAGGTTCACGGCGGACGGCGCCGGCAATCTCACTAACGGTGAACTGGACACCAACGCCGTGGGTGGCGGTGGCGCCGCGCAAGCCTTCACCGGAACCTATTCGATCGGTGCTGACAATCGCGGCGCCATGACTCTGAATTTTGGCGGCAGTTCCGCGAAGCTGGCCTTCGCCATGCTGGCCAACGGCAACGCCCAGTTCATCGAGTTCGACGCTTCCGGCGGTGCGGGAACGATCGGCTCGGGGACCATGGAAAAAGCGGACACCACCGCTTATAGCACGTCCCGAATAACTGGTGACTACGCCTTTGGCGCCGCCGGTTTCGATACCGCGAACAATCGCGCCGCCATCGAAGGCCGGTTCTCTTCGAATGGGACCGGCACGCTCACCAACGCCGCGGGGGACGTCAACGGCTACGGCACGGATTATCCTATGACCTTTACCGCCGCGAATTACACGGTTTCCAATACCGCCACCGGCCGCGGCACCATGCAGCTCGCATTCACGTTTGGCGGAACACCCGACACCATGAATTTCGTTTTCTACGTTGTGAATTCCGGAAAACTTTTTGTGATGGAGAGTGACGCGGTCACAACAGCGACTCCGTTGCTCACCGGCGCCGTGGTGCAGCAGCAAGTTCCCGCTGGAGGTTTCACCAACGCTTCGCTGAACGGCAACCTGGTGATTTCCCTTACCGGACACTCCGGGTGCGGCACTGTCTCGGGAGTGCCCAAAGCGGTCGTAGGTTTGCTCACCACCAACGGCAGCGGCGCCCTTTCGCTGACCTACGACGAGAACTTCTGTAGCGCACCCAATTCCGTCACTGGCGCGGCGGGGACGTACAGCGTGGCCGGCAATGGCCGGGCGTCGATCACCATCGGCGGTTACGCCTTGGTCGCCTATATGGTTAAGTCGAATCAAATGTTCCTCTCCGTCTCCGATTCCAACGCTTTGTTCGGCGTCGGCGAACCCCAGACTGCCGTGTCGTTCACCAATGCATCTGTCAAAGGCGCGTACGCCGGCTATGCGACCAACCCGGTTGGCTACGGAGTGAAGGTTTTCTCGGGCGAGTTCTCAGCAAACGGCGCCAGCCCCACCGGCACTATGACCGGCACCGAAGATATCGGCGCCCCCAGCGGGCCGAACTCCGGCGTGGCCTTCAACGCCACCTACTCAATATCGCCATCGCCCACCAATGGCCGGGGAATGATGACGGTCACTTCCGGCACCGGCGGCAACGTTGTTGTGTACATGATCTCTCCTTCGAAATTCGTGGCCATTTCACAGAACGACCCCAATCCCGCCGTCCTGGACTTCGAGTCATCTTCCTCAGCTCCCGCGCCTGTCTCTCTTTCGTCGCTGACGCTGAACCCGACGAGTGTCACCGGTGGGAACTCTTCCACCGGCACGGTCACGCTCAGCGGAGCAGCGCCCGCAGGCGGCGCGACAGTCACACTTTCCAGCAGCAACACCGCTGCGGCCACCGTTCCGTCCAGCGTGTCGGTGGCGGCCGGAGCGACCAGCGCCACGTTCACGGTCAGCACCAGCGCCGTCGCTTCTTCAACCGCAGTCACCATCTCCGCGACTTACAGTGGCGCGACTCGATCGGCTTCGCTCACCGTAACGCCTGCGTCTCCTCCGCCTCCGACTGTCTCGTCGCTGTCGCTGAACCCGACCAGTGTTACGGGCGGAAACTCTTCCACCGGCACAGTGACGTTGAGTGGGGCAGCACCCGCAGGCGGTGCCACGGTCACACTCTCCAGCAGCAATACCTCTGCGGCTACCGTTCCGTCCAGCGTGACGGTTGCCGCCGGAGCCACCAGCGCCACGTTCACAGTCAGCACCAGCGCGGTCGCTGCGTCAACGACAGTTACCATTTCCGGGACTTACAGTGGCGCGACCAGATCGGCCTCGCTTACTGTGACACCTGCGCCTCCTCCACCCCCCACTGTCTCTTCGCTAACGCTGAATCCTGCGAACGTTTTTGGGGGCCAATCTTCCACAGGCACTGTAACCCTGACCGGGCCAGCCCCAGCAGGTGGCGCTCAAGTCCTGCTTTCCAGCAGCAACAGCGCGGCAAGTGTGCCGTCCAGCGTGATCGTTCCTGCCGGAGCTACCACCGCAACCTTCACGGTGAACACGTCCTTCGTTCTCATCTCAACTTCCGCCACAATCTCCGCTTCCTACAACGGTACGACCCGGACCGCGACTCTTGGCATACTGTTGTAGCGGAGGTCGGAGGTTGTGGCTTGAACAGGGGAAGCAGGTGATAGGAGCCCTGCTTCCCCGACCATCCTGCGACGAATTGGCTTCTTCCCCTCTGCCCGTGATTTTGTGTGCCCTTCCCCACCGCCTGCTGTTTCGCGCAAAGCCACTCAGCTTACAGCGGTCGCCATCCAGCCTCCTATCCACCTTGCTACAATCTGGTCATGCCGGCTGGGGCCCAACCCGAGATGCATGAACTTCTGGCGATTGATACAGACGCTGGGACGCGGCTGGACCGGTTCGTGGCGGCACATTGCGCGGAACTATCGCGGGCACGCGTGCAGGAACTTATTGATGGTGGCTTGGTCCTCGTCAATGGCAAGGCGGCGAAATCTTCGCAGAAACTTCATGGCGGGGAACTCATTATTGTGCGGGCGCATCCGCGGGCGGCGCCACACGCGGAGGCGGAATCGATTCCGCTGGATGTGCTTTACGAAGACGACGACGTCATCGCCATCAATAAGGTCGCGGGAATGACGGTTCATGCGGGCGCGGGAAACGTGTCCGGCACGCTGGTCAATGCGCTGCTGGGGCGCGGGCAAGCGCTTTCAAAAGGCGGCGATCCGCTGCGACCGGGAATCGTGCATCGGCTGGACAAGGAAACTTCAGGCGTAATCCTGGTGGCCAAGAACGACGCGGCGCACGCAAAGCTTGGCGAAGCGTTTCGCAAGCGAGCCATCCAGAAAACGTATATCGCGCTGGTGCAAGGCGTTCTTGCAGAGAGAAGCGGTCGCATCGAGCTGGCCATTGGGCGCGACCCGATTCATCGCACGCGCATGGCGACGCAGCGCAAGTCCTGGCACGGCGCAGGCATCACGAATCCACGCGAGGCCAGAACGGATTGGAAGGCGCTCGCAAAGATCGACAATACCACGCTGGTGGAAGTCCAACTCCACACCGGGCGCACGCATCAGATTCGAGTGCACTTCTCCGCGTTGAAGCATCCGGTCGTAGGCGACACGCTGTATGGGGCGGCGGGAGAACTGCGCGTTGGAAAGCTAGATTTGCCGAAGCTGGGGCGCAATTTTCTGCACGCCGCGAAGCTCGGCTTCGCGCAGCCGCGGACCGGCGCGTGGATCGAAGTTCGCGCCGTTTTGCCGCAGGAACTGCACGACTATTTGAGGAAACTTTGTGAAGCTGCGGGAGAATCACAGAGCCGAATTGACGCTGCGCTGGCGGGGTACCTATAATCGATGCAAATGCGATTCTCTTCGATCTTTCTGGTTTTGGCGCTGATGTCACTTCCGCTGACGGACGCGGCGCAGCAACCGCCAACTGACACGAAACCTCAGGCGCCGGCATCGAAGATCGGACAGTCGGCGGCGCCGAAGCAAGAGTCTGCCCAGCAGAGCAATGAAACGATCAAGACGACGGTTAACCTCGTAGACGTGCTCTTCACTGTGCTAAATCGGCGGAACAAGCTGGTCCCGGAACTCGAAAAGGGCGACTTCAAGATTTGGGACGACAAGTTTCTCCAGGAAATCCGTTATTTCAGCAAGCAGTCCGATTTGCCGCTGCGCATCGGCATGCTGCTGGACACTTCCAACAGCATCCGCGACCGCATCAAGTTCGAGCAAGACGCTTCGATTAATTTCCTGTTCAGTGTGCTGCGACGCAACAAAGATGAAGCTTTTGTGATGACTTTTGACGACGAGCCGCAAATCGTCCAGGCCTTCACCGGCGATGCGGGAGCGTTGCGCGACCAGATCACCAAGACGCGCGCGGGCGGCGGCACAGCGATCTACGATGCGATCTATGAAGCATGTGTGAAGGAATTGAGCCACCCGCCGCGCCCGCCAGGTGACCAGCCGGACGTGGTGCGCCGTGTGATGATTCTGATCAGCGATGGCGAGGATAATTTATCCACCCACACGCGCTCGGACGCCGTCGAGATGGCGCAGCGCACCAGCGTGGTCATCTACACCATCAGCACCAGTACACAATGGATTTCCCTGTCGCAGACGGATCCCAGCAAGATGGGTGATCGCAAATATCACTTGACGGATGGCGACAAGATTCTCCAAGACCTTGCCGAGGAAACCGGCGGTCGCGCGTTCTTTCCTTATCACGTGGATGATCTGGACCAGTCGTTTCAGGACATCGGCGACGAACTTCGCAACCAGTATTCCATCGCGTATCTTCCGACGAATTACGTGCTCGATGGGCGCTATCACAAAATCCGCATCGAGGTGCCGGACCATAAGGGTTACCAGGTTCGGGCGCGCCGCGGGTATTTTGCGCGCGCCAACGCCAACGTGCCGGCGACGCCAAACCCTCCCGGCGGCGGTACGATCCAATAATTTGTTTGTGAAAATAAGTTACTGAGCCTCGCGATTCGACGTGAGTTCCAGACTTTTCAGCGGGGCACGTTGCGCAGCAGCACCGCGTCCGATTCCGCGTGTCCACGCTTGATCCCCAGCTGCGAGCCGTCTTTCGAAAACGCGTAATCGGCAATTCGCTCCGCGGTAAAATGCGTCAGTTGCCGGCGAGGAGTTCCATCTAGCGGTTGGATCCACAAGTTATCCACACCTTTTTCGCGCACTACATAAACAACGGCTTTTCCGGAAGGCAGGAAGGCGAGGGCGGGCAAGCTGCGCTGGTCGAATTCGAGCGCCGATTTTTTTCCATCCACAAGGGAATACCAAGCAAGCATGACCGCGTGGTCCGCTTCCCGGACTTCGAAGGCCGCGACCGTTTTTCCGTCGGGGGAGAGTGCGTAAGGCTCGGAAGGAAATTTGATGATCGTTTCCGGCGAGCCACCCTCGAGGGGAATGCGTTTGAGAATAAGATTTTCTGCAGCATCAAGGTAGTACAACCACTTACCGTCATTCGAACAAGCGGGCACGCGTTCGCACAGGCCGAGGGTGAGGCGCGTTAAGTTCGTGCCGTTCGAATCGACACGCCAGAAATTCGCTTCCGCGCCGCCCGACCGGCCGAGCGTTCGAAAGACAATGTACCGGCCGTTCGCGCAGGAGGTCACCTGATCCATGGGATACCGTGGTTCGGAGAAAACGACGCGGTCTCCTCCGGCGGGATTCACCATTCGAATGTCCGGACCCTGGACGACCAGGAGTTGCGCATCGGGAGTCCAGTCCCAGCCCCAGGTGGGCAGGTTGGAAGGCAGTTTGATGGGGGTCAATTTTTCGGGCGAGCCGGCGGGAGCGATGGCAATTTCAAATTTTCCGTGGACCTGATTCGCGGCGATGCTTCGGCCGTCCGCCGAAATATTCGGATGGACGTAATCGTTGGTGTCGGTGGTCAAGAGGCGAAAATCGCCGCCGGGGAAGGAAACAATTCCGAGCTGATTCCGAAGAAAACCAGTGGGGCCGGTGGTAGCAGAGACGAGAAGGGCGCTGCCATCGGGAAACCACGAAGGTTCAAAGTAAATGCGATCTTTCGCAATCGCTACTTGTTTCGTCTCACCGCTGGCTGCATCCACGGCGAGGAATCCGCCGAGATCGTGAGGAGTTGGCTGAACGATAGGGAGCACGATGATCTTGCCATCGGGAGACCAGGAAAGCGTCAGGCTGTCCGTGAGAATTTGCTTGTGGTGAAAGAGGTCGCGTTCGAGAGTGCCGTCGCGACGCGCGATCTTGAGGTCGGTGACGGCGGAATCACCATGCTGGTGCAAGTAGGCGAAGCGCTGCCCGTCGGGCGAAAAAGCGATGGGACTGTCCACGTCCTTGATGAGCAGGCGGGGAGTGCCGCCGAGCATGGGTGCGTCATAGAGGGAAGCGATAGCTTGCTCAGAGTCGTCGCGGCGGACGAAGTAGATGTAATTGCCGTCGGGGGAAAACGTGAGGCCGCCGTAACGGGTAGCGGCCGGCGTGACCACCTGCGTGTTGCTGCCGGTGGGAATGTGACGGAGCCAGAGGGATTGCAAACCATTTTCGTCGAGGACGTGGAGCAAGTATTTTCCGTCGGGGGAAATTCTGGCCAGCGAGACGTGCGCGTTGTTGGTGAGATTCTCGATCGACATTTGTTCGATGGGCAAAACTTTTTTGCGCGGCAAAAGGGAATAGATACCGAACGCGGCGGCGATGAGCAGCAGGAAAACGGCTCCAAGCACGAGGCCGGTGCCGAATTTGTTTTTGCTGGCAGCGGCTACCAGGATGGAGCTGCTTGAGGGCGCGCGCGGAGGCTCGGCGGGCGTGACGGCGGGCGTGGACAATTGCGCGGGAATTCGCGTTGAAGAAGAGGTGACGGGAGCGGCTTTGCCGGAGTCCAATTCGCGCTGCAGGCGTTTGAGGTCAGCGCGCAATTCGGCGGCGACCTGGTAGCGGACGTCGCGATCCTTCTCCAGGGCCTTATTTAGGATGCGCTCGAGCTCGGCGGGCGCATCAGGATTCAGCGTAACGGGAGCCACGGGGGCGGTGTGCAAGATGTTGTCGAATACGACGGCGCTGGTGGTGCCGGGGAAGGGGACCTTGCCGGTGGTCAACTGGTAGAGGACGCCACCAAGAGAAAAGAGGTCGCTGCGGGGGTCGAGTTCCTCACCGCGAGCTTGCTCGGGGGACATGTAAGAGATCGTGCCGACGGCGGTGCCAGGGCTCGTGAGAAGAAGAGTTTCGGGATCGTCCAGGGTTTCGCCGCCGAAGTCGGCGTGGTGTTCGGGAAGGAGCTTGGCCAAGCCGAAATCAAGAATTTTGACGGCGCGCTCGGTGACGAAAATGTTGGCGGGCTTGATGTCGCGGTGGAGGATGCCTTTTTTGTGGGCGGCGTCGAGAGCGTCAGCAAGCTGAATCCCGATTTCAATGGTGCGCGGAATGGGAAGGGCGCCGAGGGGTATGAGCTTGTCGACGGTCTGGCCTTCGAGCAGTTCCATGGCGATGAAAGTGCGGCCATCGTGTTCCTCGATGGCGTGAATGGTGCAAATGCCGGGATGATTGAGCGCGGAAGCGGCGCGGGCTTCGCGGAGAAAACGCTCTAGAGTTTGCGGATCGCGGCGCGTGTCTTCGGGGAGGAATTTCAGGGCCACGCGTCGGCCGAGTTTGCTGTCTTCCGCTTCGTAAACGACGCCCATGCCCCCTTTGCCGAGCTGGCGGAGGACGCGGTAGTGCGCAATGGTTTCGTTGAGCATGGGCGCGAGGTGAAACGAGGATGGTAGACGGTCGCGGGATTGGGGTCAATTCGTTCTGTGTTATACAATGCCCACGCTTTCCCACTTGGACACTTCACAGAGGAGATTCACCCTCATGTTCTTGGATAACAAGCATCGATTCTGCCGAGTCACTCACGCCGTTCTCTATTTCACGCTGACACTGTTTCTGACGCTGTGTGGGCCCGGGGCTCGGGCACAAGCGCCCGACATCGCCAGCAAACTGAGCGGCTTCGACTCTTACATGGAGCAGGTTCTGAAGGATTGGAATACGCCGGGGATCGGCGTGGGCATCGTGGTCAACGACAAACTGGTTTTCGCCAAGGGCTACGGCTATCGCGACTACGAGAAAAAGCTGCCCTTCACGCCGACGACACTGTGCCAGATCGCCTCGAACTCAAAACTGTTCACCGCCGTTTCCTCGGGCATGCTGGTCGAAGAAGGGAAGCTGACCTGGGATAAGCCGGTGCGCGAGTCCGTTCCGACGATTCAGTTCTACAACGACCAGCTCAATAACAACGTCACGCTCCGCGACATGCTGGCGCACCGCACGGGAGTGACGCGGCACGATTCCATCTGGTTCAAATCGCCTTTTACCCGGAAGGAGCTGTTCGAGAAGTTAAAGTACCTCGAGCCCCAGGAGCCCATGCGGCAAACTTTCCTCTACAACAACCTGATGTACGCTGCCGCCGGGAACATCATCGAACTGAAATCCGGGAAAACGTGGGAGCAGTTCGTGCGGGAGAAGATTTTCGCGCCGCTCGAGATGAAAACGACCACTTTCTCGATCTCCGACATGACGCAGCATCCCGACCATGGCGTGCCATACAAGGAGAAGCGCGACTCGTTTGAGCTCTACAAGATTCCTTACTATGAAGACACCGAAGGCATAGCTCCGGCTGGCGCCATCATTTCCAATATTGATGAGCTGTCGCACTGGCTGATCGCGTTGATGAATGATGGAAAGTACAACGGCAAGCAGGTCTTGCCGGCGAATGTGCTGAAAGCCACGCTGCAACCGGCCATTGGTTTGCCAAACGTCGCCGGAGAAGCTCTAGGCTATTGGGAGTTGCTCAATCCTGCCTACGGCATGGGGCGGCAAACCGCGGCCTATCGCGGACATCTGATGACCTTTCACGGTGGCGACCTTCCTGGTTTCCACTCTCAGGTTTCCTTCATGCCGAACGACAAAATCGGCGTGATCGTTCTGGTGATCAGTGACCACAGCGCTCCGCTCTACAACATCGTCAGCTACAACGTGTACGAGCGCCTTCTGGGCATGGATCAAACGCCCTGGAGCCAGCGCCAACTCACGCGGCGGCTCGCCGGCAAGAAAGCAGGCACGGAAGCGCGCGCGAAAGCCGGTGGCGACCGCGTTCCGAACACCAAACCATCTCACGCGCTGGCGGACTACGCTGCCGACTATGAGAATCCGGCCTACGGAATCCTCAAGATCGGGCTTAAAGGTGATGCGCTACAATTCGGCTTTCACGAATTCCAGTTTCCGATGAGTCACTTCCACTACGACCGTTTCGACACGCCCGATGACGAACAATATGGCAGATTTTCCCTCAACTTCAGGACGAACCCGCAGGGTGACATTGACAGCGCGGTGATCTCGCTGGATGAGAGTGAAGTCGTGTTCACGCGCAAACCTGAGACGATAGAACCGGCATTGCTTGAGAAACTCGCGGGAGACTACATAACTCCGACCAAGGTCAAATTCCAGGTGCTCTACCAGCCCGGCACTGGCCTCTCGCTGGCCTTTCCCGGCGGACCTCCCCAGAAGCTGATCCCCATCAAGGGCCTCAAGTTCAGGACCCCGCAATTCGCTGACGACATTTGGGAGTTCGTCATGGAGAACGGCAAGGTAACCGCTCTGAAGGAGCGTAACCCAGAGGGCGAATTCACCTTCCCGCGGCAGTAATCGCGTAACTGAGCTGGTAAGCGCGCAGTAGCAGCAGCCGGGAGACTAATGGCCCGCTCCTGCGCTCGTGGGTCTGGCCGGAAACCCAATCAAGAACATAGGCACTGGCTGAAATCGCGACGCGACCGCTGGGAAAAATAACGCTTGACATATGCCTATATGGGAATGTATTCTTGGCTCATGGCACGGGCAGCGACAACTTCGGATGCGTTCAATGCGGTGGCGGAGCCGCGGCGGCGGGAGATTCTGAACTTCATCGCTCTGCAGGAGCGCCCCGTAGGGGAGATTGTGGATAGGCTGGGGATGGAGCAGCCGTCTGTCTCGAAGCATCTGCGGGTGTTGCTGGAGGTGGGCCTCGTCAACGTGCGCCGCGACGGGCGCCGGATGCTGTATCGAACGAACGCGGAAGCGATTCGCCCGCTTCACGAATGGACGGAAACGTTCGAGCGTTACTGGCGTCATCAATTGAGCCGCGTTAAGGAACGCGCCGAGCGAAAAAGCAATCCGTCAAACGATTCGGGACCGGATTTCATTTCAAGGAGGAAAGATGATTTCGACGGCAACAAGAATTGAGGATTTGACGCTGGGTATCACAGAGGAAATCCACGTGCGCGCATCGCTAAACGATACATTTGCCGCGCTGCTGGAGCAGTTGGGGCCGCACAACGAAGGTGAGAGCGGGCCGATGCCGATGAAGCTCGAGGCCTGGCCCGGCGGCAGGTGGTATCGCGACCTTGGCGGCAACAACGGCCACTTCTGGGGAGTGGTGCAGGCCATCAAGCGGCCGACGCTGCTCGAAATCACCGGGCCATTGTTCATGTCTTATCCCGCCGTCTCGAACGTGCAATACCGCTTGAGCGAGAGAGATGGCGGAACACTGATCAGCTTTCATCACACCGCGCTTGGCCTAATTCTGGACGATCACCGCAAGGGTGTCTCAAAGGGTTGGTCCTATATCAATGACCACGTCCGGCAGCGAGCGGAAGCGGCGCGTTCGCGGTGAGCGACGACTCGGCGGACGGAGGGACGGATGTGCCCATTTTGCATTAGCAGTGCGGCGTTGGTGGCCGGAAGTCTGATGTCCGCGGGCGGATTGACGACACTCGTAGTGAACAAGTTTCGTTTGAAGAAGCAAACGAAAGGAGCAGGGAGTCCCTCGAAAATTTTGTCGATATCCAAACCAAAGGAGGAAACATGGGCCAAGTAACGAACGAGCAGGTCAATTTGATGTTGAGGCTGTACGAGGATCGGCGCGAACCGAAACTCCGCGAGGCGCGGGATTGGTTCGCGGCCAACTTCCACGTGAAAACCGCGGATGATTTGACGCGCGTGTGCCCTCCGGGGTGCCCAGGGAACCTGTACATGCGCATGGTGCTCGGTTACTGGGAAATGGTAGCCAGCATCGTGAACCGCGGGCTGATCGACGAAGAATTCTTCTTCGAAAGCAACGGAGAACAATGGGTCACTTGGGAACAGGTGAAGCCCGTGATCGGTGTGTGGCGCGCGATGTTCAGCAGCCCGAACTTCCTCGCCAATCTCGAGCAGCACGTTACGCGGCTGGAGGCTTGGCGCGAGAAGCGCAGCCCCGGGTCGAACGAGGCTATTCGCAAAGTGCTCGCACAATCGTATCAGGCGACGCAAGCGCCCAAAGCCCAGGCCGCGAGCCATTAGAAGCACGGCTCGCAGCTCGATCTATATTCGACAAACGGCCAGTGAATGCGGGGGCCCGCTTGGCGCAGAAAGCGCCGGGCTCCCGCTACGACTGGGCGCAAAAGAAAGGAGAATCAGGCATGGCAACGAGAGCGATGGGGAATACAAAAGTTGTGACGCCGGCGGAATGGCTTGCCGCGCGCAAGGAGCTGTTGAAAAAGGAGAAGGAGTTCACGCGGCTGCGCGATGAACTGGGCAAGCAGCGCCGCGAACTGCCGTGGGAGAAAGTTGAAAAGACGTACGTGTTCGACGGGCCGCGCGGCAAGGAGACGCTTGCTGATCTTTTCGGAGGCAGAAGCCAGCTGATTGTGTATCACTTCATGCTCGGTCCTGGATGGGCCGAAGGCTGCCCGAGCTGCTCGTTCATTTCTGACCATATTGACGGCAGCGTGCCGCATCTGGCGGCGAGAGACGTGAGGCTGGCGGTGGTTTCGCGTGCCCCGCTGACGGAGATCGACGCGTTCAAGAAGCGCATGGGCTGGCGGTTCCATTGGGTGTCATCGAACGCGACCGATTTCAATTACGACTATCACGTGTCCATGTCGAAGGATGAGCTGGGGAAAGGCGAAGTGTATTACAACTACGGCATGCAGAAATTCCCCAGCGAGGAACGGCCCGGCACGAGCGTGTTTTACAAAGATGCGGCAGGAAGCATCTTTCACACGTATTCAAGCTATGGCCGTGGGCTGGACATTCTCATCGGCGCGTACAACTGGCTGGACATCGCTCCAAAGGGGCGAGACGAAGAAGGACT